>Ga0181593_10001210_pt1 | contig 23208 bp, 23 predicted proteins | sample 071ome_19_FD_133756 | JGI IMG/M metagenome (GOLD analysis project Ga0181593, IMG submission 133756) | Coastal salt marsh microbial communities from the Groves Creek Marsh, Skidaway Island, Georgia - 071413AT metaG (megahit assembly) | ecosystem: Environmental > Aquatic > Marine > Intertidal...
ATGTGCTCGGCGGTACGTTATCGGTGCTGGACGGTATCGGGCCGGAAGACCTCAATATCCCCAAGCTGATTTCCCGGGTGAAGGAAAACAATGTCACGGAAGTGATCCTCGCGACCAACGCGACGGTCGACGGACAGACCACGGCCCACTACATCGCCGATCGTCTCAAAGATACCGGCACGCGGGTTTCGGGTTTGGCGCATGGTGTGCCGGTCGGCGGCGAATTGGATTACTTGGACGAAGGCACATTAAGTGCGGCGTTCAAAGCGCGGCGCACGGTCGGGGAATAACAAATTTAAAACGTATCAAACGCGGCGAGCCGTTTTCTGGCATCCTCGGCAAGCGTTCGGGTTAAATCACCGGCGCCGGTTTCCCGGCCCAGCCGAGCCGCTTGGCCGGACCACAGCATCGTAAAATCACTTAATCCTTTTTCTTCGGCTTTCGCCTTTAAAGGTGCGAGCGCGCCGGCAGCGGTCGGAAACGCCGGAGCGGCATCCGACATCGGGCCGACGTCGCGCATCACCCGATTGATCAACCCCCGAGACGGGCGGCCGGTAAACACGTTCGTCAGGGCGGTTTGATCGTCACGTGCACTGCGTAATGCTTCGCGATGTAAATCTGTTGCTAGTGATTCGGGCGTAAACAAATAGGCGGTGCCGATTTGCACGGCACTGGCACCCAACATCAGGGCCGCCGCGATGCTGCGCCCATCTGCAATGCCGCCTGCCGCAATCACGGGCACGCTCACCGCGTCGACCACTTGCGGCACCAACGCCATGGTGCCCGCTTGTGTCGCAATATCATCGGTTAAAAACATGCCCCTGTGTCCGCCGGCTTCGTAGCCTTGTGCGATGATCGCATCGCAGCCGTGTTGCTCAAGGAAAACCGCCTCGTCGGCCGATGTCGCCGAGCAGATGACTTTGCATCCCGCGGTCTTAACGCGGTCCACCAGCGCAGGGTCCGGCATGCCGAAATGAAAGCTCACCACCTCCGGCTTCATTTCTTCCATGATCGTGCAAAAGTCTTCGTTAAACGGCGAGCGGTTCGGCGCCGGCGGCACGTCGTTTATATCGATGCCGTATTCGTCATAATAAGCGCCAAGCGTTTCCCGCCATGTTGCCTCGCGCGCCGGATCGGGATCGGGCGGCGTATGACAAAAAAAGTTGACGTTGATGGGTTTCGATGTTTGCTGTCGGATGATGCCAATCTCGGCGCGGACCTGCTCAGTATCGAGGGCCGCGCACGGCAAGGAACCGAGGCCGCCCGCTTCTGAAACAGCAATCACCATGGCCGATCCGTTTGCACCCGCCATGGGGGCTTGGATGATCGGCAGATCAATCCCGAAAAGATTGATGATCCTGCTGTCGAATGTCATGGAACAACCCTTTCATCAGCATTCAAATTCTTATCGACGGGAGATGGTATCATTGTATCATTGCCAAGAGCATAAAACGGCGAAATAAATTTTTTTACCAGGGAGAGAGTTTATGAAACTTGTTCGACTTTATACAGGCGACGATAACGAAACACATATCGAACAACACGATCAAATGGACTATTTTGATTTTACCGAACGCAACAACACGCGTACGGCTGTGCAGCAAACCCACGGCATTGTTTTTGCCAAACGCGATACCGATGCGCCGGTGAAATTTCACAACGCGACCAAGCGCCAATACGGCCTCTATCTCAGCGCCACGGTCGAGCTCGGCATGGGCGATGGCTCCAGCGTGGTGATGGAGCCGGGCGATATTCTGCTCGCCGAAGACACCACCGGACACGGCCATACCTCCAAGGTTTTGAAGGAAGGCATGGTCATTTTCGTGCGTCTCGAGGACTAAACCCGCCAGACTCCCAAAATTCAATTCTTGGGCTATAATCCCTGCAAAATCTAACAACATCTGGTTTTGGGAGGGGCTTATGGCAAAAAACAATTACGGTGCCTACAACATCGAAGATCTCCGTCAACTCGCGAAAAAGCGCGTGCCGAAGGGAGTCTTCGATTATGTCAACGGCGGTGCCGAAGACGGTATCGCGGTGCAAAACAACCGCGACGCCTACACGCAACTCAAAATTAAAAACCGTGTCCTGATCGACGTCTCGAAACGCTCCACCGAAACCACCATCTTCGGCAAAAAGATTGCCATGCCCTACGGTATTTCACCGACCGGCACGGCGGGTTTGATGTGGTTCGGCGGCGAAGCCGGCCTCGCGATCGCTGCGGAAAAAATGGGCGTACCGTGCACGGTCGCGTTGAACGCGCAAACCTCCATGGAGGAAATCCGCGAGGCGGCGCCCAATGCCGATCTTTGGTTTCAGGTTTATACCTGGCCGGATAAAGACCTTAGCCTCAAGCAAATCGAACGCATTAAGTCAGTCGGGTTTGAAACCATCATCGTGACCGTCGACGGGCCGGTCGGTTCGAACCGCGAATACAATCACAAGAACGGCTTTTCCATGCCGCTGAAATATTCACCGCGTTTGTTCGCGCAACTCTTGGCCCGGCCCGGCTGGCTCGTCCGTGTGTTGGGGCAGCACTACCTCAAGCGTGGCGCGCCGACCATGGTGAATTACCCGGAAGAGCTGATGAGCAAAATCACCGATCCGATGCTCAAACACATGTTCACCAAGGTCGATAATGTCACGTGGGAGCACATCCACCGTATTCGCGATGTGTTTCCGGGTAATCTCCTCATCAAAGGCCTGCAAAGCAAGGAAGACGCCGTGCTTGCCAAGGAAAACGGTTTGCAAGGCGTGATCATGTCGAACCACGGTGGCCGTTATGTGGATTGCGCGCCGGCGCCGCTGCAGGTCGTCGGCGAAACCCGTGAAGCGGTCGGCGACGATTTCACCGTCATCATCGACAGCGGCGCGCGGCGCGGCTCGGACTTGGTGAAAGCCATTGCCTGCGGTGCCAACATGGTGATGTCGGGCCGCCCGACATTGTTCGGTGCCGCGGTCGCCGGAACGCACGGGTCTTACCGCGCGCTCGAGATTTTCAAGGTCGAGATGGACCGCGTCATGGCACAACTCGGACTGAATTCGGTCGATGAAATCGGTCCGGAAATTTTCTGGAACCCGCCCGAGTGGGTTCGTAAGCCGAAAACACAATTGAAAGCGGCGGCAGAGTAAAACGGGGAAATATCATGGCGAAAAAAAACAATCTTGGGGCATACAACATCGAAGACCTGCGCTTGATGGCGAAGAAGAAGCTGCCGCGCGGCATTTTCGGTTTTATCGACGGCGGGGCGGAAGACCACATCGGTGTGCAAAACAACCGCGATGCCTACACGCAGCTTAAGATTAAAAACCGCGTGTTGATCGACGTTTCCAAGCGCTCCACGAAAACCACGGTTTTCGGTAAGGAAATCGCCATGCCCTACGGCATTTCTCCGACCGGCTCGGCGGGGATTGCCTGGTACGGCGGCGAGATCGGGCTCGCCCAAGCGGCCAAGAAGATGAATGTGCCGTGCACGGTCGCGCTCAACGCGCTCACTTCGATGGAGGACATCTGGGAACAGGGCGGCGGCAATCTCTGGTTCCAGCTTTACATGTGGGCCGACAAGGAGATGAGCAAAAAGTTTATGGATAAGGTCAAGGCGGTCGGTTTTGAAACCCTGATCGTGACCGTCGACGGTCCGGTTCATTCAAACCGGGAATACAATAAAAAGAACGGTTTCTCCATGCCGCTTAAGTATTCACCGACGATGATCGCGCAATTGCTGGCCAAACCCGGTTGGTTGATCCGTGTGCTGGGGCAGCACTACCTGCGCCAAGGCACGCCGAAGAAGGAAAACTATCCGCCCGAGCTTGCGCGCAAAATCACCGACAAGGAAACGGCGGATAAACACGTGAAATCGGATACCCAAAACTGGGATGATATTCAATTCATCCGCGACATGTGGCCCGGCAATATGATGATCAAGGGTCTGCAAAGTGCCGAAGATGCGGTGCTCGCTAAAGAGCGCGGCCTCGACGGTGTCGTGATGTCGAACCACGGCGGACGCTATGTGGATTGTGCGCCGGCCCCCTTGCAGGTCCTGGCGGAAACCCGGGCTGCGGTCGGCGACGACTTTACCGTCATCATCGACAGCGGCGCGCGGCGCGGCTCGGATTTGGTCAAAGCCATCGCGTGTGGCGCCGACATGGTGATGTCGGGCCGCCCGACGTTATTCGGCACGGCCGCCGCCGGCATGCCCGGTGCCTATCGCGCCCTCGAAATTTTCCACACGGAAATGGATCGGGTGATGGCGCAGCTGGGACTCAATTCAATCGATGAGATTGGCCCGGAAATTTTCTGGAACCCGCCCGAATGGGTGCCGAAACCAAAACCGGCATTAAAAGCCGCTGCCGAGTAACAATGCCAAAGAAGAATAACCTCGGCGCTTATAACATCGAAGACTTGCGCCAAATGGCAAAGAAACGGTTGCCGCGCGCGGTCTTCGAATATGTCGATCTGGGCGCCGAGGATTATATCGCACTGGGTAACAACCGCGATGCTTACCGGTCTTTGAAAACCAAAAACCGTGTCCTCATCGATGTTTCCAAACGCTCCACCGCAACTGAAATTTTCGGGCGCAAACTCGCGATGCCGTATGCAATTTCGCCGACCGCGTCTGCCGGCCTGATGGCCGAAGGCGGCGAGGTGGGTTTGGCGCGAGCGGCTGCGCGTATGGGGGTGCCGTGCACGGCGGCGACCAGCGCGCTCACACCCATGGAAGAGATTTACGAAAAAGCGATGGAAATCGAGGGGTGCAATCTCTGGTTTCAGCTTTACATGTGGGTCAATCAGGAGCTGCGGAAAAACTTCCTCGAGCGTATCAAGGCGACCGGGTTCGAAACGCTCTTGGTCACCGTCGATGGCTCGGTAGGCGCGAACCGCGAACATAACGACCGCAACGGGTTTTCCATGCCGGTGCAATATTCCGCGCGCTTGATTGCGCAAGTGTTGGCCAATCCCGGCTGGTGCGCGCGTGTTTTATTGCCGCAATTCATCAAACGCGGTGAATTTCAAAAAGTGCATTATCCGCCGGAAATCGGCAGCAAGCTGACCGACCGGGAATCCGAGCATATGCTGGCCAAACCCAGCAACCAAACGTGGGACGATATCAAACGCGTGCGCGATATGTGGCCGGGCAATCTTTTGGTGAAGGGTTTGTACAACGTGAAAGATGTGGTGCTTGCCAAGGAAAACGGTTTGCAGGGTGCCGTGCTGTCCAATCACGGCGGGCGTTATGTGGATAACGCGCCATCGCCCATTCAAGCCCTGCCCGAGATCCGCGCCGCGGTCGGTCCGGATTTCAAGCTCATCGTCGACAGCGGCCCGCGCCGGGGCTCGGATATCGTGAAGGCCATTGCCTTGGGTGCGGACATGGTGATGTCAGGCCGCCCGACGCTTTACGGTACGGCCGCCGCCGGCGAAGCGGGCGCCTTCCGCGCGCTCGAAATTTTCCAGACCGAGATGGACCGGGTCATGGCGCAACTCGGGCTGAATTCGGTCGATGAAATCGGCCCGCACATTTTCTGGAACCCGCCCGCGTGGGTGCCGAAACCCGATAGCGGTTTGAACCGGGCGGCGGAGTAGTTTTGAATTTGCCTCCACCGTTTTCCCGTTCCATAATCGAGCAGACCCGCCTCAACGACAAATTTCGATCAGTGAGAGGATAACAATATGGACGAACAAGCCGCCGCACAAGCCGACGTGCTCAGCCCGGAAACGGTGCATCGCAAATTCAAGGAGCACGGCATCACCCATGTGATTTGGTTGCCCGACAGCGAAACCAATTGGCTGCACACGTTGCTGGAGTCCGATCCGGATCTCACCATGATCGGCGTCGGGCGCGAAGGCAACGCCGCCGCCATTGCCTGCGGTTTGTACGCGGGCGGGGCGAAGCCGGTGATCTTGATTCAAAACACGGGGCTGATGGAATCGGGCGATTCAATCCGCGGCTGGCTCAAAAGCCTCAAAATTCCGGTTCCCTTGATCGTCGGTTATCGCGGTTATACCCGTCACGGGGTGACCAAGGATACCGCGGCGACGTTTACCGAGCCGTTCCTGAACGCGTTTCGCATCGATTACTACTTGGTCGAAAGCGATCGCGACGCGGACCGCATCTCGGCCGTTTTCGAGATGGCGGAAAAACAAATGGGACCGGCGGTCGCGTTGATTGCCGATGAATTTCACGGCTTTAACCGGTAAGGAGAACGGACATGATCAACACGGCTGAAATGTTTCGGAAGTTTCTCCCCTACCGGGGCGATGCTATTGTTATTCCCGGACGGGGCGGACGCCATTGGGTCGAAATGACTGACAACGAAAACCTCGACGCGACGCTCGGCGATCCGGCCATGGGTGGGCATTCGGGCTTCGGCCTCGGCATCGCGCTCGCGCAACCCAAGAAAAAAGTTTTCCTGTTCGATTCCGACGGCGACATTCATATGAGCATGGGCATGCTGGCAACCATCGCCGAGCAAGTACCAAAAAATTTGTATCATTTCATGCTCGATAACGAGATCTACGCGACCACGGGCGGGCAGCCGGTGCCGAATGCGAAGATCGTCGATTATGCCGCCGTCGCCAAGGCCGCAGGCTATCCGCGCGCGTTTTCCTTTACCGAGCTCGATGATCTGGAAAAGGCGTTGCCGGACATCATCGAGGGCGGCGGGCCCGTGTTCGTGCACATGAAAGTGATCCCCGAAGTGCAGAACGAGGCCATCGGTACCCGTAAGCCGTGGAACCCGCGCGCGCGGACCAAGGTCATCACCGATGTGCGCGGCGAACTGACCAAATAGCTGAAATTTGTGCAGAATCAACCGTTTTTGCTAAGCTCTTGGCTTGCAATTGATCTTCATCAATACGGCGGTCAATGTAACAAAACTATAATGTTTCCTTATAACTCAGGAACATGGGGATACGTGATGAAGCAGTCCGACCAAAATCAGCCGCAAGTTCAAGCCGCACCGGATACGGAGGCAGAAGCGACCGTGCCATCGAAACCGGCCAACGGTAAAAATAAGAACAAGAAAAAGAAAAACGGCGGCAATGGCTCTTCTAAAACTTTAACGGACAAGCCGGCTGGCGAACCCAGCCAAGGCAGCGTACTTCATGCCTTGGCGGAAATGCGCCACGATCCGGAGATGGTTCGTCACGCATTCGAGACCGGGGCCTATCCATACAAGACAAAAATGAAACGCAATGTCTACGAGACGCATAAGAAAGAGCTTCAAGTAGAATTGCTGAAGGCGCAGAAGTGGGTGGAAAGCACGGGCGAACGGATCGTTATTCTGTTTGAAGGCCGCGATGCCGCCGGTAAGGGTGGCACCATCAAGCGGTTCATGGAGCATCTCAATCCGCGTGGCGCGCGTGTCGTCGCCCTGACCAAGCCGACCGAAAAAGAAAAAACGCAATGGTACTTCCAGCGATACGTCGAAAACCTGCCGTCGGCCGGCGAGATCGTTCTGTTCGACCGTTCCTGGTACAACCGTGCCGGTGTCGAGCGGGTCATGGGTTTTTGTTCGGCAAACGAGTATTTGGAATTCATGCGCCAATGTCCCGAGTTGGAGCGCATGCTGGTGCGTAGCGGCATTCGCATGTTTAAGTATTACTTCTCGGTGACCCAGGAAGAACAGCGCCGCCGTTTTAAGGCCCGTGAAATTCAGCCCCTGAAACAATGGAAGCTGTCGCCGATCGACTTGGCGTCGCTCGGTAAATGGGACGAATACACCGAGGCCAAGGAATCAATGTTCTTTTATACGGATACCGCCGACTCGCCGTGGACCATCGTGAAGTCCGATGACAAAAAGCGCGCGCGCCTGAATTGCCTGCAGCATTTTCTGTCGGTATTGCCGTATCCCGGTAAAGACCATCACATCGTGCGCGGCCCCGATCCGCTCATTGTCGGTTCGTCCGATTACGTTATCGGACGCACGGAGCACCTGCTCGACATCAGCGTGCATCCCGAACGGCGCCGCAAAGACGGATCGGGCAAATAGCAACGCTTCCCTACGGTTGACTTTCCCATAGCTGTAATCTTCATACTCGGAGACCGAATATGAGGAGAAATAAAATGCCGACCTCAATACGATTCTGGAAATGTCGGACGGCGCTGCTGATTGCCGGTCTGTTTTTGTTTTTTGCGGCACCGGTCACGTCCCATATTGCCCGCGCCGAAAGTCCGCCGAACATGACGGTTTGGAAAAGCCCCTATTGCGGGTGCTGCGCCCATTGGGTGACCCACATGCGCAACAACGGGTTTCATGTGACCGTGAAAGATGTCGAGGATCTTGGCCGCGTCAAACGGCGTGAAGGCATTTCCGAACATTTGCAATCGTGTCACACGGCGAAAATCGGCGAGTACGTGATCGAAGGCCACGTGCCGGCGAAGGATGTCAAGCGGCTACTGAAAGACCGCCCGAAGGCGCACGGCCTCGCGGTGCCGGGTATGCCGTCGGGTTCGCCGGGTATGGAAAACGGGCAAATCGACCGCTACGACGTGTTGCTGCTCAAACGCGACGGCGCGCCGTCGGTCTTCAGCTCCCACCCGTAAATTTTAAAAAATTACCGCGAACCCGGGAAGCGCTCGACGTTATCCGCGCTCGGCAGGTCTTCCGCCGGGGTGTCGTCACCGAGTTGCACGGTTTCTATTTTTTCGCCACGCTTGATGACTTTATCCGTCGAGATGCGGATGTCGCGAATATCTTTCGCTGTGAGGTCGAAATGCCCTTGTAGTTTTTCGACCCGCTGATCAAGCCGGCCGACGTCTTCCAACAGTTTTTGCACTTCGGTCTGAATGACACCGGCCTGTTCGCGCATGCGGGCATCTTTCAAGACCGCGCGGACGGTGTTGAGCGTCGCCATCAGGGTGGTCGGCGAGACGATCCACACGCGGCGCCGGAACGATTCCTCGACCACGTTGCGGAAATTCGCGTGCAGTTCGGCATACACCGCTTCGCTGGGTAAAAACATCAACGCGGACTCGGCGGTCTCGCCGGGCACGATGTATTTCGCTTCAATATCTTTCACGTGTTTGAGGACATCGGTGCTGAATTGTCTTGATGCATTTACTTTCGCCGTTTTGTCTTCCGCCGTCACGAGCGTATTGTAGCTGTCCAAGGGAAACTTCGCGTCGATGCTAATGGGGCCGGGCGGGTTTGGCAGGTGAAGAAGGCAATCAACCCGTTTGCCGTTCGAGAGGGTGTGCTGGGTTTGGTACGCATTCGGCGGCAGGGCGGCGCTGACCAAATCGTTGAGCTGCACCTCGCCGAAACTGCCGCGGGTTTGCTTGTTCGACAAAATATCCTGCAAGCCCACGACCTGCTGCGACAAATCCGTGATGTTCTTTTGCGCCGCATCGATGACGGCGAGGCGCTCGTGCAGAACTTTCAGCGTTTCGCCGGTCTTCTCGGTTTGTTGCGACAGCCCGTCGCCCAAACGCTTCATCAGGCCGTCGAGGCGTTCGTTGACCTGGGTTTGGCTTTGCTGCACCCGGCCTTCGAGACCCGATTGCGCATCCGCCAGCTTATCGGCGAGTTGGTTGAATTGCGCCAAGTGGGCGGCACTTTCCGCGCGCGCCCGTTCGCTGCGCAGATAGAGCGCGATCACCACGGCCAGTCCCGCACCGGCTAAGACAATCGAAATGACGGTTAAATCCATTGGTTTTTCCTTTTCCCACTCACCATGGCCCAGGCGCGGGGTGGGGCGCAATTGCCGGGATGAAAACCGGGCCGGGCATAAAAAAAGCCAAGGGTTTCAAGGAACTGAACAGCCCGGGCGGTTGACGAAGCGGGCCAAAGTCCTTATCTGCTTGGTTTCGAGACCCGTAAACACCGAATCGATTCGAAACTTATGAGCACCCACGACGTTATCATCGCCCCCGATCCCCGCCTGAAGGAGGCGTGCGCGCCCGTCGAGACGGTCGACGATGAAATCCGCGCCCTCATGGACGATATGCTGGAATCCATGCATGCCGCCCGCGGTATCGGCTTGGCGGCACCGCAAATCGGCGTGCACAAGCGGGTCATCGTGTGCGACGTCGCGCGCGGCGACGATCCGCCCAATCCGATGACGTTCGCCAACCCGGAAGTGGTTTGGGCATCCGATGAAACCGTGATCATGGAGGAAGGGTGCCTCTCCTTGCCCGATCATTACGCCGAGGTGACGAGACCTGAAAAAGTGAAGGTCAAATACCTCGATTATGAAAACGAAATCCGCGAAATCGAAGCGGAGGGAATTTTATCCACGTGTCTTCAGCACGAGATCGATCACCTCGACGGGACCTTGTTCGTCGATCACATCTCCATGATCAAACGTAAGATGATCCTGCGCAAGCTGACGAAATTCAAAAAACAGCATAGCCAGAAAGCCGCCTGACCGGCGCCGGGGGGAACATGCGCGTCATTTTCATGGGCAGCCCGGATTTTTCGGTGCCGATCCTAAGCGGTTTGATCGATGCCGGTCATGACATCGTTTGTGTGTACGCCCAACCGCCGCGCCCGGCGGGGCGGGGTCATAAGGAAACGCCGTGCCCTGTGCATGCGGTTGCACTCGAAAAAAATCTCACCGTGCGCACGCCGAAATCGTTGAAAGATTCAGCCGAACAAAAAGAATTTGCCGAATTGAAGGCCGACATCGCCGTGGTCGCCGCCTATGGTTTGATTTTACCGAAAGAAATTCTCGAAGCACCACGCTTGGGCTGCGTGAATGTGCACGCATCCTTGCTGCCGCGCTGGCGTGGGGCGGCGCCGATTCACCGGGCCATCCTCGCGAGCGATTCAGAAACCGGCGTGACCATCATGCAGATGGATGAAGGCCTCGATACCGGCGCGATGTTGATGGCCGAACGCGTGGCCATCACACCGGAAACGACGGCGGAAATGCTGCACGATCAATTGGCCGAGATGGGTGCTACGATGATCACCGGCGCATTGCGGGAATTGGAGGCCGGAAACGCCACGCCGGTGCCGCAGCCGGAGGACGGGGTGACGTACGCGAAAAAACTCGAGCGCGGTGAGGGCCGTCTCGATTGGCGAAAACCGGCGCTCGAACTCGAACGCGCCGTGCGGGCCTTTCATCCGTGGCCCGGCACGTGGTTTGAGCTGCCGGGGGCGGATAAAAACGCGCGCGTGAAAGTCCTCGCCGCACACGTTGCCGATGGGACGGGGCAAAAACCGGGTACGGTGATCGATGATAAACTAACTGTGGCATGCGGCGAGGGGGCGTTAAGGCTCGATCGTTTGCAGCGCGAAGGCAAGGGCGCGATGAGTGCGGATGAATTCTTGCGCGGCAATGCTTTAGCCGCCGGTACGGTGATTGAATAGGGTGATTGATTAACTATGCAGCGTTACAAGCTCACCCTCGAATATGACGGCACGCCCTTTGTCGGCTGGCAGCGCCAGGAAAACGGCCTCGGCGTGCAACAGGTCTTGGAAGAGGCGGTGACCGCGTTTTGTGCGGAGACCGTGAACGCGTTTGCCGCCGGGCGCACGGACGCGGGCGTGCACGCCTTGGGACAGGTCGCGCATATCGATCTCGAAAAGGACACCGACGCCGATACGGTGCGCGATGCATTGAACTATCACATGAAACCTCATCCGGTCGCGGTGGTCGTCTGCGAAGCGGTGGATGATGAGTTTCATGCACGCTTTTCGGCGCAGGAACGCGTGTACCAGTACCGGATCGTTAACCGCCGCGCACCGTTAGCACTTGCACAACATCGTGCCTGGTTGGTGCCCGTCGCGCTGAATGCGGATGCCATGAACGACGCCGCGCAAGCGTTGGTCGGGCATCACGATTTTACGTCGTTCCGTGCGGTCGCGTGTCAGGCAAAATCACCGATGAAAACACTGAACGCGCTCGGTGTCGTGCGTGATGGGGATACGATCGTCATTACGGCGCGGGCGCGATCGTTTCTTTATCATCAGGTGCGCAACATGACGGGCACGCTGAAGCTTGTCGGCGAAGGTAAGTGGAATAAAAAAGATATCGAAGACGCGCTGGCCGCGCGCGACCGTGGTGCTGCCGGTATGAACGCGCCGCCCGACGGACTGTACTTTCAAGAAGTGATTTACTGACCGACTCAGCCGCCACGCAGCATGCCTTCGGAGAACGTGCGGATCATGATACTCAGGAAGAAATCCGCGCCGACGACGGCGATGGCGATGCCGGCTGAAACGTCCAGTGCCACGCGGGTGATGAACCAGACGTAAACCAAAATCGCCGAGATGGCGAAAAAGCTGATGGTGCCGGCGTAGGGCTCGGGAATGACCTGTGCGATGATCAGCATGGCGATGGGCAGATAAAAGCAGCTTTGCAATACGCTTGCCCAGTTATAGGCGATGATGAACACATAATAGTTCTTATCGGCATCGAACACATTGGCCAGCTTGATCATCAGTAACGGGAACGCCACGATCTGCATGACATAGGCGATAATTTCGATGCTGACGTAGCGGAAGGTGTCCTGCGTCAAACCCGGCTCGCCATAACGTAGTGCGATTAAAATGATATAGAGCGGCAGGATCAATACGGCGGCGAAGAACGAGTGCCAAAACCCCTGTAGGGAATTATCGAAATACTGCACGCCGTTACGGTCCAGTATGGCGAGTCGGAACGCGCCGTACAGACCGGAGACAATTTCACGCGCTGAGATCATGATGATCCTTTTCGCAGGCCCTGCCGGGTTATGAGGTTTGAAAATACTCTTCCAAGACCGTGTGATAGATATCGGTTAGGGCCTTGATATCCGCAAGCGGAACGTTTTCATCCGTCTTGTGCATGGTTTGTCCGGACATGCCGAACTCGGCGACCGGGCAGTAATCCTTAATAAACCGCGCATCTGACGTGCCCCCCGTGGTGCTCAGTTCGGGCGTGCGCCCGGTCGATTTTTGCACCGCTTTGCTCAAGATATCGCTCAACGGTCCCGGCGGGGTCAGGAACGATTCACCGGTGATATGCACGTCGATGTCATAATCAGCACTCACCGCATCGCAGGTTTTTTTGACCCACGCAATGATGCTCTCGCTGGTGTGCTCGTCGTTGAAGCGCACGTTAAATCGTGCATGGGCGTGTGCCGGGGTGACGTTCGTCGCCGGGTTGCCGACATCGACGGTGGTGATCGCCAGGGTGGATGCCTGAAAATGTTCGTTACCGTTATCGAGCGGCGTGTTGTCGAGCGCATGCAGCATTTTGACCAGTTTCGTGACCGGGTTATCGGCGAGGTGCGGGTAGGCCGAATGGCCCTGCACGCCGCGCACGTTGAGGTCGACGACGAGGCTGCCGCGCCGGCCGATTTTGATCATGTCACCGAGCGCTTCGGGATTGGTCGGCTCGCCGACGATGCAGGCATCCAGTTTTTCGCCGCGCTCGGCAAGCCACTCGAGAACTTTCTTGGTGCCGTTGATCGCGGGGCCTTCTTCGTCGCCGGTGATGAGCAGGCTGATCGAGCCATGAAACGAGTCACCTTGTTCGGCAAGAAACCGTTGCGCCGCTGCGACGAACGCGGCGATCGCGGTTTTCATGTCGGAAGCCCCGCGCCCATACAGACGATCACCTTCGATGCGCGCTTCGAACGGCGGGATCGCCCAGCCGCCTTCATCGCCGACCGGCACCACGTCGGTGTGACCGGCGAAACAGAAATTCGGCTCACCGCTGCCAAAGCGGGCGTACAAATTCGTTACATCCGGCGTGCCCTCGGCGGAAAACGTCAGCGGATGGCATTCGAAGCCGAGTGCGCTCAAATGTTTTTCGAGCACGACCAAAGCACCCCCGTCCGCCGGTGTCACGCTGGGACAGCGGATCAACTCACGGGATAACTCAATCGGATCGAGGGCGTTCGACACGTTAATCTCGCAGCAGGTCGTTGACCGATGTTTTCGAACGGGTTTGCTCGTCGACCCGTTTGACGATCACCGCACAATATAAAGACGGGCTGTTGGCATCTTTGCCCGGCATTGAGCCCGGCACGACGACCGAATAGGCCGGCACCTTGCCGAAATGTATTTTGCCGGTATCGCGTTCGACGATTTTGGTCGACGCGCCGATATAAACGCCCATCGAAAGCACGGACCCTTCTTCGACGATGACGCCTTCGGCGACTTCCGAGCGTGCGCCGATGAAACAATTGTCTTCGATGATGACCGGTTCCGCCTGCAGGGGTTCCAACACGCCGCCGATGCCCGCACCGCCGGAGATGTGGCAGTTCTTACCGATTTGCGCACATGAACCGACGGTCGCCCAGGTATCGATCATGGTACCCGAGTCGACATAGGCGCCGAGATTGACGAAGCTCGGCATCAAAATCACATTCGGCGCGATGTAAGCGGCGTGGCGGACGACCGAGCCGGGGACGGCGCGAAAACCGGCCGCGCGGAACTGATCTTCGTTCCAGTCAGCGAACTTCGCCGGCACTTTATCCCAAGCACCCGCGGCGAGGTTCATCTTGCTGTTATCGTTGAGGCGGAACGACAGCAACACGGCTTTCTTCAGCCATTGATTGACGACCCATGTGCCGTCTTGTTTTTCCGCGACCCGGGCCGCACCTGAATCCAAAGCATCCAGGGCGGCGTCGACCGCGTCGCGCACCGCGCCCTGGGTTTCGAGGGTGACGTTATCCCGGTCTTCCCAGGCTTGATCGATGGTTTGTTGAAGGGCTTGTAAATCCATGATTCCAAACGATGTTTGTTAATGACTGTGGTTATAAGGCCTGAGAACATGGGCGAGCCGGCCGGTTCTGTCAATGCTCAGGCTGAACCGCGGTCGAGGCCTGTTTTAAGGAAGGATTTCCGCGAGCCAGTCGTTTAAATCCTCGATCACATGATGAACGTGATCGTCCGCTTGGCTGGCATGACCCCATTTCGTGTCGGTCTTGATCCAGACCGTCGTCATGCCCAAGGATGCCGCCGGGGCGAGGTTGCGCGAGATATCCTCGATCATGACGGATTTCGCCGGATCGATCCCGAAATCCGCTACGAGCAGATCATAAATCGACGGATCGGGTTTCGGAATGAAGTCGGTCCGGCAAATATCGAAAACACCGTCGAAGTGATGGCTGACACCGAGGCGGTCGGTGACCCGCTCGGCGTGCTCGACGGTTGCGTTGGTGAAAATTACTTTGCGGCCGGGCAGGCGTTTAAGGGCAGCGTCCAACTCGGGGCTCGGCGGCACCGGACTGACATCGATATCGTGGACGTGATCGAGAAATTCATACGGGTCCATGTCGTGGCACGTCATCATGCCGCGCAGGGTCGTTCCGTATTCGCGAAAATAATGTTTCTGAATTTTATAAGCTTCATCAGGCTCAAGGCCGAGAAAAGCGGAAATAAAATCACGCATGCGCACATCGATCTGCGCGAATAAATTACACGTTGCCGGATACAGCGTGTTATCGAGATCGAAAACCCAGGTTTCGATGTCGTTGAGATTATCGAACGTTTTGGCGGGCATTAATCGGGCAGGATCAACGTGCCGGCGCCGTGCTCGGTAAATATTTCGAGCAGGATCGCGTGCGGCACCCGGCCGTCCAAAATCACCGCACCCTCGACATCGTTTTCAATGGCCATGATGCAGGTTTCTACTTTCGGGATCATGCCGCCCGTGATGGTGCCGTTCTTGATGCATTTGCGCGCTTCGGTCACGGTTAGGCTTTCGATTAGTTTGCCGTCTGGATCGAGGACGCCTTCGACGTCGGTCAGCATGAGAAGCCGCTTTGCCGCCAACGCCGCGCCAATCGCACCGGCGGCGGTATCGGCGTTGATGTTCAGTGTTTCGCCGTTCTTGCTCACCCCAATGGGCGCGATCACCGGCGTAATATCGGATTCATCGAACATGTCCAAAATATCCGGTGAAACTTCTTTCGGCTCGCCGACCAACCCCAAATCGAGAATGCGTTCGATATTGGAATCCGGATCCCGTTTGGTGCGCCGTAATTTCTCGGCGACTATGAGATTGCCGTCTTTACCCGACAGGCCGACGGCGGAACCACCGGCATCGTTGATGGCGGTTACGACTTCCTTGTTAATCGAGCCGACCAAAACCATTTCGACGACCTCGACGGTTTCCTTGTCGGTGACCCGAAGCCCGTCGATAAACTCGCTTTTGATTTTAAGCCGCTCCAACATTTCGCCGATTTGCGGGCCGCCGCCGTGTACGACGACCGGGTTCATACCGACCTGGCGTAACAGCACGATGTCGCTCGCAAACAGTTTGGCGAGTTCGGCATCGCCCATGGCATGGCCGCCGTATTTAATGACGAACGTCTCGCCGGCGTAACGGCGCATGTAGGGCAGGGCCTCGGACAGGGTTTTCGCCTTGGCAATAAAGTCGTCGGTTAATTTGTTTTTATCACTCGCCATTTGTATGTCTTTAACTTGTTCTGTCTCGTTGCGGGGGGAACTTACTGCAGTTTGATCTATTCCGCCAGTGCCGCCAAAGCGGCCCGCAACTCGGGGATTCCGGCACCGGATTTCGAGCTGGTCGGCAGGATATTCGGATGGGCGGCGGTATGCGCCCGCAAGGTTTCCGTGGTCTTGGCGAGGACGTTATCAAGCTTCGCCGCCGTGATCTTATCGGTTTTCGTTAAAACGGCCTGATACGAGACACCGGCGGTATCGAGAAGCCCCATCACCTTGAGATCGGAATCCTTGATCCCGTGACGAGCATCGATCAGTAAAATGGTCCGGCGCAACACGCTGCGGCCCTTGAGATAGTCGTAAACCAACCCGGTCCATTGGCGAACGAGCTGCTTGGAGGCGCGGGCATAGCCGTAGCCCGGCAGATCGACGAGCATCAATTTGCCGTTGAGGTCGAAAAAATTAATTTCGCGGGTCCGGCCCGGTGTGTTCGATGTTCGGGCCAGGGTCTTCCGGTTGGTCAGCGCATTCAATAACGAAGACTTGCCGACGTTGGAGCGCCCGGCGAAAGCGACCTCGGGTAAATGGAAATCCGGAAAATCCGGAATTTTCGTCACCCCGCGCAAAAACGTGCATTCGCCGGCAAACATTTTGCGCGCGGACTCAAGCACAGTTTCGTTTGGATCTGACTCGCTCATCGATCGATCCCCGGTTGGCGTTGGCGTGTGAGAATTTCGGTCAGCTGTTAACGCTGACGCCCATACGTTTCATGATCACCCACTGTTGGGCAATGGACAGAATATTATTGACTGCCCAATAAATCACCAGCCCTGCCGGGAATGTCGCCAATAGGATAGTAAAGACGAGCGGCAGGAACATGAAGATTTTCGCCTGAATGGGGTCTGCCGGTTGCGGGTTCAGCAATTGCTGCAGATACATTGAACCGCCCATGATGAGAGGCCAAACGCCGATCATCAAAAATTCCGGCGGTGTCCAGGGAATCAAGCCGAACAAATTGAAAATCGAGGTCGGGTCGGGCGCGGATAAATCCTGAATCCAGCCGAAAAACGGCGCGTGACGCATTTCGATGGTGACAAACAACACTTTATATAAGGCGAAGAATACGGGTATTTGAATCAGGATCGGTAAACACCCCGAAGCCGGATTGGCCCCCTCGCGCTTATAAAGCGCCATCATTTCCTGATTAAGGCGCTGTTTGTCGTCCTTGAAACGCTCCTGCAGTTTTTTCATTTCCGGCTGCAGTTTCTTCATCTTGCTCATGGCGACATAGGATTTGTTCGCGAGCGGGAAGAAAACCAGTTTAATAATGATGGTGATCAGGATGATGGCGATGCCGTAGTTGTGGACGTAATCATTGATCCAAACCATGGCTTTGAAAATCGGTTGAGTGAGAAACCAGAACCAGCCCCAATCGATGGCCAGATGGAATTGTTCGATTTTGCCTTGGTCTCTGTATTTTTCCAGTACGCGCAGTTCTTTCGCGCCGCCGAAAAACCGGGTGACGGATTCAACGGTGCCATGCGGCGACAGTTTTTGCGCCGGCCCGAGATAATCGGTTTGATAAAGATCGGCGCCGAGTTCCTTGCGGTAGAAGAAGCGCGATGTAATCTGTTGTTTCTGATCGGGCACCAAAGCGGTCAGCCAATACTTATCGGTAATGCCGATCCAACCGCCGGTCGATTTGTTTTGAATCGTTTTTTGTTCTTGCAGTTCGTCGTAATCGACCTCTTGAAGGACGCCATCGAACACACCCAGCAAACCTTCGTGCAGGATGTAGAAATTGGTGGTTTCCGGCGTGCCCCGGCGCAGCACCAGCCCATAGGGATGGAGCGTGACCGCCTGGCCGGACTCGTTTTCGACCCGCTGGGTGATTGTGAACATGTAGTCCTGATCGATGGCAATGGTCCGCTTAAAGGTCAGGCCCTTGCCGTTTTTCCAGGTCAGTGTCACCGGGGTCGATGGCGAGAGCGTTTGTCGATTGGCCTGCCAAAGCGTGTCGGCAGTCGGCATCGGCATGGCATTGCCGCCCGCGACCCAGCCGAATTCCGAGAAATATCCGCTTTGTCCGCCGGACGGAGAGAGCAGTGTGATTTCCGCGCTTTTGGAATCGAGTGTCTCGCGATAATTCACAAACGTCAGGTCATCGATCCGCCCGCCTTTCAGGGCGATGGAACCGTGCAAACGCGGGGTGTCGATTTTAATTCGGGGGCTTTGTTTGAGTAGGGCCGAGCGGGCTTGCTTTGTCGCGGCCGCTGCTTGCGGTGCCGTCGATGCCGTCGGCAAGGGCGGCGCACCTGCCGATTGCGGGGTTGGGATATTCGTTGCGGTTGTTTGAGCCGGTGCCTGCGCGGCCGTGCCGCTTGGCGGCGTCGGGGCCGTGCCGGCAGGTGCCGTTTGATTTTTTTGGTTCAGCTTTGCCGCGTCGGCCTTAATGTCTTTTAGGGTTTTTTGTTTTTGCTGCTGTTGCTGCTGTTGTTTCGTCTGTGCCTGGTCTTGCGGCTTTTTCGACGGATCTTTGAAAAACAGTTCAAAACCGAAAACAATGCCGATCGAAATCACGATGGCCAAAAGCAGATTTTTTTGTTGTTCGTTTATCATGGCTTTAAGTCTTTCGGCCTATCGATGGGCATGCGTTTCACACGTTACCGTGTGATGTGGCTTTTGCGGTTGTTCGGGAATGGGGTCATATCCGGCTTTACCCCAAGGATGGCACCGGCCGAGCCGTTTAACGGTAAGCCATGTTCCTTGGATCGTTCCGAACCGCCCATACGCTTCTTTGGCATATTGAGAACATGAGGGATGAAACCGGCAGCCGCCTTGTACGGGAACGATGCTGTGCACGATGGGTGCGAGAAACAATTGGTATCCCCTGATCATGAATTGAAAAAACCGCATCACCGTTATCGTCCTGTTACACGGATTGTTCGCAAGCCTGGGGCGTTGCGTCTTGATATATGCTGAGTTTCTTTAAGGCTTTTTCGAAGTCGGCTTTCAGCAATCCGAAGGGCCGGGCGATTGTCGCGCGCCGGCCGATAATCACGATATCATTGCCGGGTTTGACGTGTTGTGCCAGCAACTCGTCGGTCACCGCGCGCAGGCGCCGTTTGGCCCGGTTGCGTTGAACCGCATTACCGACTTTCCGGCTAACCGTAAAGCCGACGCAAATCGGCTGTTTCGCGGTTTCGGCTTTTTCCTGCGGTGAGTGGTGTCGAACCTGCATTATCAATCCCGGCGTGACCCATTTGTTCTGCGTTCGCGCAATACGGAGAAATTCAGACCGCTTTTTTAAGCGCGCAATCATAGGCTGTTCTGCCGAAATTTAAGCGGAAATACGCTTACGTCCTTTAGCGCGGCGGTGGGCTAACACCCGGCGTCCACCGACGCTCGACATGCGTTTGCGAAACCCGTGGCGGCGCTTGCGGACAAGCTTACTGGGCTGGTATGTACGTTTCACGGGTCAACTCCCAAAAAACATGAGAAAACGTAGGTAAATCAGGCCCGGTGTATACGGTCTTGCCTGGGCGAAGTCAACGCTGCGGGGCAATTCTCTCACATTTTTTCACGCATTGTTGACTGGCTGGTGAGGGCCGGTTTCGAGTATACAAGAACCCACTCAACCCCCGGGTTTAAGCCTTTTAAGGCCTGAAACCTTAGGTTTTTCAGGCGGAAACCTATTCATGACGGCACAAAAACCGATCAATTCCGGCTCTTCGGGCCAATCCGGCTGGGTCAAAAAATTACTGCCGGTCGCGGTGATTATCGCCATTTTCGCGGCTTTTTTCACCTTTGGCGGGCATGACTACATCAGCCTCGAATCCTTAAAAAAACACCGCCAAACCTTACTCGATTGGACCGCTCAATATCATTTGCTGGTCGTTCTCAGCTTTATCGGGCTTTATTGCGTGATGGTCGCAGCGACGATCCCGGGGGCCTTGGTGATGACCTTGGCCGGTGGTTTTCTGTTTGGCGTCGTTGAAGCCACGATTTATATCGTTTTTGCCGCCACGCTGGGGGCGACGGCGATATTCCTGATCGCCCGCTATGCTTTCCGGGATTATTTCAAAGAAAAAGCCGGCAATGCGATCCGCCGTATGGAGGCTGGCTTTAACGAAAATGCATTAAGTTATTTGCTGGTGCTCCGCCTCGTGCCGATTTTTCCATTCTTTATTGTGAATCTGGTTCCGGCCTTTCTGGGTGTTCCGTTGCGGACTTATATCCTAGGCACGTTCTTCGGCATCATCCCGGGGACATTCGTCTATTGTTTGGTCGGTAACGGTCTCGGCGCCATCATCGATCAGGGCGGTGAACCGAATTTGGGCAGAATTTTCGAACCTGAAATCCTGTCTGCCTTAATCGGATTGGCCCTCCTGTCTCTCATTCCCGTTGTCTATAAACGGTTCAAACGTTCAGCGGATTAACGCCAAAAGGTAAAACAATGTCAGATATTCTTAAAACCGATATTTGCGTTATCGGCGCCGGTTCGGGCGGTCTCTCTGTTGCAGCGGGAGCTTCACAAATGGGCGCGCCGACAGTACTCATCGAAAAAGATAAAATGGGCGGCGATTGCTTGAACACCGGATGCGTTCCGTCAAAAGCATTACTCGCGGCCGGGCATGCGGCGGCGGCGGTGCGCAAGTCACATACTTTCGGCGTCCATGCCGATGCGCCGGATATTCATGATGCCGAAGTCTATAGCCATGTCCATAACACGATCGCCGCTATCGAACCGAATGATTCTGTGGAGCGTTTCGAGGGTCTTGGCGTAAACGTGATTAAAGCTGCCGCACGGTTTACCGGCCCGCAGGAAGTTGAAGCGGGCGGTCAGCGCATTCAGGCCCGGCGGTTCGTGATTGCAACAGGATCGCGGGCTTTTGTGCCGCCGATCACCGGCATTGAGGACGTGCCGTATCTCACCAATGAAAACGTATTCGAGCAAAATCAATTGCCAGGTCATCTGATTGTGATCGGCGGCGGGCCCATCGGTATCGAAATGGCGCAGGCGCACCGGCATCTCGGTGCGGATGTAACCGTGCTCGAAATGTCTTCGATTATGCCGAAAGACGATCAGGATTTGGTCGCCGTTGTCCGCAAACAGTTGGATCAAGACGGAATCGTTGTGCGTGAGGGCGTCAAGGTGACGGCGGTTTCAAAAACGGATGCCGGTGTTACCGTCACTATCGAAACCGATGGCAAGTCCGAACAAGTCGAAGGAACCCATCTTCTGGTGGCGGCGGGACGAAAAGCGAATGTCGACGGGCTTGATCTCGAAAAAGCGGGCGTCGATTATTCGCCGAAAGGTATCGATGTCGATGCCCGGTTGCGCACATCGAACAAGAAAATTTTCGCCATCGGCGATGTTGCCGGCGGCTATCAGTTTACTCATGTCGCCGGGTATCATGCGGGTATCGTCATCCGGAATGCTCTGTTTCGGTTGCCGGCGAAGGCCGACCATTCGGCCGTGCCGTGGGTGACCTACACGTCGCCTGAACTCGCGCAGGTCGGCCGGACCGAAGAGCAGGCGCGTCAATCCGAGGGCGATGATATTCGTGTTTTAACCTGGCCGTTCGAGGAAAATGACCGTGCCCAAGCCGAACGATTAACCGACGGCATGGTGAAGGTGGTCACCGCCAAGAATGGCCGCATTCTCGGCGCCGGTATCGCCGGGGCTCATGCCGGTGAGTTGTTGCAGCCGTGGGTGCTGGCGCTCAGCCAAAACATGAAAATCGGGGCGATGGCCAATATCATCGCGCCTTATCCGACGCTGGGCGAAGTCAATAAACGCGTGGCCGGCAGTTACTACACGCCGTCGCTGTTCAGCGAGCGTACGAAAAAAGTCGTCCGGTTCTTACGTCATTTCGGATAGATCAACCGTTGCAGCAATTCACCATCAAGGTGTGATAGATTACGGGCATGACAGATACGGCAACGAATACCGCGTCTGAAGACGCGTCATCGCAAAGCGGGGAAGAGACCAAAACGCCGAAGGTCGCGTCCAAGAAGGGCCTGGGCTTGTCGGCGCAGTTGTTGATCTTAACGATCACCGTCATCATGCTGGCGGAAGTCCTGATCTATGTGCCATCGATCTCCCGCTACCGGAAAACATTTTTGGAAGAACATATCGCGCGCGCCCATGTTGCAGCGTTATCCCTGACCGATATGCCGCAAGGCATGGCGAATAAAAAACTTGAAGCACAGTTACTCCTCCATGCCGAAGCCCATGGCATTATTCTGCATTTGCCGAAACGGAGGGTCATGGTGATGCGCGGCAGCATGCCGCCGAAAGTCGATATTATGGTCGATCTTCGCAAAGGAAATTTCTTTATGTGGATCGCCGATGCGTTCGATACGTTGGTGCAAAATGATAATCGCGTCATGCGGGTGATCGGCCCGTCGCCGAAAATGCCGTGGGTGAATGTCGAGGTCATCATGGACGAAACACCCATGCGGTTGGAGATGTACGGTTATTCAGCGCGCATCTTGCAGCTTTCCATTCTGATTTCGGTTATCGCCGCCTTGATGGTCTATTTCAGCCTGCGCTGGCTGATGATCCGGCCCATTCAACGGATCACCACGAGCATGACGGCTTTTCGTGATGATCCCGAAGATGAATCGCGTACCATCGAAGCCAGTGACCGGCGCGATGAGCTGGGCATCGCCGAAACTGAACTCGGCGTGATGCAGCAAGAGGTGCGCGCGGCGCTGCGGCAAAAAACCCGCTTGGCAACGCTGGGCGCGGCGGTGGCTAAGATCAATCATGATCTGCGCAATACGCTGTCTACGGCCGTGCTGGTCGCGGACAGTTTAGCTAATATTGATGATCCGGAAGTCAAACGGGTCATGCCC
>Ga0181593_10001213_pt1 | contig 23186 bp, 16 predicted proteins | sample 071ome_19_FD_133756 | JGI IMG/M metagenome (GOLD analysis project Ga0181593, IMG submission 133756) | Coastal salt marsh microbial communities from the Groves Creek Marsh, Skidaway Island, Georgia - 071413AT metaG (megahit assembly) | ecosystem: Environmental > Aquatic > Marine > Intertidal...
CCATGCGATTCATCATATCCACAACGATCTGGCCATCCGGCTTGGAACCTTCAATGGGCGAAACTGCCTGGTTCACCCGCTGTACGCGGCGCTCCCCATTGGTAAAGGTTCCACTCTTTTCCAAGAACGACGCTCCTGGCAGGATGACATCCGCCAACTCAGCGGTCTTGGTCATGAAGATCTCCTGCACCACGAGAAGTTCAAGCGAATTAAGGGCCTTGGCCACATGAATGCTGTTGGGATCCGTCTGGGCCATGTCCTCGCCGATTACCCACATCGCCTTTAAACGCCCATCGATAGCGGCATCATACATCTGGGGAATTTTCCATCCAGATTCTGTGGGCATCGCAACTCCGTAAAATGCTTCGTATCGCTTGATAACCTCAGGATCAGTGACATCAAGGTAGCCCGCTCCTTGATAGGGCTGAGCACCCATATCGGCCATCCCCTGAACGTTGTTTTGGCAGCGAAAGGGATTAACGCCGACACCACGGCGGCCAATATTCCCCGTTATGAGGGCCAAGTCGGCAATCTGCATGACCGTAAATGTGCCTTGCGAGTGCTCGGTCACCCCTAGACCATGGAAACTCATAGCTCGGTCCGCTGAAGCATAGGCTATAGCTGCCGCTCGAACGGCTTCTCGATCCACTCCGCTAACCGATTCCATCTCGGCAATGTCCAACTTGAGCAGCTCGTCGCAAAAATCTTGATACCCTTCAGTTCGCTCCTTTATGAAAGATTGGTCGGTCAATCCCTCTTTGACGATATAGTAGAGCATCATGTTGAGAACCGCGACATTAGTCCCGGGCCTCAATTGCAAGTGGTGGGTGGCATAGCGAGCTAGCTCCGTCCGCCTAGGATCAATAACGATTGACGTTTTTCCGGAAATCGCGAACTGCTTCAGCTTCGCTCCCGTAACCGGATGCCCCTCCGTCGGATTCGCCCCAATCACCATGATGGCATCGGTGTACTTCAGATCCTCAATCGAGTTCGTAGCCGCCCCCGTACCAAAAGTACGCTGCAGGCCAATCGCCGTCGGCGAGTGGCACACTCGAGCGCAGCCATCGATGTTATTCGTTCCGACCACTGCTCGGAAAAACTTTTGCATGAGGTAGTTTTCCTCATTGGTGCAGCGGGCCGATGAGATGCCGGCCAGCGAGTCTGGCCCAAACTCGTCCCGATAATACCGGAACTTCGAAGCCATAAAATCGTAGGCCTCGTCCCAACTGACTTCCTCAAAAGCGCCATTCCGCTTAATCATCGGCGATTTGATACGGTCTGGGTGATTGTAGAATTTGAAAGCGTATCGCCCTTTCAAACACGTATGCCCTTGATTCACTTCGGCATCGTAGGGCGCCTGAATACTGACAATTTCGTCGCCCACCGTAGCCACTTCCAAATTGCACCCGACGCCGCAGTAGTTACACACCGTACGCGTCTTTTTCGAACTGGCGATCGACTTGGACTGGAAGACGTCGGAAATCGCCGCCGTTGGACAAGCTTGAGAACAAGCCCCGCAACTAACGCAGGGGCTTTCCGCAAAACTTTCATCCATCCCCTTTATGATTCGGCTATCAAAGCCCCGTCCTGCCATACTCAATACGAATTGGCCTTGAACTTCGTCGCAAGCCCTCACGCAACGATAGCAATTGATGCACTTGCTCAGATCGGAGACCATATATGGGTGGCTGGTGTCCTTTTCCCGATCCAGGTGAGTTTCCCCTTTCGGGTAGCGAACCGAGTTGATCCCCACTCGAGCAGCGACAGTCTGCAGCTCGCAATTGCCATTTACTTCGCAGGTCAGGCAATCGAGGGGATGGTCGGTCAGAACGAGCTCGATAATATTCTTTCGAAGCCGTCTTACATTCTGCGATTCGGTGAAAATGTATTGCCCTTCGGACACCGGCGTATGGCAAGAAGCCAAGGTCTTAGTCGGGCCGCCTTTCTCCAAAGCGACATCGACGCTACACACTCGGCAGGAACCGAAAGGATCCAAATTAGGGGCATCGCAGAGGGTTGGAATCGAGTTAGGGCCAATGGCCCGTCGGGCAAAAGACAATATGGTTTCCCCGGGCTCTATCTCGAATGGCTGATTGTTGAGGTAAGCGATCATTTGAAAATAAAGGCTCTATTTCTGTTTGTAACGCTGGTGGCAGGGGTGTTTGAGGACAAGCAGCCCTAACCAATTCGCTCGAAAGCGATTAGGCATTGGCTAACCCCTTGGAAAAATAAGGATCCAATTCTTCGCTGAAATACTCGAGAGCATTTCGGACCGGCAGCGGAATCCCCCCTCCGTGAGCGCAGAGGGATCCTTCCTCCAAGGTGTGGAGCAAATCGTCGAACAATTGAGTATCTATTCTATAATTATCCTTGTTGGAAGACTCGAGCATTTCATGAGCCCGCTTGGTGCCCAAACGGCAGGGAAAGCATTTGCCGCAACTCTCGAACGAGGCGAATTCCATAAGTTTTTCTAGATAAGTCATCATCGAAAACGTTTCGGGTATGCAAACGACGGACGCGTGCCCAAGAAGGAATCCCTGAGAAGCGAATGACTCGAAATCGATGGTCAAATCCCCGATTTTGCCAACGGGAACGATCCCTCCTAAAGGTCCGCCAATGTGCAGGGCTTTGACGGGTTCGGTGAAACCTCCTGCAAGATCGTCGACCACTACCGACAGCGGCGTTCCCATCTCCACTTCGTAAATGCCTGGGTTGCGAAAATAGCTGTCCAAGCTAACCAGTTTCGTTCCATTCGATTTGTCGGTCCCCAGCTTTGCGTACCTCGCTCCACCGTGTTGAACGATGTAGGGAACGGTGGCCAGGGTTTCTACATTATTGACGATCGTGGGCTTGTTGAAAAGCCCTTGCTGGGCGGGAAATGGCGGGCGCGTGCGCACTTCAGGTCGCTGACCCTCGATACTGCTGATAAGGGCCGTTTCCTCTCCGCAGATATAGGAACCTTGCCCTTGAACGATTTTGAAATCGAAGTCGAATCCAGAGCCATTGATGTCCTTCCCCAGCAGCCCGGCATCTCTGAAATCATCGATCGCGGACTCTATAGTCCCAAAGGATTCCGGATACTCGCCCCGAATGTAGAGCACGCCCCAGGCAGCCCCCATGCAGTAGCCCGCAATGATCATCCCAAAAAGGACCGAATGGGGACGCTGTTCTAGCAAATAGCGGTCCGAATAGGCCCCTGGATCCCCTTCGTCCGCGTTGCAAATAATAAATTTGACGTCGCTCTGCTCTCTCCTGGCGAACTCCCACTTGACGCCCATGGGGAATCCAGCCCCTCCGCGGCCACGGATACCTGCCTCTTTCACCTCCGCTAGGACATCTTGCGAATCTTTCCGCAGCGCCTTATTCAAGAGCTTTGCGTAGACCCCCATTCCCGCGAAATCTCCTGTCAAAACCGGCTCGCCAATGGAACGCACTTCATACGCATCTGCGCGCAACTCCTTGCTGCCATCCAATACCGCATCCAGTTCACCCGAGCCCAAGGCGCTGTAATTGTTGCCGTTGTAGTGAAACGCGCCGTTTTCATGACAGCGACCTAGACAGGTCATGTGCCCTATTTCCTCATCCTTGAAGCGCTCTTTCAGGTCTTCCAAGAGCACGTCCTGTGTCCCTGCGCAAAGGCAAGCTGATCCATTGCAGACATACACTTTCTTGCCCCGGTTTTCCGGTTTCAGGAAATCGTAGAACGAGGCCGATCCATAGACATTGGCCTTGCCGACTAGAAACTCATCGGCCAATCGAGCCATTTCCTCCTCGCTAGGAGCTCCTTCGTTTTCCGATCCCGCCAAGCCGATTTTCGAGAACAAGTTTTCCTGGACTCCCTTTCGCCCGCCCAGGGCGCTCAAGTTCGTAGACATGCCCGGATAGAAGTGAAATCCCCACCGGTTTTAAAGCAGGAAAGACCGAAATCGGGCGATTTCCCGACCGATTGACGAGAAATTCCCAACAGGATGCTTCCGTGGATAGGCCTATTAGCTAGACATTTTGGCTCCCCGCCCCTTACATTCACCCACGTAATCGCCGTGTTTTCTGACCCCCAAAAGCTAGCTATTCCGCTCATTGCGGCTCTCCTTCTTCCCGCTCAAGCCCTGTGGGGATCGGATTCCAGCGATCCGGGGATCGAGTTTTTCGAAAAGCGCATTAGACCGCTCTTAAGTGATAAATGCATAGAGTGCCACGGCCCAGAGAAGCAGAAAGGAGGGCTCAGGCTCGATTTTAGGCAGGGCTGGGAAATCGGAGGCGATTCAGGCCCTGCTCTCGTACCGGGCAAGCTGGACGAGAGCCGTATTGTTCACGCCATCCACTACGACGACGCGGATTTCCAGATGCCGCCTAAGAGCAAACTAGCCGATGACGCTATCGCTGACCTGGAGGATTGGATAGCCATGGGAGCGCCCGATCCCCGCACTGGCGAGATAGCCTACGAACGGGAGACCGGCCTGAGTATAGAGGACGGACGAGATTTCTGGTCGTTCAAGCCCATAGATAAACCAGAGATTCCCGCAGTCGCCGATCCTTTGTGGCCAAAATCGCCTGTAGATCACTTTGTCCGGTCCGCCCAAGAGACAAAAGGCCTTATTCCAACCAAGCGGGCTAGCCGAGTGGATCTGGTTCGACGGGCCTATTTCAGCTTGATCGGGCTGCCACCAACTCCGAAGCAGATCGAGGCCTTCGTTCAAGATGAACGAGAAGACTCTTTTGAACTCTTGATCGATGAGCTGCTGGCCTCGCCCCACTATGGAGAGCGTTGGGGACGCCATTGGCTAGACGTGGCCCGATTCGCGGAGTCAAGCGGCGGTGGACGCACTCTCTTATTCAAGGACGCCTGGCGCTTTCGTGACTATGTCATCGAAACTTTCAATCGCGACGTACCCTTCGATCAATTCGTTCGGGAGCAAATTGCGGGCGACCTCCTTCCCTACGATACGCCGGAACAACGCAGTCGCCAATTGATCGCGACAGCCTTTCTGGCTCTCGGCCCGACCAACTATGAGCTTCAGGACAAACAATTACTCCGCTTTGACGTAATCGACGAGCAGACCGATACGCTCGGAAAGGCCTTTATGGGAATGACTCTCGGGTGCGTAAGGTGTCACGACCACAAGTTTGATCCGATCCCCAGCGAAGACTACTACGCCCTAGCAGGAATATTTAAGAGCACCCGAACGCTCTACAACTATACGGATAATGTAGCCCGATGGGTGGATACGCCTCTTCCGTTGCAGGGGCTAGACGGCCGGAAGATTACCGAGGCAGAGGAAATTAATGGCAAACTGAAGCCGCAATTAGAGCGAACAAGGGCCACTCGCAGCGTCTATTCCCAGCACACTGTAAAACCGCCGCAGCCCGGGCCTCCTCAACGATCGCGCCAATTTCCCGGGATCATCATCGATGACATGGCAGCTACTGTCCAAGGGTCCTGGCAATTCTCCCAATACTCGCAAAACTACTTGGAAGAGGGCTATTTGCACGATGGCAATAGCGACAAAGGAAGCAAGGAGCTCACCTTTCAGACGAAAATCCCGATTGCCGGAACCTACGAAGCTCGCCTAGCCTATGCCGAGGCGGCGAACCGTTCCACTCGTACTCCAGTCACGGTCAGCCACAACAAGGGCGAAACTACCGTTACAGTGAACCAAAAGGCTCCGCCTTCTGAATACGGGCGTTTCCACATTTTAGGGCGCTTCGACTTCGATGCAGGCCAGGTGGCCTCGGTTCTTATATCCAATGCAAACACAGATGGATACGTAGTTGCGGACGCGGTACAGTGGTACCTCATTGAGGATGAGAGCGTTGTTCAATCGCAAACCCGGAAAGACGAGCTGGCTCGGTTAGAAGCCGAAATCGAATCCCTCGAGAAAGAGCTAAAGCCTATCACCCGGATACTAAAAACGCGTCCCATCGCCATGACCGTGAAAGAGGATCCATTCCCTAGCGACGCCGCTATTCGTATTCGCGGGATACAAAGTCGCCGCGGCGATATTGTACCCCGCGGATTTTTGCAGATCGCCACTCTAGGCGAGGCTCCTGAGATCCCCAGCAATGAGAGCGGTCGGCGCCAGCTGGCCGAATGGATCGTCAGCCCTGGCAATCCACTAACATCCCGAGTCATTGCCAACCGGATATGGACTTGGCTTTTCGGCCAGGGCATTGTCAGCAGCGTCGACAATTTCGGCACTACCGGGCAGCCTCCATCCCATCCTGAACTGCTCGATTACTTGGCGATTCGGTTGCAAGAACTCGATTGGTCTGTCAAAAGCTTCATTCGGGAAATCATGCTTTCCGAAACCTGGCAATTGTCTACCACCCCGAATCCCGTGGCAGCGGAAAAGGATCCGAGCAATCGTCTCTTGACCGCGTATCCGAAACGGCGACTCGATGCCGAACAGCTGCGAGACGCCATCCTGGCAGCTTCGGGAGACATCGATCTCGCATTGTACGGCCCTAATATCAACGGGGCTAGCGAAATCGACGCTAACACGACAGCCGCGCAAAGGACTGAATACAATTACGTATTCAAAGACAAGCGACGCAGCGTCTATACTCCGGCCTTTAGAGTTAAGCGCCATGAGCTTTTCGAGCTCTTCGATTTCGGGAATATCAACTTTACCATAGGACAGCGAAATACCAGTACAGTCGCATTACAGGCCCTTTACATGCTCAACAACCCCTTTATCATCGATCAATCGCGTATCGCAGCCCAACGGCTTATTCATAATTGCCCCGATCCCGATGGACGCATTGACCAAGCCTTCGCAACCGCCCTTGGCCGGTCTCCCTCTGATCAAGAACGCCGTTTGATCGACGATTTCTTAAATAATGGACAAATGAGCGATTCCTTGGAAGAATGGACTTCCGTTTTCCAATCCCTATTCGGCTCAATAGATTTCCGATACCTCAATTGAACAATATGAGCGAGCAACCACCGCATTACCCCATTTCCCGGAGAGACGCCCTTCGACAAATGGCCTGCGGCTTCGGGTACATGGCGGCGGCGGGGATCTCCTCCCAACAGGCGATGGCTAGTTCGATAGCCAATCCGCTCTCTGCAAAAACGCCCCACGTGTTCCCGCGGGCCAAACGGGTGATTTTCCTGTTCATGGCTGGCGGCGTTAGCCAAGTAGACAGCTACGACTACAAGCCGCTCCTGTACAAGAAGGATGGGGACATGCTGGATTTTACCGACCAGCGCATTCTCGCCAAAACCGGCATGGGCTCCAATCAGCGGGTTATGAAACCGCTCTGGGATTTCAAACAGCATGGGCAAAACGGGGCCTGGGTATCGAATCTCTTTCCCCATATGGCCCAGCATACCGACGAATACTGCGTGATTCGCTCTATGCATACCGAAGGCGTGGCCCATGGTCCCGCAACTCTTTTTCTACATACTGGCTCCACAAATTTAATACGGCCGTCCATGGGTTCCTGGATTAGCTATGGATTGGGAACGGAAAGCCAAGACATGCCGGGATTCATTTCCTTGAGTCCTTCTTTCGGCAATGGGGGTCCCCGCAACTACGGCAGCGCTTTTCTTCCTGCGGCCTATCAAGGCACTGCCGTCGGACGGTCAGGCATGAAGGCTACAGACATTGGCATCGATAATCTTCGCAATGGGTCTCTCTCGCCTCAGCGCCAAAAACGCCAGTTCGATCTCCTGCAGGCCATAAATCACGAGCAGTGCCAAAGCCAGCCTGGCAATTCCGAATTGGAAGCTGTAATCAGCTCCTACGAACTGGCCTGGCGCATGCAGTCGAATGCTCCCGAAGTCATGGATATTTCCAAGGAGTCGGAAGCAACCAAGAGGCTTTACGGTATTGGAGAAAAGCATACCGATAATTACGGGCAGCAATGTTTGATGGCCCGGCGCATGGCAGAAGCAGGGGTCCGCTTTATACAAGTCAACTATAGCGACAATTCCAACAACCCGGCTTGGGACCAGCACAACGATATGCCCAAGCACAAAGAACACGCCCTCGCCGTAGACAAACCCGTAGCTGGCTTGCTAACCGATCTTAAGAAACGGGGGCTGCTAGAAGACACGCTGGTTTGGTGGGGCGGTGAGTTCGGACGCACTCCTTACGCCCAAAAGAATGGTACAGGCCGTGACCACAACCCCACCGGGTTTAGCGTATGGCTAGCTGGAGGCGGGGTCAAACCGGGGCTCGTCTACGGCGCTACCGACGAGTGGGGACAATACGCCATCGAGAACAAAGTGCATATGCACGATCTCCACGCTACGATTCTGCATCTCTTGGGAATGGATCACGAAAAACTGACCTTCCGTCACGAAGGGCGCGACTACCGGCTAACCGATGTCCACGGAAACGTGATTCACGATATCATCGCCTGATTCCATCAGCGATGAAAAATCTAAAAGCTTGAGCGAGCCTCTAGCTCGCTGCATTGGCGACGGGACGCCGCTTCCACCAAAGGGCCGCGACCGAATCGTCATCAAACAAGACAGATTCGATGCCAGCTCGTTTACCTGCGTTGATATTCTCAGGCTTATCGTCGAAATATATCGCTTGAGAAGGTTCCGCATTGTGCTGAGTGAGAACGTGCTCAAAGACTCGCGGTTCTGGTTTGCGCATGCCGATCTCGTTGGAGAGATACATGTGGTCAAAAGAGTCGACGAGCTCCTGATAGAGCTCCTTCCAATGTTCCACATGGGTCGCATTGGTGTTGGATAGCGCCACAACGGTCAGACCAGAAACTCGCATCTGCTTGATCGTGTCCAAGGTGGGTTTGATGATTTCCCCAAACATGGCAATCCAACCCTCTCGCCATTCATTAAAGTCGAGGGAAAGCTCGTTAAGCATGCAAAAATATTCGGCGTACGAGCGACCGGACATCGTTCCTCGCTCGTAGTCTTCGTACTGGTCGTCCAGCTGGAAATCTCGAGATACAGACCCAGGCCGTATGCCGGCCATATCCTCCCACTCCAAATAACAACGCTCCTGGTGAGTTCTGAAGCAGACTTGGCCCAAGTCGAAAATGGCGAGTTTCAGTTCGTTGCTCATGGTTTTTTTAAAGAATTATATTGGGATTCTTGTGGGGTTGCGGGCTATTTATCGATTAAAGAAACGGCAACCAGGGAGATTTCCTTACTCTAGGCCCCTAAAACTTTTTTGCCGGTGGTATCGATGAACTTGGGCGCTCGGCAGTGCCAGCTTGAATAATAAAGAACGAGCAAAATGGCGCTGTCTCAGTTCCAAGCGGCGAGGTTTCTTAAAGAATTGATATCCTTAAGCCAAGCAATGAATTTTCGCGCGGCGATGCCTCGATGACTGATAGCCGCCTTCTCATCTTGGCTCATCTCTGCTGTCGTCCGCTGTCTTCCCGTCGGCAGAAAAACGGGATCGTAGCCAAACCCATTGTCCCCTTTTCGTTCCCTCAAGATCGAGCCCCGAACTTCTCCCTCGAAAACGATTTCATTGCCGCCCGGCATTACCGCAGCTAAATGGCAGACAAACGCCCCTCCTCTCTCTCCATCGGGAACCGGCTCCATTTCTCGTATTAGCTTATCGAGATTATCCTCGTCGTTTGCCGATTCCCCAGCATATCGAGCCGATCTCACACCCGGAGCGCCATCAAAGGCGTCAATGCAAATCCCGCTATCATCCGCGAGAGCCAGGCCATCGCTAGGCAGCAGGGCCGCTAAAGCCCGGGCTTTTTTCAGAGCGTTTCCCGAAAACGTATCCTGATCCTCGATAACCTCTGGCATGCCTCCCACCGCCGCGGCTGTATGAACTGCCAAATCCAGCCCAGCCTCCGAAAGCATTTTCTTTAGCTCCTCGATTTTGTGCGGATTACTCGTTGCTAAAAACAGTTTCATCAACGTCTAGACGAGTTGGATAGGCAAGAAATCCCCGCATCAATTGATCATCGCCAAAGGATTCGTGCCGAGGGCTATCCAGCCTCAGAGCTTGAGAGAGTTTCTCGATCCGCAAGCCGCGATAAACCGGCTTCGCCTTATCATCCCCAAGCAAGATCGGAGCCCGATAATTAAAGTGGTAGTCGAGCTCTCTATTTTGAAGCAACTCGCTGGTCAATTTGCTTCCGCCCTCGAAATAAATCCCATTGATACCGACATCGTAGCACTTCTTGCGGAATTCAGCGATCGGCACTTTCATGTTTTCCGCGGAAAGCACCCAAACATTAACCCCCTCTGACTCAAGTCGCCGAATGTATCCCGTTCCAGCCGCGTCGGTGGTCACGACAATTGTGTTATCCCGAAACTCATCCGTATAGATCGACGGCAAAAATCGTTCCATGGCCGTCCTCAATAGCCCGTCCATAACGAACCGCACGCCACACCATTCATCTTGACCCTCGATCCGGCTCGTCAACCGGGGATCATCCTCAATAAGCGTTCCCGCACCAACCCCAATCGCCGGAAACAGACGACGCCAACGCATGACATCTTGTCGGGCAATTTCACCGGTTATCCACTTCGACTCTCCTGTACGGCAAGCAATCTTGCCATCGAGCGTTGTCGCCGACTTGGCAGACACTAAGGGAGTTTGGTGCTTCGCCGCATGGTTGAATATCAAATTGAGATCTTGGCAATCTTCGATGAGGATTCGACGCTCCACCTGGATGCCTGCCGCCTTCAGGGCATCCGACCCTTTGTTCTCATGCTCTGGCACCGGATCGCTAGCGCCAATAAATACCTGCTTGATTCCGGAATCGACGATAGCGCCCACCCCCTTTTCAAAACGCTTCGAGGAGGGGCCAGGCTCCAAGGTGAGAAATAAGCAGGCATCGGCAGCGGGCCTGCGGCCTAAAGACTCGAAAATCTGAATCTCCGGGCCACTCGCTCCGGGACGATCAACGTAGGCTCGAGCAAAGATCTCTCCCTTCTCGACGAGGACGGCCCCGATCATCGCTTGAGGATGCGTATCCCCCCAACCCTTTTTTGCCTCTTCCAAGGCGGCTCTCATGAATAAGTCCTTTTCTGATCGAGTCATTAAGAGGGAAGGGTCGGTTTTCAGCGATTAGAACAGTTCTTTACGGGCACTCAATGCTCAATGCGCATTGATGTCTCTTTGGCCATTCACAAATGGATTTGCGGCAATCTCTTGCCCTACTGTAGTTTGCGAACCATGCCCGGGGTAAACCACGGTTTCAGGGTCGAGCGTGTAAATCTGTTGGCGAATCGACTTTTCCAGGGTGGGGAAATCTCCGCGAGGAAGATCCGTTCGGCCAATGCTACCGGCAAATAACGCGTCGCCTACAAAGGCCGATTTAATGCCCTGAAAATAAAAGAGAATGTTCCCAGGACAGTGTCCCGGAACGTGCCGAACCTCTACCCTTTCTCCGATGATTTCAAACGCGTCGCCTTGACCTACCCAGTGATCCACTTGGATCGGCTGCAGATCGATGTCGGGAGGATAGGCGTAAGGACGCATAATTTCCGGATTCTCATAATATTCCCGATCATCCAAATGAGCATATACCGGGACCCCCATTTTTTGAATACGAGCGGCATCCCCAATATGGTCATAATGCCCATGCGTCAAAAGGAGCCCCTTCAACGCGCATCCCGACGCTTCCAGGGCCGGACTGGCCTCATCCCAGACGAAGTGGGGAGCGTCAATTAAGACCGCCTCTTGACTGTCGAGATTCGAGAGCAAGAAAGCGTTCGTCTGAATGTAGCCCGTCGGATAAACTCTAAGTTCGATCGACATAACCTCCACCCTCTCAAAGCAGTGACGGGAGGCAATCGCAAATCGACAATCAAGAATTTGCTTTAAATAAGACGGAAATGCCCCTCAATTCCCCAATCCCATGCAAACGCTAAAATTCGCAGTTCTCCCTGGCGACGGAATCGGCCCCGAAGTAATGGCCGCCGCGCTGGATGTACTCAAAGCAATCACCTCCCCTGCAGGAATCAATCTAGAATACCAGCAGGCAGATGTAGGTGGCATCGCCATCGACAACCACGGATCCGCGCTTCCGGAACCTACTGTAAAGATCTGCGAAGATGCCGACGCTATTCTCTTCGGATCCGTTGGCGGACCCAAGTGGGAATCGCTTCCTCCCGCCGAGCAACCTGAGCGAGCAGCCCTCCTCCCGATCCGCAAGCATTTCTCTCTATTCGCCAATCTTCGGCCCGGTCTACTCTTCAAAGAGTTGACTGATGCTTCGCCGCTCAAGACCGAGCGAATCCCCGACGGTATCGACATCGTCTGCGTTAGAGAGCTCACCGGAGGCATCTATTTCGGGCCAAAGAACACCCGCGAGCTTGCCAATGGGGATGTCGAAGCTAGCGACACCATGGTTTATAAGAAGAGCGAAATCGAACGCATCCTCGATGTCGCTATAGCTTCGGCCCGATCGCGTTCCGGAAAAATCTGTTCTGTAGACAAAGCCAATGTTCTGACCACTTCGGTGCTCTGGAGAAAAACGGCTACCGAATACATCGCTGCTAAAGCGCCTGAGATCGAACTCACCCACATGTATGTCGATAATGCCGCCATGCAAATGGCTCGAGATCCCAATCAATTCGACGTCATTGTCACCGAAAACATGTTCGGCGATATCCTCTCAGATGAGATGGGTATTGTATGTGGAAGCCTCGGCATGCTCTCCTCGGCAAGCCTGGGAACGGAAAATAATCAATACGGCCACCCTTTCGGATTGTATGAGCCTTCAGGCGGCACCGCTCCAGACATCGCCGGCCAAGGCATTGCCAATCCCTGCGCCCAAATTCTCAGCGGAGCCCTGATGCTCCGCTACAGTTTCGGACTTAACGAACTAGCCGAAAATATCGAAAACGCCGTCCGAAAGGCGGTCAAAGACGATTGCCGTACCGGCGACATCGCCTTTGGCAAACCTTCAATAAGCACCAGCGAAATGGCCCAAGCAGTCATCGAAAGACTGTGATAGAATATCAAAACCACGGATGAGCGCGGATTCACACGGATTTTCTGGTAAAGAGAATGATCTCTAACGCGAAATCATTGGATCAGCATTCGAAGTTCTAAATACGTCGAGAATTGGCCTTTTAGAAAAACCCTAAGAAAACGCTCTAGCCATCGAAGGTTCGAATAGACAACCATGACCTCTGACCAAATTCGCCAATCGTTCCTGGACTATTTTGAATCGAAGGGACACTCGATCGTTTCCTCCGCTTCTCTGATGCCGGATGCCCCTAACCTTCTTTTCACCAATGCGGGCATGAACCAGTTTGTGCCTTACTTCCTCGGCGAGCGCGAAGCGCCCTATCCGCGGGCAGCTGACACGCAAAAGTGCATTCGAGCAGGGGGTAAACATAACGATCTTGAAGATGTTGGACTCGACACCTATCACCACACTTTCTTTGAAATGCTGGGCAACTGGTCTTTTGGCGACTATTTCAAAAGCGAAGCCATCGAGTGGGCCTGGGAACTAATCACCGAAATTTGGAAATTCCCCAAAGAACGCCTTTACGCAACCGTATACAAACCGGAATCTGGAGATCCTGCCGAATTCGACCAGGAAGCTTACGATATTTGGAAAGCGGTATTCGAAAAAGCCGGACTCGATCCAGAGGTCCATATCGTTTACGGCAATAGGAAAGACAATTTCTGGATGATGGGCGACACCGGTCCCTGTGGACCTTGCTCAGAGCTCCATATCGATCTGACGCCATCAGGAGACACCCGGGGCTCTCTCGTAAACGCAGACTCGCCCTATTGCATCGAAATCTGGAACTTGGTCTTCATCCAGTTCAACGCCACCCCGGAAGGGAACTTCGTCCCGCTCAAGTCCAAGCATGTCGACACTGGCATGGGTTTCGAAAGGGTGGCCGGCATTATGGCGACCTCGAAGAACTTCAGCGATTTTTCGTCGCCACCCAGCAACTACAATTCCGACTTATTTAAGCCTATCTTCGACAAGTTAGAAGCCTTATCCGGGCACGCCTACCAGCGAACTCTCCCCGAGAATTTGGATAGTATCAGCGAATTGGAGATGAAGGATGTCGCATTCCGGGTGCTCGCAGACCATATTCGCTGCCTATCTTGCTCCATCGCCGATGGCATTCTCCCAGGGAACGAGGGACGCAATTATGTGCTTCGAAGAATCCTTAGACGAGCCGTCATGTATGGCCGTCGCCTCGGATTGGAAACCGGATTTTTTGCCGACTTGGCGCCTATTGTCATCGAAAAACTGGGACACGTTTTTCCGGAATTGGGGAAACAGCGGGAGATAATCCACAAAGTCATTCTGTCTGAGGAGGAATCTTTCGGACGGACGCTTGACCGAGGAATCCAGCTTTTCGAGCAAGCCACCAAAAATCTGGAGAACACGGACGCTCCTCAAGTTTCCGGAGAAACCGCATTCACGCTTTATGATACTTACGGCTTCCCACTTGACCTGACTGAACTCATGGCCAAACAACGTGGCATTTCCGTCGACATCGAAAGGTTCGAAATGGAAATGGATTTGCAACGCAAACGGGCCCGGGCCTCTCAGAAGAAATCCGACATCCTGGTTGCCGAAGGTGGAACTGGACAGAAAACCCCATTCATTGGATACGATACGCTAGCAGATGAAGCTGAACTAATCGATATTGTTGCTGGCGATGATGAAATATCGTATCTCGTTTTCAATCACACGCCCTTTTACGCGGAAATGGGGGGGCAAGTTGGAGATCGCGGCCACATCGAATTCGACGAGCGCGATTTCGAAGTGATCGACACTATCAAGGATGCGAGCGGGCGTTTCCTGCATAAGGTAAGCGGAGACGTCTCCGGACTCGAAGGATCGACAGCCAATCTTCTCGTCGATCCTGAACGACGCAAGAATATCGAGCGACACCATTCAGCCACCCACATTCTCCACTGGGCCCTGCGAGAAGTTCTGGGCTCTCATGTTCAGCAAGCGGGATCCTATGTCGACGATGAGCGTTTGCGTTTCGATTTTTCCCACTACGAGGGCATCAAACCGGAAGAGCTGGACAAGATCGAATCGCTCTGCAACGAGCGGCAACTGGAGAATACCCGTTGCCGATGGTACGAGACGGACTTCGACCAAAAACCCGACAACGTCATCGCTTTCTTCGGAGACAAGTACGGCGATCGGGTGCGCGTCGTCGACATTGGCGGGTTTTCCAAGGAGCTCTGTGGAGGCACCCATGTTAAAGCCACCGGAGAAATTGGCCTGCTGAAGATTGTTTCCGAGTCGGCTATCGCGGCAGGCGCGCGTCGTATCGAAGCCATCGTCGGACCCCGAGCCTTCAAGCTGGTTCATGACATGGAATCAATCCTTTCGCGCTTGTCTGAGGACCTTTCTACTCCCGAGAGAGAGATCGTTGCGAAAGTCGAATCTCTACTCGCCCGCAATGCCGAGCTGGAAAAGCGCATGAGGGCGGTCGAACAAAAGGCAGCAGGGAACCTCGCCGACGAACTCGCTTCCGCGGCAAACATCAAGGGCTCACTCAAGGTAGTAAAAGCGGTCGTCTCAGCAGAAAACCCCAACGCCTTAAGACAGCTCGGAGCCAATCTCCTCAGCAAACTCGGCGAAGGGGTCGCCATTCTTGGAGCAGAGATCAATGGAAAGGCCAGTGTCGTCGCTTTAGCCTCCCCGCAAGCGATTTCCGAAGGGCACAAAGCGGGCGACATCATTAGAGCGCTGACAGCCCAACTCGATGGGAAAGGCGGCGGCAAACCGGATTTCGCCATGGGAGGCGGCTCTAATCCCTCCAAATTGACAAAGGTGATCGACACCTTTGATATCTAAAAAGGTCAGCCCTTCTGCTCAGTATCGAGAACGGTGGTAGGCAGAAAGCTTTCCGCTCGAAAGCCGACAGCTCCTTTCGCATCGCTTAAGAAACGCTCGATTTCCTGATTCAGGGGATTCTTCCAATCCGTATCCGAAAGGAGCCCTTCAGCCTGATAAAACGGGATTTCTCCTGCAGCCAACGGAGTCGCTTCTCGATCGCCCGCCGCATCCCTGGCAATATGTCCATCTGATTCTCTCGTTTGGCTACTCCAATGAAAAGCGACGGCGACGGTTAGACAGGCAACCAAAGCCACAGTGATCGATTTCCAGGAAAAAGCTGTTTCCCTCATTAGTTCCGTTCCATCGAGATTGGCAATAATTCGTTCCGCCAAAAAAGGGCTGGGCTCTCCGCTTTCCGGGTCTCGTCTGGACAGCCTTCGTGTGACCTCCCTCTCCCGTTCATGGCTTACTTTCAATTCTGGATCCGATTTCAATCGGCGCTCCAGCCAAACTGGCATCGGCCTGTCCGACACCTCGTGACACTCCACGAGAAATTCAAGTATTCGTTTATTCATGACAATTCCTATATTTTATGGATTTCTTTAGCCGACTCCTAGCTCGAAACAATATGATCTTCACGTTGGCTTTTGTCTTTCCCGTCACCCTAGCGATCTCCTCAATAGACAAACCTTCGACATGTTTCAAAACGAGGGCTTCCCGATGACCCGACTTAAGACTTTTCGCCGCCTCCCAAATGGAGGTTCGCGTACCGGATGCCTCTGCTGCTCCGTCTGGGCACATCTCGCCGTCAGCCAAATCGAATTCCAAGGGCTCCATCTTCTTGGCCCGGCGAAAGCGATTGAACACCGTACGCCGCCCAATGGTGAAGAGCCAATACCCGAACGGATAATTATTATCGTGGCGATGGAAATCGCGAAAGGCCTTCACGAAGGCGTCTTAAGTCAAGGTTTCCGCGTCCTCCCTGTTTTTCGTGTAGCGATAGATAGAATTGAATAGCTTGGCATGGTGCTGCCTAACCAGAGATTCAAACGACATAGCCTCACTCGGTCTATCTTGTGAATCCGCCGCCTCTCCGCTCAAAGCCTCTATCAGGTTGGACATCCCTAAGCTATTTGAACGCCAACAACCCATTTTATCTACGCTTCCTCGCCAACGGCAGGCTCTTCCGCCACTTCCGATCTTTCTTTTTGCTGCTCCGCCAGCGTTTTGAGAATTTTAATCAGACCCACCACTGGATATTCTATATCGAAAGAGACATAGCGATCCGACTCTTCAACGTCCAGATTATTCATTAATGTATTTAAACTTTCATTACCTATTTCGGCAAATGACGCTAGCGCCACCAATCCTTGAACGATGCGCGAAAGCTGGCTCGATACCTCGGCATCCGGAGTAGATAGAGCCAAGTTAGCCCGAAACATGTCTCCCCTTTCTCCTAGCCCCAACTGTGCCCCCTTGGCCTTCTGTAGGATTTTCGCCTGAGGCGGAACGTCTCCAAGGCTATCCAAACCATTGGCGGTAGCCAAAAAGAAGAACCCCGAACCCTCCTTGATCAGCAAATCCGAATCGCTCGCATCTAGATTCCGCGTCTCGCCGTCGATAACCCGCAGAGCCTTTTCGATCTGATCGTAAGACTTGCTGGATACCCATAAATCGTCCCTTAGGAAAGAGGCGTACACTTCGTTTCCTATCAGATAGGTATCATGGGCTTTGTCATCGAGCCGTTTGATTCCCGTTTTACCTTCCAATTCCCATTCCATACTTGCTATGTGGGAATCGATGATCGAACGGGCTCGAGGACCCGTGCGCACGATCAAAACGCTGTTTTTGTCCGACTCTTTATCGAAACTCGTGCCATACGCCGTTACCGAGTGCAGCTCCTCAGCGACAAGATCGATATCGATCGAAATTAGGGTATCGTTCTCCTTGGCAATCTCCTCCTTGACCCTGGCCAAAGCAAACAGCCCGATCGTCGAATCCTTCAAGGCTTGCATGTCTAAATGGGCGAGCCATTTGGCATCGTCAGAAACGATCCCGGTATCCAACGGAGCCGACCAAATAAATTTTCCTAAAGCGACAGCGGCAGTTAAGTGGATGATAGATTTAATAGTCATTGATTTCCCTCCGCCATATGATACACGCCCGGTCAGAGATTGGTTACAATCGCGTCCAAAAATTCAATCAGGCATCTTCCAGCGCAGAATCCGAGCTTTCCAACTGATTTCTCCAGTCATCGAGCTTCCATTCGCCAGAGAGATACTCCGTCGGATAAATTGCCTCGCCAGCTTGCCGTTTGACCTCAATCTCATTGATGACCTGCCTCATTGCATCGAGCCTATCTTGATTTACACGGCTCAATTGCCCGTTTCTGTCTCGCAATCGCTCCTCCCAAAACGCCGGGTAGTCGTTGATATCGATTCCAGCGCTAGCCAATGCGTAAAGCGCTAGCAAATCTGATTCGATGAGAAATCCCGCCTTTTGGGCGTTACGGCCAAGATTGCCAAAGACGCCACCGGTATTGACCCCGTAGAGCATGGCGGCCACATCAATCACCCCGCCTAATAGCTCGTTCTGGCCCTTCATCTTAGCGTGCTTCATGACATTCTGCACCAGAGCATAAGCGCAAACGTAGTGGAACTGCGCTTCCTCCAAGCCTTCCAATCCTTCTAACGAAAAATAGATGGCCTTCCCTTCCGCGTAGGCAGGTTCCTCCCCTCCAAGATACGGTGTTACTAAGATACTGTAGTACACCGAGTTCTCAGCAGAGATCTCAAAGCTCAGCTCTCGACCATTCCTATTCACGACAACGGTATTTGGTTCATCCAGGAGCCACAACTTTTTCAGCTTGCCGACAATAAAGCTTGCTCCTTGCTCTCCTCTAGGCACCCGTTTCCCGTTTAAGCGTATCAGTTGATCCCCCAGCAAAAGACCCGCTCCATCGGCCGGAGAACCTTCGAAAACATGCCTAACGACCACCTGGCTGCCAAAGCCCCTCTCCCGAGCAACTCCCGAAAGCTCAAAGGGATAAAACAAGTCGGTCACAAAAACCGCCCCGGAATAGCCGTACAACTCGTCTCGATTATAGTCCGCCACCTTAGGGGCCAAGACTTCCATTGACTCGTAGACCGATGTTTCGACAGATTGGATGCGGTTCAAGTACCGTTCTTTAAGGGCCCGCTCCTCTTGCTTGCGGCGTTCCCGTTCCTCGACCGAAAGCTGTGTCGATTGGCAACCCCAAAGGCTGATTAGCATCACGAGGCCCAACCCTATACGTTTCCCTCTCACATTAAATAAAATGACTATGCTTCGCTAATTTACAATCCAGAATTGTAAGGCAGTGAACAGAGCTCCCTACGCCATCTGTGAGAGAATGGATAAACGGGAATGGTTAAATGGAATTCAAGGGAGCTCCAGAGCGTCCGATACGATGCTGCGAGACATTCTCCAATGCTACGCTGCAGGCGTCCTGCATGTTGCGTCCTCTCGTTAATGCTAGCTTTGATTTGCTGCGTTGCCTCGCAAGCGGCGATCTGGAGCTGAGCTACTGGAAGAACTGAGGCGCCCCAACACGACGCTAGCAGTTGGAAATCGCTAGGTTCTTGACTATAGCGGAATCCGCCAAGCCCATTTTTTGAAAGGAAGGGTCTTCAAATTAACCGGTTTCCCCGAGTCTATGATCAGCGTAGGCCAAGCTCCGGACCCTCTCTAGACCGGCCGAGCGTCCACAGCTTATCGCCTTCCAAACACATCTACGAGCCAAGCCAAACAAAAAGACTTCGACGACTTTGGCTCGATGAACAACCAGCAACAAGAGACATTTACCCTTTCCAGCTCCAAGCCTGAATCAACCGAGACCGTTTCACCATCGATCCGCGATCGCATTCGGCCTCTGATCACCTAGTTTGAATCGATGGATCGGCAGGCCCTCACGCTGAAGGACGGCGGGATAGGAGCCAGAAGTGCCTTTGTCATCTTAATTGCCATCATTCTCAAATGCAGATCAGCCGCCAAAAAGAAGATGCATATCGGAAAGGCAGAATCGGAGGTTCCGCCCTTCCTCAAATCCAAACCGCAAGAAAAACCTTCCTTATTAGACCCTCACGAGCCGCCAAAACTTAGAAGCGGAGAACCCAAAACCATTCAGAGGAGCCCTGAAAGCCGCGAGCTCTCGATTAGAGGGCCTATCTGTCAAGACTACGATCCCGACTACGACCCAAACGCCCCAAGGAGACAGCTTGTCGGGGCCAATACAGCGCCGAAGAACAACGAAGCCTGCTCGAGCAGACCCCATGCCGGTCATCGGCTAGCGATTCTCAAACCGAGGAATCAAGTCCTCCAAAAGCGGATAAACCATCTCCACTAAAGCTCAAGCTCTGCGAGGACTGAGAGCTGTTCCCTTCGGCTGGGGCGGCAATCAAATCTTGCCCCTGTCCGATCTAGCGTCGGATAATCGAGCGAAGTTTCCTATGAAATCGCTCTCATCTATTGTATCCGTCTGCCTATGCCTCGCTGCGGCAGGATCTCTCCCAACCTTGGCTGAAACAAAACGAATTCTGTTTATCGCTGGCGAACCTAGCCATGGGTGGAATAAGCACGAATTCCCCGCAGGTTGCGAACTCCTCGCCAGCTGCCTCGATCGGAGCGGCTTGCCTGTGGAAACGGAGGTGGTCAATGGCTGGCCAGACGATCGAGCGATCCTGAAAAGCGCTGACGCCATCGTTATCTATTCCGATGGGAACGAAAAGCATGTAGCCCGAGGAAAGGCTGCGATTCTCAACGAACTCCACGATACCGGGACCGGATTTGCCGTGCTGCACTATGCCCTCGAGCCCGGCGAACCCGAATTAGACGGTTTTTTGGAAAACGCCATTGGTGGCTATTTTAAAGTCGATTGGTCCGTCAACCCGGTGTGGACCCCGAAAGCGCCGCACTTTGCAGAGCACCCAATAAATAGCGGCATCGAGAACCTAGAGCTCGAGGATGAGTGGTACTATCACATGAAGTTTAAGCCCGAATCGGCCCGCATCATTCATCTGCTTCAAACGGTTCCCCCGCTTTCTTCCCTCGGGGAAGATGGACCTAGAACCGGAAACCCGACCGTTCGCGAGGCCGTTTCAAGCGGCCTTCCACAATCTCTCGCCTGGGCTCATATTGGCTCAGATGGCCAGCGAGGCTTTGGCTTTACCGGCGGGCATTTTCACTACAATTGGAACCATCCTGGAGCGCGAAAGCTCGTTCTCAATGGAATCGCTTGGACTGCAGGACTGGAAATTCCAGATCCCGGTATAGAATCGGAAATCGCCCCCATCGTCGTGCATGAATCTATTGAGCACGCAATCGCCAGGGGCGACTTGGAAGACACGCTTCGGCACCTTGCCAACGATCCAGGGCTTCTCAATAACCCTGGCCGTGGCAGCTACACCCCGCTCCACCATGCGATTCTGAGGAAGAAGCTAGATATCGTTTCTATTCTATTGGAACAGGAAGCAGATCCGAATATCGCCACCAATAGCGGTCAAACCGCTTTGCACATCGCCATCAGCAGAAATGACTCTCAGGCAACAAAAGCAGTCGTCCAAGCTGGAGCCGACTTGTCTGCTAAAGACGGGAATGGCTGGACCCCGCTACATCTCGCGGCCGCCAAAAACCGTATCGAACTTGTCCAATTTTTATTGGACAGCGGATCTGATATCAACTCGCTGAGCGATGCCGGAGGGACGCCGCTTCACGAAGCGTCCGTAAGCGGAAGTCCCGAATTAATACAGTTTCTAATAGAAGAGGGAGTCGATACCACCGTTGTATCCAAGACTGGCAAAACAGCCCTAGATCACGCGATAGAGTTCAAAAACGAGGCCGCGATAGAACCTTTGAGGAACGCCCAATAATTTTCACCAATGATTGTCGAGGCAAAGCCACAATCGATCATGGCTACCCGCATCTAAAATGAAGGTCGTACTCGCTGAAAAACCGTCGGTTGCTCGAGACATCGCCAAGTATTTAAAGGCAAGCCAATCGCGTAATGGCTATCTTGAGGGAAATGGATACGCGATAACCTGGGCTTTTGGCCACTTGGTCGAACTCAAAGAGCCAGAGAGTTACAAGCCAGAATGGAAATCATGGCGATTGTCCTCCCTTCCGATAGTTCCCGATCTGTTCGAGCTAGCTCCACGCGACGAGCGTTCCTCTCGGGAACAGCTCGACACCATTGCTTCCCTCTTCAAACAGGCAGAGGAAATCATTTGCGCCACGGATGCAGGTCGAGAGGGAGAGTTGATTTTCCGATACATTCTTTCTTGGGCCAATTGCGAGAACAAGCCAGTCAAGCGCCTTTGGATCAGTTCGCTAACCCAAAAGGCCATTGCTGACGGTTTTTCTAAATTAGCCGAGGGCAGCGCCTACGACAATCTCTACTATGCCGCCAAATCTCGCAGCGAGGCGGATTGGATCGTGGGCATCAACGCCACTCGCTTCTTCACGGTAGAATACGGAAAACGGAATCTGCTTTTGAGCGTAGGGCGCGTGCAAACTCCTATTCTGGCCATGATCGTGCAGCGCGATCAGGATATCGAATCTTTTGATTCCAAAAATTTCTGGGAAGTCCACACAACCGTTCAAGAAACGCTTTTCCGGCATACGAAAGGAAAGTTTAGTTCCGAGGAAGAGGCTTCTGAGGTTGTATCCAAAGTCAAAGGCAAAGAGTTGCTCATCGAATCGATCGAAAAGAGGGATGAAAAATCAAACCCGCCCTTGCTATTCGATCTCACTGAACTGCAGCGAGAACTCAATACCCGCCACGGATTCACAGCCGACGAAACCCTGAGAATCGCCCAGAATCTGTACGAAAACAAGCACATCACCTATCCCCGTACCGATAGTCGCTACCTGTCTACCGATCTAGAACCGACAATCGCTCCGCTACTGCGAAAGTTCCAGCCCTATCGCGAGAAGGAGATTGGCGAACTCGATCTCGAAAACCTGAAATTCAGCAAGCGCGTCGTCGATGATTCTAAAATTTCAGATCACCATGCTATCATTCCAACCGACTCGCTTCCCAAAAAGCTGAACGACCAGGAAAAGATAGTGTACAATGCCATTTTGACCCGATTGATAGCGGCATTTTATCCTCCTTGTATCAAATCTGTAACTACGGTTGAAGCGAACTGCGATAGCGAGGCCTTCCGAGCCCGGGGAACCCGCATTAGCGATCCTGGCTGGCAAGCCCTTTACCCAGCAAACGAAAAACTGAAGAAAAAGGGGAGGAAGCCGGACAAGCAGGATCAAGTATATCAAATGATTCCGGATTTTCAAATAGGCGAGCGATGCCTACATCAACCACGCGTGGAGACATTCAAAACCTCGCCTCCTAAACGTTTCACGGAAGCCAGCCTCCTCCAGCTTATGGAGACAGCGGGCAAAGCAATAGAGGACGAAGAACTCAA
>Ga0181593_10001214_pt1 | contig 23159 bp, 20 predicted proteins | sample 071ome_19_FD_133756 | JGI IMG/M metagenome (GOLD analysis project Ga0181593, IMG submission 133756) | Coastal salt marsh microbial communities from the Groves Creek Marsh, Skidaway Island, Georgia - 071413AT metaG (megahit assembly) | ecosystem: Environmental > Aquatic > Marine > Intertidal...
AAAGGTAGGCGCGGCATCCACTTTTTCGCTAGGACGAGCAGCTCTTTTTCGCGCTCGACAAATTCTTCGGGTGCGACGCCTTTGAGCAGAGCTGTTTGGTCGTATTGGTTTTCGACAATCCCCAATCCCAGCAGGACCCCACATTGGTCGATGACCTGTTGGCCAACAGAGCGGATAATGCGATCAAAGCTGTAGTGAACGATGGCCTGGTGGTAGAGCGCAGCGCCCTTATGCTTGCCCAATCCGATGAGCATCATCTTGTGTAGACCGCTCTCTATTTCGCCGACAAAGTCCGTATGGGGCTTTATGCGTCCGACGACGGCGACGTGATCGGCTTCAAACGCGTATTTGTCAAAAAAGACCGGCACGCCGTCTTCGGTCTGGCCGATCTGCACCGTTTCCATGCTCGCCTTGATGGGCGCGCCGACGTATTCTTCCGTGACGCCGTAGCCCTCGATAATCTCGCGCTGTGCTTCGGCAATGCCGCCGCCGTGGCTGCCCATGGCAGGAACGAGAAAGGGTTCGAGTCCCAGCGCCTTTAATTCCTCGACGAGCGACTTAGTTATGAGCGCGATGTTGTTAATGCCGCGGCTGCCTACGGAAACGGCGACCGACTGGCCTGGCTTGACGCGTGCACTCAGGTTGAGTCGAGTGATTTCTTCGCTGACGGCTGCGGGAATATCTTCTACCGTCGGTGCATCAAAGTGCTGCCGTATGCGCAACATGTTGGGAAAGGACATAGTGTACTCCTATATGGCTTCGCTAAAGAGGGCTTCGATATCGGCCTGCTCCGTCTTGCGTGGATTGACCGTCACGTTGCCGCTGGTCATGGCGGCTGCGCTCATGCGCTTGATGCCGGCTCGCTTCACGCCGTAGGCGCTCAGCTTGGTTGGAATGCGCAAATCGCCGTTGAGTTCCCACACGGCATCGACCGCTGCTTGGGCCGCTTCGCGCAGATCCATGCCGCTGGTATCGGCGCCGAGCGCTTCGGCAATCTGGGCGAATTTCTCCAAGCGTGCTGGCAGATTGAATTCCATTACATAAGGTAGTAAGATCGCGTTAGCTAGACCGTGGTGTATTCCGTACTGGGCTCCGGCCGGATGAGACATGGCGTGCACGTTGCCCAAGCGGGTTTGCGAAAAGGCCATGCCCGCGAGCATAGAGGCGATGAGCATATTTTCGGTCGCTCTAATCTCATGGTCGTTGGCGCAGGCTAGGCGCAGGTTGGCGCCGATAAGGCCTATGGCCTGTAGCGCGAGTCCCTCGGTAATTGGATTGGCCAATAGATTGGTGTAGCTCTCAATGGCGTGCGTCAGTGCATCCATACCTGTGGGGCCCCCTACCGAAAGGGGTAGCGCCGCACAGAGTTCGGGATCCAGAATGCCAACGAGCGGTGCAATGTGCCAGCTGATCACGGGGTCTTTGTTTTGCGTTTTGGGATTGGTCAGCACGGCAAAGGGCGTTACCTCGCTTCCCGTTCCATACGTCGTGGCTAGGCAGTACAACGGTGGAATAGCTCCCGGTACCTTGTTGGCGCCGAGGTAGCGCTCGATGCGACCTCCATGACCGACGACGACCCCAATCATTTTGGCTACGTCCATGGGGGATCCGCCGCCGACGGCTACGATCGCGGTGCACTGTGCTTTTTTGTAGAGCCGTTCGCCGGCGTGCACGCAGCGGGCAGGCGGGTTGGGCAGGGCGCCATCGTAGAGCACAAAATCTATGCCAGCTCGCGTGAGGACGTCGAGCACGCTGTCGACGACTCCAGCGCTTACCAAGCCCTTGTCCGTGACTACTAGCGGCTTTTCTTCGCTGAGGAAATCAGCTAGTTGAGTGCGGGATCCGGGTCCGTGCACGATGCGCGTCGGGCTGCGAAAATCAAAGTGGGTCTGGAGTGCCATGATATTGCTCGATTGGGTTTTTGCCGGTGGACTGGCTCGAAAACTTAGCGATCACCTCGGCTAGGTGTCAAGGATCAGAAGGGGTTAAAGAGCGCTGTAATGAGCGCAGATCGCTTCTACCAAATTGGGCGTGCTGCTCTGTTCGGGTTGCACCTCTACACTGAGGCCGCGCGCGCGTGCTGCAGCGGCCGTAGTTGAGCCCAAGCAGGCAATGGTGCTTTGGCCTAGCAACGCGCTGGCCTCTCGCTCTCCGAGCACCTCGTATGCATGGTGGATAGCGGAAGGGCTGCTGAAGACGACCAGATCAATCGGACCGTCGCCGACTAGCTGTGAAACCGTCTTATCGTTCTTCGGTGCCCTGTTTTGATAGGCAATAACCTGCTCTACCTGAGCTCCTCGCGCCGTGAGGGCGTCGGGCAGTTCTGCGCGGCCTAGGTCAGAAGTTGGAAAGAGGAAGCGGAGTCCCTCTACTGCGAGGCTCGAAAACGCCTGGATCAATCCGCGCTGAGATGCATCCGTGGGAACGAGGTCTGCGCGGATGCCGCGCTCGGTTAAAGATTGAGCCGTTTTAGTGCCGACGGCGGCGATGCGTAGGTGGGATAGGGCACGCACATCGCGCTGCAGATGCAGGAGGCGATTAAAAAAGAATTTGACGCCGTTGGCGCTGGTAAAGAGCAGCCAGTCCCAGTCGTCTAGGGAGCTGATTGCCCCATCGAGCGGACTGGGGTCGTCCGGTTCTGCTAGTTCTATCAGCGGCAGGATGTGCACCTGCGCGCCTGCTGCGGTTAGGCGTTCGCTCAGGTCGCCTGCTTGCTCTTTGCTACGCGTCACCAGGATGTGTCGGCTAAAGAGCGGTTTATGCTCTCGCCACATGAGCTGATTACGCAGTGCGACGACGTCCCCAACGACAATGAGCGCGGGGGACGCGATACCGGCTGCAGCCGATTTTTCGGCCAGCGTGTCCAGCGTGCCTTCTATCGTTTTCTGACGAGTCCACGTTCCCCATTGGATGACGGCAGCGGGCGTGGTGTCGGCGCGACCGTGCCGCACCAGAGTGCGACAGATGGCCGGCAGCGTGCGCGCGGCCATAAAGACGACTAGCGTTGCATCGAGCTGGGCCAGGGCCGGCCAGTCTACAGAGCAGGTTTCAGCTTCGGGGTCTTCGTTGCCGGTAACGAAGACGGCGGCCGAAGCAGTGCCGCGATGGGTGAGGGGAATGCCCGCATAGGCCGTGGCGCCGGAAGCGGCCGATATGCCGGGAACGATTTCAAAACGGATTCCCGCCTGTTTTAAGTGCAGGGCTTCTTCGCCGCCGCGTCCGAACACCAGGGGATCTCCCCCTTTGAGGCGCACGACGGTCTGTCCCTCGCGCGCGCGCGCGGAGATTTGTTCGTTGATCGACTGCTGCGCGCTGCTGGCGCGTCCTCCTCTTTTCCCGACGTAGACTAGTTCGCAACTAGGGGAGACTAGGTCGAGCAGGCGGCGGTCGAGAAGTTCATCGTGGAATACCACGTCTGCTTCGCGGAGTGCTTGCGCCCCTCTGAGCGTTATGAGAGCGGGATCGCCCGGGCCAGCGCCGACGATATGGACGATTCCAACAGAGGCCGAGACGTCGCTCATTCAGCGCTTTCGATGATCTCGTCTGCGCCAAGCGCCCGCAGCTCGTCTGCGAGGGCAATACCGAGCGCTCCATCCTCGTCTGCGGTGCCTTTGAGCTGAGCGTGCAGCAGGGGGGTGCCGCTGGAGTGGCCCACGCGTCCGTCCAATACGAGCTGACCATCTTCAATGCGGCCCCATGCTGCTACGGGTGCATGGCAGCCCCCGCGCAGAGCGCGCAGGAGGCTGCGTTCGGCGCGCACGGAATGATGGGTCTCAGCGTCGTCCAGTGCGGCAACGCGGTCTCTGAGCGGATGGTCGCGGCGCATCTGTAAACCGAGGGCAGCCTGTCCGGCTGCTGGCAACATCTCCTCAGGTGATAGGTAGGCACTGATGTGATGCTGCCATCCCAAGCGGTGGAGTCCGGCAGCGGCGAGCACGATAGCGGAGCATTCTCCTCGGTTCACTTTGTCTATACGCGTGTCGAGATTGCCGCGTATTTCAGTGAGCTCTAGGTCGGGACGCAGGGCGCGCAGTTGGGTCTGTCGGCGGGGGCTGCCCGTGCCGACGAGAGCCCCTTTGGGCAATTGGCTAAGCGTTGGGTGTGAAGCGTCGGCAATCAGCGCATCGCGGACGTCTTCGCGCGGAGGCGTGGCTATGATATCGAGGTCGGCATGGAAGCGAGTAGGCAAGTCTTTAAGGCTGTGAACGGCCAGATCGATTCGGCCGTCGAGCAGCGCGTTTTCCAACTCTTTAGTAAAAACGCCCTGACCGCCAAAGCTGCGCAGAGGGGCGCGATCTACGTCGCCTACCGTGCGAATGATTTCAACTTCGACTTCGAGATCTGCGTGTAGCGAGCACAGCTGGTCGCGCATGTGGTGCGTCTGTGTGAGCGCCAGTTTGCTACCCCGACTGCCAATAATAAGTTTTGCCACGTAGCTCTGTTCTCTAGAGGATGTCTCAACTAAGAATTTTTGAATATAGTGAATCCGATATAGGCTGCAATATATGGGTGTATTTGCCGGGGAGGAAGCACAAAAAAACGCCGCTCGATTACCACCGTAAAGCGCTCAGGACGGGGGGCTAGCCCGTTGTGGTGTGCGCTTTGGGTGACAGCCGAGCGGCGTCGAATAGAGTGCGGGATTAGGCGGGCAATTTAGTGCGCGCGGCGCACTCCCCGCAGTGCGCCGCGCGCTTTCCGGAAAGATTCTCCACTACCCACCGTTGCTGTATATAATGGGAGAATCGGCTCCGGTTAGTCCCATTAGAAGCTGCGACCGAAAAAGAGGAAAGAGGTCTCTTGATCGGGGTTGATGATATAGGAGGCGAAGTAGTCGCCCTGGCTGATATTGAGGCCGACAGAGGCAACCATGGGATCGGTGTCGGTCGTATATGCGCCGTTTCCTAGGCCTACGCTGAGGCCTACGTCTGCATCACCGACCTCGCCGAGGCCCATTCCAACTTCCAACCACATCGAGTTATCGTCGTCGCCAGATACGTTGACGGCGCCAGCCAGGCTTAAATTACCAGCTTCAAACGATCCCATAACTTCAATCACGTGCGCGTCGCTAAAGTCGAAGAAACCGTCGCTGCCGGTGTAGCCGGGGAAGTAGTAGTCCGTGATCGTAATGCCAACGGGGCCAGCTGCAAAGCTGACGTACAGATCATTTTCGTTTGCACCGTTGCTGGTGAGGCCCCATGAGGACCAGGCGCCTATTTCGACGTTGCCCATGCTGTAGGAAATACCTGGCTGCACAGAAGCTCCATCACCCCAGTCGGTTCCACGCCATACATACCGGCTAACTACATCTGCACCAATGCTGATTTCAGCCGTTGCGGGGACTGAAGTCAGGCCAATGCTCAATAAGGCTGCGGAAAGTAATAACTTCTTCATCTTAACTCTCTCCTTAGAGGGTTCGGTGGGTAAAAATGCCCTTGCGGGCGGTGAAAATTAACGTCTCTGCGAATATGACTGATCGGCGCGGCAAGGGGAGGGTGGTCTTGCCGCGCCGATCTACTTGGTGAATCAGAGGGCACTTTCCCCTGTCTCACCCGTTCGAATGCGCACCGCGTCTTGTATCGGCGAGGAGAACACCTTGCCGTCGCCTACTTTGCCCGACTTGGATGCTTCAACAAGAGCATTTATTGCGCCGTCTTTGTCGTCGTCCTTGACGATGACTTCGACTTTAATCTTGGGCACGAAGTCGATGCGGTATTCGGCGCCGCGATAGACTTCGCGATGGCCGCGTTGGCGACCAAACCCGCGAATTTCAGTAACCGACATACCGACGATGCCGATTTCTCCCAGGGCTTTCTGCACGCCTTCCAGTGCGGAAGGACGCAGGTATGCTTCAATCTTAAACATGGCTATTTCTCCTTGTCGCAAATGCGCTTAGTTGTTGATGTTCTGGAAGTCGGCGTAGGCCGGCTGACCGTGTTCGCTCAAGTCCAATCCTTCGTACTCCTCGTCCTCGTCGACGCGGAAGCCGAGTGTGGCCTTGGCTAAGAGAGCCAGGATAAGCGATACAACAAAGGCAAATGCAGCGTAGGACAAAGTGCCAATCAACTGCGTGGAAAAGCTGTGTTCCGGATTGGTGCTGAATATGCCGACGGCGATCGTGCCCCAAATGCCGCAGATGCCGTGCACGGAAATAGCACCAACTGGGTCATCAATTTTGATGCGATCTATAATGACGATGGAAAATACGACGATGATGCCGGCAACAAGGCCGATGATCATGGCGCCGGTCCACGTCACCGTGTCTGCACCGGCCGTGATGCCGACTAGGCCGGCTAGGATGCCGTTGAGAGCCATGGTCACGTCGGGCTTCTTGAGGAAGATCTGAGAGGTCACCATGGCGGCGAGACAGCCAACTGCTGCAGCTAAACTCGTCGTCACAAACACGATGGATACGAGGCCAGGATCGGCGCTTAAGACGGAGCCGCCGTTAAAGCCAAACCAGCCGAGCCACAGCAGGAATACGCCGATCGTGGCCAAGGGCATGCTATGGCCGAGGATGGGCTTGATCTCCCCATCTACGTACTTGCCAGCACGAGGTCCCAAAATGATGACCGCTGCCAGCGCTGCAAAGCCTCCAAATGCATGCACGATGGACGAGCCTGCAAAGTCGTAAAAGCCCATGCCATCAAGCCAGCCGCCGCCCCACTTCCACGAACCGGCGATGGGATAGATAAAGGCCACGAGTATCGTAGCGTAGAGCATGAATCCCGAGAGCTTCACGCGTTCGGCCACGGCACCTGAAACGATGGTTGCGGCCGTGGCGGCGAACATGGCCTGGAAGATGAAGTCTGCCCAGTAGGTGTAATCGGCATACTGATTGGTCAGATTGGCCACGTCCCCATCAAAGCCGATCATGCCCTTGATGGCGAGAAAACCGTTAAAGTCGCCCGGGTACATCGTGTTAAAGCCTGTAAGAGCGTAGGAAACTATGCCGATGGAGATGATGAAGAGATTCTTGAAAAGGATGTTAACGGTATTCTTCTGCCGTGTAAGACCGGTCTCTAGCGTGGCGAAGCCGAGGTGCATTATGAATACGAGAGCCGCAGAGATTAGGATCCACAAGTTGTCAACCATAAACTTGGGATAGGCTAGCGGCATGGCCTGGAATTCTTCTAAGGTCTTAAAGTCTTCTGCGTGGACCGAGGTAACACCGGCCAGTACAGCCAGCGCCGGTATTGTTGTGAGTGCAGCTCTTTGGAGATTGGACATAAAATCCTTCCCTTGGCGGTGCGTTGAATCTAATCTCCCCCCTGTGACGCGCTTAGCGGGGTTGCGCTAAAGAAAGCGGCCTTCGGTGGGATGCGAATTGAGATAGCGCGCTAACGTCTCCCTCGGTGTTAAGCAAGCGTTGTGCCAAAAGGGAATTTGAAGGAATTTATGTGCGTAAGTGTATTATCAGCGACCTTTTACATAAACACAGTGTGAATGTTCTGTATAAGTCAAATATTACATAAATGTGGCATTGAGATCCTGCAAAGCAACACTTATGTTATTTTTTAAACTGTTTGGGGTCAATGTTTAGCTTTTGTATGCGATAAGATAGGATGCGTGTAGTCGTACCGAGAACGCGTGCAGCCTTAGCCATATTGCCCTTGGCGTTCTTAAGAGCTTCAACGAGAATTTCGCGTTCATAGGACCTGACTAACGCTTCAAACGAGCCGGCTACGGGGGTATTCGTTGCATCGGCCGTTTGTAGGGATGGAGGCATGTGATGGCCGTGCACGACTCCGTCTGTGCTGAGTATGACGGCGCGCTCAATGCAGTTTTCCAGCTCGCGCACGTTGCCGGGCCAGTGATAGCTCATCATCATGTCGATAGCTGGAGTGGAAATTCGGCGCATTTCGGCGTTGTGTTGACGGCCGTATTTCTCGAGGAAGTGGTCGGCGAGTAGGAGAATGTCGGACTTGCGCTCGCGCAGGGGAGGGACGAAGATCGGAAACACGTTCAATCTGTAAAACAGGTCTTCTCGGAACTTTCCTTCTGAAACGGCTTCTTCAAGATTGACGTGCGTTGCAGCGACAATGCGAACGTCAATGGGAATAGGGGCATCGCCACCGAGGCGCTCAACTTCGCGGTTTTGCAGTACGCGCAGGAGTTTAACCTGAACGGGCGGACTTAATTCGCCGATTTCGTCCAAAAATATCGTGCCGCCGTTTGCGCGTTCAAACCGACCTTCTTTGCTGCTCGATGCTCCGGTAAATGCCCCCTTTTCATAGCCAAAGAGTTCGCTCTCTATCAGCGTCTCCGGCAGAGCGGCCACGTGGACTTTCACAAAGTTGTTGTTGGCGCGCTGGCTGTTGTAGTGCAGAGCATCTGCTATGAGCTCTTTGCCGGTTCCGCTCTCGCCGCGCAGCATAACGGTCGCGTCGCTGGGGGCGACTTGGCACACGAGTTCGCCTATCTCCTGCATGGGGCGTGAGTTACCGATCAGATTGGCGGGCTGGAAGCGGTCGCGCAATTCCTGCTTAAGTCGCTGGTTTTCATCGACTAATTCCATCTGTTCGTCGCGTGCGCGCTTACGAGCGGCTGCGGATTGGCTAATCATGACGGAGATAATCGTGAGAAGGCGAACCGTTTCTTGTAGAGTGGAATCGCTCTCATAGGGCGTATCGACGCTGATTGTACCGACGACCTTTTGTGAGAGGGTGATGGGCACGCAGATAAAAGAGGTTTGCTCTTTTTCGTTGCCGTGGGCTCCGGTACGATTAAGAAAAAGAGGTTCGCTGCTGATGCGCGGAACGATAACGGGTTTGCCCGATTCTACGACTTTGCCCGTAATTCCTTCACCGACCTTGTAACGTCCACGCTCTATTTCGCTTTTTGAGAGGCCATATGCTACGTCGATAGAGAGTTGATCCGTTTCCTCGTGTAGTAAACTCACGGTTGCTAGGCTCATATTGAGCCCTTCGCACACGGCTTTGAGGATTTGGTTTAGAGCGTCTTCAAAATCGTTGATCTCGCCGAGAATATAGCCGATCTGGTGCAGGGCTGACATGTGTTGGCGGGCATTAGATATTGCGTTGGTTTGCGTGCTCATAGCGGCCTTTGTGACAATTATGTTCTAAATATGCAAGCAATGAAAACAATTTTGTCTTTATTGTCCTTTGCTTACAAAATCACAGCTGGAATGATATAATTAAATGAATGAGTGTAAAAACGCCAACCCTTCCAGTGTGAAGCGCCTGGGTCGCATTGACATGGATCGAGGGGCGGGGTATCATAAGCACGGATTGGCTGCCAGATGCCGCTTATCTGGGTGAAAGAGGAAAAGGGTGAAAAAAGACATTACAGACCTCCTGCAGGCGTGGACGTTTGATCCAGAAGCCAATGTGCGCAGAATCGAGGGTGAAGACGGGATCGAGAAAATACAGGTGCGCATCGATCAGGGCGCCTTTCAGGGCATTTTACAGCTCGACTTGGATGGGAGACCAGACGGACGCAAGCCGTACGGTAATGCATTCGCCTTGGACCATTTTCGCGAAACGCTAGAGCACCATCGCCATCAGCACAATGCAGAGGATAAGGGATTTACACTCGATCCAACGGACTGTAAAGAGCTCTTTGAAGAGGGTGCTCGGCTCTATGAGCGCTACGTATTCCTGTTGCAATTGAAAGATTACAAGCGAGTTATTCGCGATACGGAGCGCAATATGAATCTTTTTCGCTTTGTTAATCGCTATGCGGCGCAGGAGGATGACCGGCTGAATTTAGAAAAATGGTGGCCCTATATTTTGCGCATTCACGGAACTGCGCGGGCCATGATTGCCTGCGAGGACGAGGCCTATGATCGCGCGCTTGATATCGTTGATGAAACGCGCGAGCGAATTAGTGCCTGTCGCGTGGTAGAAGCAGAAGAGTTTCACGCTGAGATGGAACGTTCAGAAGAAGCGCTCAGCGAGCTGCAGCGCGAAGTGGAGGGCCTACGTCCTCTGAGCCGTTTGGAGCAGCTCCAACGCCTACTGGAAGAAGCGGTTGAACGCGAAGACTTTGAACGAGCGGCTCTGCTGCGGGACGAGCTCAGCAAGCTGCGAGAGGAGTCGTCGGGAGCATGATGGATGAGATAGACAAAGAGCGTCTGCTGGCAGCACTGCCCTCTTGGCAGAAAATAGCGGTGCTGATGGTTGCACTCGGTGACGATCTAGCTGCGGAGCTGATGCGGCAGCTAGACGATGGGGAAGCGACCGAACTCACGCGTGCGCTCGTAGAGCTCAAGCGCGTCCCTAAGGACGTTCAAGATCGCGTTCTAGTCGAGTTTGAAGAAGCCCTCAAAAGCGAAGCACCGCCCAGTGGGGGAATCGATTACGCACATCAGGTTCTGGTGCGAGCGCTTGGCGTTGAGCGGGCAGAGGCTATGATCGAGCGCGCGGTCGGGGGAGAGACTTCGGGGTTTGCCCGACTGCGCGAAATTGATCCAGCCCTAGCTGCGCCGCATATAGCAAAAGAGCATCCGCAGACTATTGCCCTTATTCTCTCTCAGCTAGAAGCTGAACAAGCGGCTTCTATTTTGGTGCATTTCTCAGCGGCGGTTCAATCTGAGGTTGCGCATCGTATCGCTACGCTGGGACCGGTGGATCCGGTTGTGCTTGAGGAGGTTGAGGAGAGCCTGAACGAGGCTCTTAAGGGCACTTTGGGCAGCGGGTTGGCGGTTGAGGGATCGGCAGCCCTAGCTGCTATTCTCAACGCTGGGGGAAGTATACTAGAAAAGGGCATTTTAGAGCGAATGGACCATCAGGATCCAGAGATTGCCGAGTCGGTTCGCCGTCGGATGCTCGTCTTTGCCGATCTGGCTCGGCTTCCCTCTGCGGATATGCAAGTCTTACTAGGGCACGTCGGTATGGACGACGTGCGTCTAGCGCTGCGCGCTGCCGATAAGCAGGTGCGAGATGCCTTTTTCGGGGCCATGACCCAGCGCCGCCGCGCGCGCCTTGCCGAGGATATAGATGCGCTGGGGCCCACGCGTGCGGAAGAGGTCCGTGCCGCGCAAGACCGGATTGCAGGTATAGCCCGTGAACTTGAAGAGCGTAAAATGCTGCGCGTGCCGCGCTCTGGAGAAGATGAGACCTATGTTTGAGGAGCAGGGAAGAGTGGATGAGTACACAGGGCGTTGATGTCGGCGACGGCATGCAGTAGGGCTCGGTCGGCTGCCGACGCAAATCCCTGGTCTATGCAGTGGTCTACAAATGAGAGCAGCGGATTGAAATAGCCTCTTGTATTGAGCAAAAAAAGCGGCTGTTGGTGGAATTCAAGCTGGGCCCAGGAGAGCGATTCTGCAAGTTCTTCAAGCGTGCCGAGTCCACCGGGAAGTGCGACGTAGCACTGAGCGCGCCTGGCCATGGCCGCTTTCCGCGCATGCATGGTGTCAACTACGATCAATTCACTCAGGCCAGAGTGGGCCCATTCCCGTTCGACCATAGCGTGTGGAATGACGCCGACTACGCGTCCCCCTGCCTCCAGTGTGGCATCGGCCAGTGCCCCCATCATACCCACGGCCCCGCCTCCGTAAATCAGAGGATAGCCGCTCTGGCCAAGCGCGGTTCCCAGTGCACGGGCAGCGTCTTCGTAGATGGGGTCTGCTCCCGACCGTGCTCCGCAGTAAATGCAAATACCGCGCGTTTCTTGGCCATTCTCTAGTCCGTCCAATGGGAAACCTCCAGTAAGCTTCGCGAATTCCAGCCAGGCGTAGGTTTGCTCCGATCCTGGCGTAGTGTCACCGTATCTTCTCACTGCGGAATGTAATTAGAACACAAAAACGCCGGACCTCGTAAAATGGGGTCCGGCGTTTTAAAGCGTAAGAACGAACGGAGACTAGTACACTTCGGTTTCGTCTACAAGGGCGAGCAGAGCCTGATAGCGAGCGGGATGGCGCAACTTGCCCAAGGCGCGCTCTTTGAGCTGGCGCACGCGCTCGCGGGTTAGGCCCATCAGCCCGCCAATCTGCTCGAGCGTTAGGGATTCACTGCCGTCGAGGCCGAAATAGAGCCGGATAATGCGCAGTTCGCGCTCGTCCAAGTTTTCGAGAACCTCTTCCAGTTGGGCCCGAGCGGACGTTTCCAACACGTGGCTGTCAGGCGTGGCTTGGTTCTCGTCAGAAAGAATATTTAGGAGGCTGCGCTCGTCGTCCTCTTCAAACGATTCGTCGAGCGAACGAACGGATCGCGCGCTCATCATGGTGTCGAGTATTTCCTGTTCGGGCATGTCCAACTCGCGGGCAATTTCCTCGATTGCCGGTTCGCCTTCTCTGCCCTGACCCAGTTTGCGGGATGCTTTGGAAATGTCTTTGAGCAGGCTGAGTTTGTTGAGCGGTAAGCGGACCGTGCGCGCGTGCTCGGCGATGGACTGCAGGACAGACTGTTTGATCCACCAGACGGCGTAGGAGATAAACTTATAACCCTTCGTGCCGTCAAAGCGTTCGGCTGCGGTGAGCAGACCGACGTTACCTGCACTGATCAGATCTGATAGCGATAGGCCGCGATTCTGGTAGTTTTTGGCCACATCGATGACAAAGCGCAGGTTGGCGTTGACTAGTTCATCCCGAGCGACCATGTCGCCCTCTTGGATGCGGGCAGCCAATTCAACTTCGCGTTCGCGGCTGAGGGGGCGCGAATCGGCAATATCGTCGAAGTAAAGGCGCAGCGTCGTCTCTTCGTCGCTGAGGATTTCCTGAATGGTGTAGGCCATGATCAGTCCTTAGTATAAGGGTGAATAGACGTTTTCTTAAGCTGATTCCAGCAGCAGTTGTTGCATCTGTTCGGCCGATTCGGCCTGTAGAAAATCTCGTCTGCGCTGGTTGGAACTGAGTATGCGCGCAAGCATGCCCAACAGGTTTAAATACAGGTCAGGTGCATGAGCGGGTACGGCGATAAGGCAAATTAGGCGCACTGTGCTGCACTCGTCCCCGGAGGGAAAGTCTATGGGGGCTGGTGCAATCCCCATCGCCAGTCCCAAAGAGTCCACGCAGCGCCCGCGTGCGTGAGGGAGCGCAACTTCGTTGTTTAGAACAGTGCTCTGTAGTTGCTCTCTCTCGAGGACGGCTTGAAGGAAGCCCAAGCGGTCCGTTATCACGTGGCGCTCGTGCAATCGATCGGTCAGCTCTTTTATCGCACCAATCTTACTAGTGGCCGTGAGTCGGGGGAGTAAGAGGTCGATATCGGCGATGTCGTCGAGCGTAAGGGGCGGTGCAATTTTTGCACCATTAAGTGATGCCACCGTGTTTAGAGCCGTCAAAACAAGCCTTTTTTACAAAAGTGAGAAGTGCACAAATTGCACCGCCCGCCTGGCTGAGTCACCTAGTAGGGCCAAGCAGTGTCGATCCTGCCAAACTATTATGTGCGCTTACTATTTGTTTTTTAATGGTTTTACGTAGGAGGCAGCGAGCAGAGCCAAAAGAGGTACTCGCATCGTCCATAACGAGTATTGCAAAAGGAGTGCCAGCCTGTTTTTTTGATAGTTAAGTTTATGTAAAATTTAGACTTGTAGTATTCGTGTATGGAGGGCAATGCGAATGGTGAGGTGAAAAGAGACCCAATTGTGCAAAAATTGCACTATTGGGTAATGCCGTATTGCTTGATTTTATACTGCAGCGCACGCACGCTCATGCCGAGAATCTCAGCTGCCTTGCGGCGGTTGGCCGTGAGGCGCTGAAGCGTCTGGCGAATCAACTCCGCCTCTACGTCGGCTGCGGTCGACCCGAGTCGCACGCTAAAATGGCTCGGTACCTCGTCACCGATGTCGGACAGATGAGCCGGCAGATGCTCCGGGTGGATCGTGTGCCCCTGCGAAGTTACTACGAGGCGCTGTACGATATTGCGCAATTCGCGCACGTTTCCAGGCCAGGTGTGTGCTAATAGGCAGCCCATGGCTTCGCTACTGAGCTGTTTGTGCGGCTGTTCCTGTGCCCGACAGGCTTCATCCAGAAAGGTTTCGACGAGTACGGGAATATCTTCTTGGCGTTGGCGCAGGGGCGGGATATCGATAGGTATGACGTTGAGTCGATAGTACAGGTCTTCGCGAAAGAGTCCCTCGCCGACGCTGCGCTCTAAGTTTCGATTGGTTGCGGCAATGATGCGCACATCGGCGCGCCGCACGTGGGGATCACCTAGCGGTTGGTATTCATGCGACTCGAGGGCGCGCAGGAGCTCGATCTGGTTTTTTATGGGCACTTCGCCTATTTCGTCGAGAAAGAGGGTGCCGCCTTCTGCCAGCGCAAAACGGCCGGGCTTGTCTGCGTGTGCCCCGGTAAAGGCTCCGCGCTTGTGTCCGAATATCTCACTGGCGAATAATTCTTCGGTAAAGCCGCCGCAGTTGACGGCAACAAAGGGCCGCTGGCTGCGCTTGCTGCGTTCGTGTATTGCTCGTGCTACGAGGTCCTTACCCACCCCGGTCTCGCCGCGCAGTAATACGGGCACGTCGGACTGAGCCACTTGTTTTATGAGCTTTGAAGCGGCCTGCATACTTTCGCTGTTGCGCACGAGTCTGCGGAAGGGATCAGCGCTTTCCAAGCGGCTGTGTAGCTTGCGATTTTCTCGTACCAGCTGGAGTCGATCCAGGGCTCGTTCGACGACGAGGCGTAGATGACCGAGGTCGACGGGCTTAGTCAGAAAGTCATGGGCGCCTTTTTTAATGGCTTCCACTGCCGTGCTTACGTTGCCGTGAGCGGTTAGTATAACGACCTGAGTATCGGTCTCTCGATCGCGAAGTTCCTCGAGTAAATCCAGGCCAGATGGTCCCGGCATGCGTAGATCTAGAATGGCTAAATGATACCGTCCCGTGCGTAGCTTCTCGCGGGCCTGTCTGCCATCGGAGGCAATCTCAACGCGATATCTGTCGTGGTCTAGCGCTTCTTTGAGTCCTTCGCGTATGAATACTTCGTCGTCGGCGATTAGTATGTTGACGCGCTGTTTGGACATGGGTAGGCTGCTCTATGGTGGTGGTGGGATGCCGGGCAAGCGAATGGCTATACGCGTGCCCTCCCCTTGTTGGCTATCTACGCTTAGCGTGCCGGCGTGTTGATGGACTATGCGCTGGGCGATCGATAGGCCCAGCCCGGTGCCCTCCTCTTTCGTAGTATAATAAAACTCGAAAATGCGTTCCAGATCTTCGGGCGGAATGCCCGGCCCATCGTCTGCTATTTCAATGAGGACGTCGCCGCCTTCTTCGCGTGAGCGCAGTCTGATATGACCCTGATCTCCAACGGCTTGGAATGCGTTGATCAGCAGGTTGAGAAGGCACTGGCTAAGCTGGTTTTCGTCGACTTTAACGGGGCGCAGAGGGTGATCGAGTTCCAGATGCAGGTGCAGGCTCTTTTCGCGCGCTTCGGGTGCGACTAGCTGATATATATTGTTTAGCAAATCATTGGGATCGACCCTCTTCAGGTGGAGTGCGGGCGGGCGGGACAGGCGCAAAAAGTTTTGAACAATGCCCTCGAGGCGCCGCATCTCGGCTCGGGCGATATCGATTCGTCGCAGCGTCTTGTCCGGCAGTGCGCCGTCGATGGTCGACAGGTCTTCCTGTAGCAGCTGTAGCTGTATATCGATTGCTCCGAGTGGATTGCCGACTTCGTGAGCGACCGATGCGGCCAGGCGACCAAGGGCGCTCATCTTCTCGACCTGCCACATCTGGCGCTCTGCGCTTTTGAGATCGGATACGTCTACAAGCGTGATTATCGTGTTGGTGGAAGAGGTGTTTGGGTCGGTGAATTTGACGGCGTTGATGCGCAGCCAGCGCATGGAAACTTCGGTGTGATCAGGGAGAGCGTGTCGCACATCCACGTCGACCACGTCTTCGCCATTGAGCGCTCTGCGCACGACATCCGCCAGCAGCTTATTGGACGCAAATAGGCTGGTCAGCGTCGAGTCTTCCAGACGACTCACGCCGAGTAGGTCGAGAAATGCGGGGTTGGATACCTGCACGTGGCCCGCGCTGTCGAGCACGGCAACGCCTTCGCTCAGGCGGGTGAGTATGCGATCGGCGTGGAGTGGGTTATGACTCAATTCTATTGACAGTTGGGGGGGATGGAGTAGCTTCTCTTGCCATGCTTGAGAATAAGGAAAAGATCGCTGAGCACAAGAGGCGCAACCGCGAGATGTTTGATGCGATTGCCCAGCGTTACGACGTGCTTAATCACCTGCTGAGCGGGGGCATCGATATCTACTGGCGTCGCCGTGCGCTGGACAGTCTGCAGCTGTCTGATGAACCGCGCATCCTCGACCTGGCAACCGGCACGGCTGATTTTGCACTGGCAGCGGGTCGTTTGAACCCCGAACGCATTGTAGGCGTTGACGTCGCACTCGAAATGCTCCGATTGGGTGCAAAGAAGGTAGAAGAGCGCCGTGCTCCCGCTGCGCTCATGGGTGGAGACGCTGAGAATTTACCCTTTCAAGATGCGTCTTTTGACGTTGTCATGGGCGCTTTTGGCGTGCGCAACTTCGGGCACATTCCGAGCGGCTTGGCTGAGGCTTTCCGCGTTCTCCGTCCCGGAGGACAAATTCTCGTCTTGGACTTCTGCGAGCCGGCCGTGCCCCTGTTTAAACAATTATATCTGTTTTATTTTCACAATATCTTGCCGTTGATCGGTGGTCTTCTTTCGGGACAGCGACAGGCCTACGCATACCTGCCACATTCGGTCGGCAACTTTCCGCAGGGAAGCGCCTTCGTGCAGTTGCTTGAAGATGCGGGTTTTGTCGAGTCCTCAGCCACGACGCTAACGATGGGTATTTGCAGCATATATCAAGGGCGCAAGGAGTGAGTTGACGAACTAGAGGGCGGTTGGTATTATGTTGTTGAATCGACTTTTGCAGGGGGAAAATAGTGGTTTTTGATGCGATACTAGAGCGTGCAGGTCTGGCCGATATCTGCGAGAAGGTGCGTGCCGGTCAGCGTTTGAGCAGCGATGATGGGCTGCGTCTTTACGCCTGTGATGATCTACCTTTGCTCGGATATATGGCCAATATTGCGCGCGAGCGTCTCAACGGAGACACCACCTACTACGTGCGCAATCAGCACATCAATTACACAAATATCTGCAACAAGTTATGTAAGTTTTGCTCTTTCTACGTCAAGCCCAAGGACGAACGCGGGTACGTCTTAAACCCTGAGCAGGTGGCTCAGCGCGTGCGTGAATACGCGGAGATTCCAATTACCGAAATTCACATGGTGGGGGGCGTGAATCCCAAGCTGCCGTACGATTATTATCTAGATGTATTGCGTGCTATGAAAGAGGCGCGTCCCGAGGCCCATCTTAAAGCCTTCACGATGATTGAAATCGCTCAGATTCAGCGCATAGCAAAAAAGCCCCTTGAAGAGGTTTTTGCCGATATGAAGGCGGCGGGGCTCCAGTCGCTGCCCGGTGGCGGAGCCGAAGTGTTCAGCGATCGGGTTCAAAGCGACTTGTTTTGGACCAAAGCCGACTCAGAGGATTGGTTGGCTATCGCTGCATCCGCGCACCGCAGCGGTCTCCCTTCCAATGCTACTATGCTGTACGGGCACATAGAGAACACGCAGGAGAAGGTGTATCACCTAACGCGCCTTCGCGACGTGCAGGATGATACAGGTGGTTTTTTAGCCTATATCCCCCTGTCCTTTCATCCCGAGCGCACAGAGCTGGCCGACCTTCCGGGACCAACCGGCTGTCTCGACCTGAAGGAAGTGGCCATCGGTCGTCTGATGCTCGACAACTTCCCGCATGTTAAGACGTTTTGGATTATGAACACCATTGAGATCTCGCAAACGGCGCTGTGGTATGGAGCCGATGATATAGATGGTACCGTTATGGACTACGAGATTACGCGGCGCAGCTATGACGAGACGCAGCAGCGTTTGACGCAGCGCGAGTTTCTCGATCGGATCGTTGAGGCGGGCCGCAGGCCGGTTGAGCGAGACACGCTGTATAACGTGGTCGACGATTCGGCTCTAGTCGCTGCTGGAGGATAGACGTGATAGACGATATCGCAGAGAAGGTGTACGGGGGAGAGCGTATTGATCTGGGCGAAGCAAGCCGCCTCTTTGCCCATCCTAACGTAGCTGAGTTGGGCATGCTCGCCCATTGGGTGCGCATGCAGCGCCACCCCGACCCCGTGGTTACGTATAACGTTGGTCGCAACATCAACTATACTAATGTATGTTGGGTTAAGTGCGACTTTTGTGCCTTTTATCGCAAGCCCGGCTCGGATGAGGGATACGTATTGCCAACCGAGCAGATCTTTGCCAAGATCGACGAGCTAGTCGCCGTGGGAGGGGATGTGCCCAAGTCGTGTGAGATCCTCATGCAGGGAGGGCTCAATCCCAAGCTCCGCCTCGAATATTACGAAGAGCTGCTATCGGCTATACGCGACCGTTACCCGCAGGTGCAGCTGCACTGCTTGTCGGCGACCGAGATTATTTATATTGCTCACCTCTCTAAGCTGTCCTTAGAAGAGACGCTGCGTCGACTGCGCGATGCCGGGCTCGACTCAATACCCGGGGCTGGAGCGGAGATTCTGGTTGATGAGGTGCGCGACATAATCGGTTTTCGCAAGGATCGCACCAGCGAGTGGCTCGACGTGCACCGGATTGCGCACGATCTGGGTATGCGCACGACGGCGACTATGATGTACGGGCATGTCGAAACGGTGGAACACCGGCTCCAACATTTGCAGCACCTGCGCGATCTTCAGGATGAAACGGGTGGATTTACGGCGTTTATTACCTGGAATTTTCAGCCAGATCACACCGATTTAGCTGGGGACAGTGCGCGCTGGGATGGGGCAAAGGCCACCGGCTTTGATCATCTGCGCACGGTTGCAGTGGCCCGACTTTTTCTGGACAATATCGATCATTTTCAAGCGTCCTGGGTCACGCAGGGACCTAAAATAGCTCAGGTGAGTCTGCGCTACGGGATCGACGATTTTGGCAGTACTATGCTGGAGGAGAACGTCGTTAGTGCCGCCGGTACGAGCCACACGGATCAGATGACGCTCGGCGAGATGGAACGCCTTATCGTCGAGGCCGGTTTTGCACCTCAGCGTCGTGATACGCGCTACCAACGCGTGCCCTCAGCGGCACCTCCATTGGCCAAGGCCGCGCTACCATGAGCGTGCGCCTGGGGGTGGTTTCTTTCCTCAACGCCCGTCCCCTCGTCTACTCGCTAGAAAACGACGCACGTTTCGCCCTCACTTATTCGGTGCCTTCTCGCTGTGCGGCAGACCTGCAGGTCCGTCAAGCCGATGTGGGATTAATTCCGTCTATTGAATACGCGAGGAGCGTCGATCCCTACAAGATCGTGCCCGGGCTGGCCATTGCCGCTACGGGTGCTGTGCTGACTGTGCGCCTGTATCACGCAACGCCGCTGGATAACGTGCGGCGAGTTGCGCTCGATACGAGTTCGCGCACTTCCGCTTCACTGATTAAGATCCTACTGCGCGAGCGCTATGGCTTTGAGCCGGTCTGGGTCGATGCGGCGCCCAATCTATCTGCGATGTTAGAGAACGCTGACGCGGCGCTCTTGATCGGTGACTCCGTATTTGGAGAACTGGATAGTGAGATTCCTAGCATAGACCTGGCGGCCGAGTGGAAAGCGCACACGGGCTTGCCCTTTGTGTTCGCTTTTTGGGCTGGCTATGAAGGGACCTTAAAGGGTAGCGAAATAGAAGCGCTCCAAGCAGCTAAAGAAGCCGGCGTGGCGCACGTTGATGAAATCGCCCAAGCGTACGCCGCTGAGCGGGGAGGAGATCCAGCCCTCTATCGGCGCTATTTGAGCAAGCACATTCACTTTTCACTCGGTGAGAGCGAGGTCGAGGGGCTGCGTCTGTTTTATGCCAAGGCGCGCGAACATGATCTGATAGAGTCCGTGCCGTCGTTAACCTTTTTTTCGTAGGGCGTATATGAGTTTTTTACGGTCCATCCACACCTATGGGCGCATGATCAAGTTTTCGCACAGTATCTTTGCGCTGCCCTTTGCCTTAAGCGGAGCCGCGCTCGCGGCTGCTCAGAGTGGAATAGGTGCGGTTCAGCTAGCTTGGATTGTCGTCGCTATGGTGGGTGCTCGCAGTGCGGCTATGGGGTTTAATCGCCTGGTAGACCGACATATCGACGCGGACAATCCACGAACGGCTCAGCGCGAGTTGCCCAGTGGACAGGTGTCTCCAGCCTCGGTGAGTCTCTTGGTCGTGATTTCGAGTGGCGCGTTGGTGGTGGCGGCGTGGCAGCTAAATACGCTGTGTTTGTATCTGTCCCCACTGGTTTTAGCGGTGCTGTTTTTCTATTCGCTTACCAAGCGTTTTACCTGGGCGTCTCACCTCGTGTTGGGACTGAGCCTAGGCGGGGCACCGCTGGGAGCGTGGGTGGCCGTGACGGGCGGTTTCGCCTGGACGCCGATCATGCTGTCAATGGCCGTGCTCACGTGGGTTGCGGGATTTGATATCATATACTCCTGTCAGGATCGCGACTACGATGTGGAGGTAGGGCTGCACTCTATTCCAGCGCGCTTTGGTTTAGACGGTGCGCTGCGGATTGCGCGGTTGCTGCACGTGGCTTCAGTTGGGCTGATGGTCTTCTTGGGTTGGCACGCTGGAATGGGCGTGATCTATGCGCTAGGCGTGTTGGTTATTGCGGGTCTGCTGGTATGGGAGCATCGCCTTGTACGACCCGACGACTTAGCGCGTGTCAATATGGCATTCCTCAACCTGAATGCGATCATTAGCGTGGTGTACTTTGCCTCTACTGTGACCGATATACTCGTGTTTGGGGATGCACCAGCGCTGCCTTTGGGGAAAGAAGATATCCAGTGAAAGAGATTGTTGTCGCAGTAACGGGGGCAAGCGGAGCCCTCTATGCAGGGCGCCTCCTGCGGGCTTTGTTAATCGGTGGCCATGGCGTTCATCTAGTCCTTTCAAAATACGGCCGCTATCTCCTGCGCGAAGAGTTGGGTTTCCGCCCGGATCAGGAGACGCTAACCGAATTTCTCATCCGTCTCTACGGAGAGGAAATCACGGCAGGCACGCTGCGAGAGTATTCCGTTGCCGACCAGTCGAGTGCAATCGCCAGCGGATCGTTTGATACGGATGGCATGGTGATTGTGCCCTGTTCCATTAAGACCCTGTCGGGGATTGCACATGGCCACGCTGAAAATTTGATTGAACGGGCAGCGGATGTGGTCCTTAAAGAGCGCCGCCGACTCATTATGGTCGTGCGCGAAACGCCGCTTAACTTGATACACCTACGCAATATGACGGCCGTTACGGAAGCCGGGGCCGTCGTGTTGCCGGCCATGCCGGCCTTTTACCAGCAGCCGCAAACCTTTGATGATCTCGGCGATTTTATCGCTGGGCGCATCTGCAGTCTACTTGGCATCCAGCACGCGCTTTTTCCTCGCTGGACGGGCTCTAAGGCATCTACCGAACGATAAAAAAGCAGCGCCGACCTACCCGGGGAGCGGGAGGCCGGCGCTTAGCTCACATCGACCTACCCGGGGAGCGGGAGGCCGATGTTGGCAGAGAGTGCGACCTATCCGGGGAGCGGTAGGCCGTTTTCTCTACAGGTCTTTATGGGGCAACTGGGGTAGTTAACTGGGCCAATTCTACCGTGGGAATCTCCGTCTCGCCGAGCAGGCTGCTCTGCGTTGCTATCTCGACGAGTAAGCCGCTCAGGCTGCCAAAGAGGAGGCAGAGGAGCAACAGGCGGAAGCGATCGATACGGTTTGTTCTAAGGCCATTCATTTTTTATGCCGTTTAAACCTATATGTGGGACCCGGAGGCCATCTGCGCGAGGAGCGGCAGATGCTGGGGAGGGGAAGACCGCCTCCGGTGTCCCAAGTCTTAGGATCTCTTTTCTGCTGAGTAGGCTATCGCAATGGGTGTACCAGCCTTTGACTGTCATCGCCGTATAAATTCATAAAGACATGTTTTTAATGAGTTTGTGGAGAAAAATTTTTTTCAAAAAACTATGTGATACCACGTAATTTTTTATGAGATTAATTGCACGATATTGCGGTTTGTTGCGATGGAAACACAAGATGTGGATGGGGTAGAGACTTATTGGGCGCCGGAGAGGGGAAAAAATGGACCTGCGTAGAGAAAAAACTTCCCTCGCGGGGGGAAAATTGGGTGTGAGAAGGCAAAAAGAGGCGAAAAGAGCTTCTCAGAGGGCCTTAGGGGTAAAAAGCGTGGGAAGAATGTGCCTCTACACTAGGCGCTGCACGTCGTTTCGGTAGAGTGGACGGGGTAACATGCCGTTGAGCTGGGTGCCTTCTTCTTCAACCATGGCACGACAGATTGGCCAGATTCCGTGTCTGCATATGACTTCTCCGCGCTGTGTCAGCGGTCTATCGAGAGCCAGACGCTCTCCCCTAAACAGGGCGCATACATCGTCCCAATCTAAGTCGACGCATCGTTCGGACGCGCGGTGCCCCCAGAGAGAGATGCCCTGCTGGGTAAAGTAGAAGTGCGTTTTATGACGTCGTCCAAAGCGCATGCCCGCGCGCACGAAAAAGGGCAGATTGTCCTCTATGCTGTCGCTGGCAGCCGGCTGCATGATAAGATGTCGACCGCGACTGGCTACCACTTGATCCGCTGTGCGGGGTATGGGAAAATGCCAGAGGCGTTCCAAGGTTTGGCAGGCGTGCAGCGCAGTGGGGTCATCAGCCGCGCTGCGGAGCCACTGCGCCGCGTCTGATTCTACCTGAGGCCAATCGGTGGGAGATCGTTTGCCTATGCGAGCGACAAAGGCCCCTTCGGTATCATAGAGATGGGGCCAGATACGGACGGCATGGCGCAGCGAATCAGGGAGGTCGGCGCGGAACGGTTCGGCCAAGGGAAGCCCATCCATATTGGAAATGGGCAAGACGGAAGCGGATTCGCCGTAGCGCGTTAAGAGCGCCATGAGGACGTGTTCGTTTTCTTCTAGTGAGAGTGAGCAAGTCGAGTAGACGAGGGTGCCACCCGGCCGTAGCATGTGAAAGGCTGCCCGCAGCAATCCGGTCTGCGTCTGCCCCTGCCGCTGTGCATCTTCTGGGGACCAGTAGCGCAGCATGCTGAGATCCTTGCGCACAATGCCGTCACCGCTACACGGAGCGTCTACGAGTATGCGGTCAAAGAAATTGTGGAAATAGCGCGCTAACATGGTGCCTTGCGCCTGGGTTATGATTGCGTTGCCCACGCCGCAGCGCTCTA
>Ga0181593_10001216_pt1 | contig 23134 bp, 19 predicted proteins | sample 071ome_19_FD_133756 | JGI IMG/M metagenome (GOLD analysis project Ga0181593, IMG submission 133756) | Coastal salt marsh microbial communities from the Groves Creek Marsh, Skidaway Island, Georgia - 071413AT metaG (megahit assembly) | ecosystem: Environmental > Aquatic > Marine > Intertidal...
CCGGCGCAACCTCCGTGGAGTTATGCAGCCCGGTGAAGGTTACCGCCATCAGGCCGCTGGCTGACGGGATGCAGGTTTCACTGTCCCGGGATGACCAGGAACTGATTATTTCCACGCCGCTGGTAGTGGTGGCTGAAGGAGGGCGCTCGGGTCTTTGCGAGAAACTGGGCATTGAACGGTTGAGTGAGTCCTATGGTCAGCAGGCCATCATCGCCAACGTGGCCTTCACCTTGCCCCATGACAATGTTGCCTGTGAGCGATTCACACCCAAAGGCCCCTTGGCCCTGCTGCCTTTACCAGACCTGGATGGACAGCACCGTGCTGCCCTGGTCTGGACCCATCCCAATGCCGAGGCGGGAGACATTCTGGCCTTGAATGATCAGGATTTTCTTGCCCGGTTGCAGGACGAATTCGGTCATCGTTTTGGTGAATTCATCCGGGTTGGTGAGCGTCATGCCTATCCTCTTAGTCTGGTAGAGGCATCGGAACAGGTTCGGCCAGGATTGGTGTTGCTGGGGAATGTGGCCCATTCCCTGCATCCTGTTGCCGGGCAGGGATTCAACCTGGCGTTCAGGGATACCATGCGACTGGCAGAGATACTGCTAGAGGGGGTCGGGGCTGGTCAGAGCCCGGGCGATATTCATAATCTGCAGCGCTACCTGGCGCAGGTTCGTCAGGATCAGGACAGGACTGTCGGTTTCAGCCATTACATGACCCGTCTGTTTTCCACCGACAATATCGTGGCCACCTGGGCCCGAAAATTTGGCCTGTTCAGTATCGATTTGTCCCTACCGCTCAGGCAGGCTTTTGCCCGTCGTGCCATGGGACTGGCAGACCGGCAGGTCAAACTCGAAGGCATACTCTGACCGGGGCATCATAGTACATGGATATCCTGAATTTGCCGGAACACATTCGTATCCTTGAGGAGTTGATCCTGCACCAGGATTTTTCCGGCAACCCGGATGCACTTGAAACCCTTCTGGCCGAAGATTTTCGTGAGATCAATCCGGAAGGCAGGGAGGTCTCCAGGCAGGATGTTATCAACTGGCTCATGGCGAAGAACCCGGCATCACGCTGGGAATTTTCCGAATTTGAGGCCAGGGAACTGGCAGCAGGACTGGTCATGGCCACGTATTACGCCCGGCAAATCGTGCCCGAAAAAGCCTCGCGCGGTGGGGCCAGGCACTGTTCCATCTGGCGCAAAACAGACCAGGGTAAAAGCTGGCAACTTGAATATCACCAGTCCACCCGAACCCAGCCGAATTGAGTTGAACCTGTTTCAACATTAAGACCATGGTTCAGTGTCAGTATTCCGGATCTGTTCGCCGGTGCCGCTAGCAGGTTCCGGAGAACGCAGACGTACATCCCTGTACGCTCGGCCTCGGCATCCCTGCCGAGGACGTCTCCAGAACCTGCAAACGGCACCGGCTTGAAGACTGCAGGCGTGGAGAATTATTCACAGAGAATTATTCCGAGACAACTCCAAACTTGACGTCAGCACCCTGTTCCATCAAACTCGCCGCCCTATGAACACAAGCACACAACTTTTACAGACAAACTGGTGGTGGCTCGATACGTCGGGCAGCCAGCAGCTTTCCCGGCAGGTGTAACAGAAACATCCTGTCGATTCATGCTTAAAAAAGGCCGCCCGGAAATCCAGGCGGCCTTTTTTCTTGCGTACGAAAAATTAATATCCAAGCCCGCCCTGGAAAGCCGGACCGGCAAAACCTGGGAGAAGGGCTATGACCACCATACGATCAACACGTTATAAAACCGCAGGCGACATCATCATTTATCGCGCCAGTGTCGGCTGCGACTACCTGAATTCGACGGCTGAAATCAGCACGGCCCTGGATCAGTGTCACGGGGCGTTGTTCAGTTCCGGTTTCGAGTTTCCGGGGCGCTATACGCGCTGGGATGTCGGATTCACCAACCCGCCGCTGATGTTGCAGTCCTATGGTCGTCAGTTGGAGATTGTGGCGTTGAATGAACGTGGGCAGGTGTTGCTGGCGATGCTTGATCCGGTCATGACCGGTAGCGATACCGTGGCAGAGGTGAAAAAGGACAAGGACAGACTTGTTCTTACTCTTGTCCATGCCGAGCCGGTGTTTTTTGAAGAAGAACGCAGTCGCCAGATCACGGTGTTTTCCGTCCTGCGTAAAATTATCAAGGTGTTTTACAGCACCGAGGATAATTTCCTCGGCCTTTACGGTGCCTTTGGTTACGAGCTTGCCTTTCAGTTCGAGGAAGTGGAACGCAAACTGGTACGAGATTCGGGTACCCGTGACCTGGTGCTTTACCTGCCTGATGAAATACTGGTGCTGGATCACCAGAAGGAACAGGCCCGGCGTCACAGTTATGATTTCGAGGCAGAAGGGCTGACAACCGGTCATCTCCCACGTATGGGTGCGGCCTCTGGATTCAGGATGCCGGAGTATGATGAAACCGTCGGGAGATGCGATCATCAGGCGGGGGAATATGCTGAAACCGTCAGGAAAGCACGCCAGTATTTTGCGCGAGGCGACCTGTTCGAGGCTGTCCCCGGGCAGCTCTTCCAGGAACCCTGTATCGATTCCCCATCCTGTATTTTCGAGCGGCTGAAAACCCGCAATCCTTCGCCCTATGGGGCGTTCATTAACCTCGGTGAAGAGGAATTCCTGGTGGCAGCGTCGCCGGAAATGTATGTTCGTGTTGAACAGGCTGAGCAGGGTTTGCGCGTTGAAACCTGTCCGATCTCCGGCACTATTGCCCGGGGGACAAATGCCATGGAAGACGCAGCTCAGGTCAGGGAATTGCTCAACTCCCTCAAGGATGAGTCGGAGTTATCCATGTGTACGGATGTGGACCGTAATGACAAGTCCCGGATCTGTGTTCCGGGATCGGTGCAGGTCATCGGCCGGCGGCAGATTGAAATGTATTCTCGCCTCATTCATACCGTGGATCATGTTGAGGGCATAATCCGGCCGGAATTTGATGCCCTGGATGCTTTCCTTACCCATATGTGGGCGGTGACCGTAACAGGAGCGCCCAAACAGTCTGCCATTCAGTTCATTGAGGATCATGAAAAGTCACCGCGCCGGTGGTATGGCGGTGCCATGGGGTTTCTGAAATTCAATGGTGAGATCAACACCGGCCTGACCCTGCGAACCATCCGGATCGAAAACGGCTTGGCTGAAGTCAGGGCAGGGGCAACCCTGTTGTTTGATTCAGACCCCGAGGCAGAGGAAGCAGAAACCCGGCTGAAGGCATCCGCGCTGCTGTCTGCCATCAGGAATGATTATCCCGTGGACACTAAGCGTATCGAAAGCTGTAGGGGAACGGATGGCAAGGGTTTGAACGTGCTCATGGTGGATCATCAGGACTCTTTCGTGCATACACTATCGGCGTACTTTCAGGCAGAGGGTGCGCAGGTCAGAACAGTGCGCCCTGAACTGGTTGCCGCTGTGCTGGAGCAGTTCCCTGCTGATCTGGTGGTCCTGTCACCAGGGCCCGGACGCCCCGCTGATTTCAGGTTGTCAGAGACGCTGGCACGTTGTGTGTCCAGAAATCTGCCGGTATTTGGTGTTTGTCTCGGATTGCAGGGAATTGTCGAGTATTTCGGTGGGACATTGAAATCCCTGGACTATCCGATGCATGGCAAGGCCTCTGTGTTGGCTGAAACCGGAGGGAGCCTGTTTGCCGAAGTTCGCAACGACATTGCTATCGGGCGTTATCACTCACTGGTGGCTGCTGACATGCCGTCCTGTCTCAAGGTGACGGCGAGAACCGCTGACGCCTTGGTGATGGCCATTGAGCACGAGTCCCTGCCAATCAGTGCGGTTCAGTTTCATCCGGAATCAATATTGAGTCTCGGGGATGATGCCGGTGTAAAAATCATCCGCAATGTGCTCAGGCAAGTTACAATGCGCCATGCCGCCTGAGTCAGGCGGCAAAGTATTAACGACATCAGGATACATCATGAAATTCGCAGAGTTCGATCTGGATAACGGGTTGCTCAAGGGGCTGGAAAAACTCGGCCTGAAAACCCCAACGCCCGTTCAGGAGCAGGTTATCCCTGCGGTGCTGACCGGCAAGGACATCCAGGCCAGCGCCAGGACCGGCAGCGGCAAAAGTGCGGCGTTCATGCTGCCCCTGCTGCAACTGATGATTGCCAAGCCGGCACCAAGAACGGCAACCCGTTGCCTGGTCCTCAGTCCGACCCGGGAACTGGCCATGCAGCTGGACAAGCATTGCCGTGATCTGTCCCGGTTTACCGACATTGATTCCCTGGTCATTGTGGGTGGCGAAGGGTTCAAGGAGCAGCAGGCCAGGCTGCGTAAAAATCCTGAAGTGGTCATAGGTACTCCCGGGCGTCTGCTTGAGCATGTGCAAAAGGGTTCGCTGGAACTGGATGATCTGGAATTCCTGGTGCTGGATGAAGCCGACAGAATTCTTGATATGGGCTTCAGGGATGATGTCATGGCCATTGTCGAGCGTTGCAACGCAAAGCGGCAAACCCTGCTGTTGTCAGCCACCCTGGAACATCAGGGGATCGGCAATATTTCCCGTGAAGTCCAGCGCTCACCTCAGAAAATCAGTATTGACAGTCATCGCAGTGCCCACAGCAATATCCGGCAGGAAATCATTCTTGCTGATGATCCGGGACATAAACAGCAATTGTGTAACTGGCTGCTGGCCAATGAGGAATACGGCAAAGCCCTGGTTTTCACCAACACCCGGGTACATGCAGAGGAGTTGGCCGTCTTTTTAATCCGCCAGGGTCAGCGAGCTGCCTGTTTGCACGGTGAAATGCTGCCGGATGAGCGAAAGCGGGTTATGCATTTGTACCGTGACGGCAAAGTCAAGGTCCTGGTTGCCACAGACCTGGCTGCCCGTGGGCTGGATGTGCCGGAAATTTCCCTGGTTATCAATTACGCCCTGGCCCGGTCGGGGGACGAATATGTCCATCGCATTGGTCGAACCGGGCGCGCAGATGCCACAGGTGTGGCCATCTCACTGGTGTCCCCGCAGGAATGGAACAGGATGGAAAGTATCAGCCGCTATCTTGCTGTGACATTCACCCAGCGTGAAGTCAGCGAGTTGCCTGCCCGTTTCAAGGGGCCTACCGGCAAGAAGAAACCGGTCCGCAAGGGTAAGCCAAAAGCCAAGGTCGACCCGGCCGAAAAAGCGAAAGCCAAGGCAAAGCAGCGGCATAAAAACCGGAAGAATATCGGCAAACGCCGCTCGCCCAGTGCAGATAAACTGCCTGAATCAGGGAAGGGTAATGCAGAAAAGCCGGAAGAGAAGCAGGTATGGAAGCAAAAGCCTGCCGGTTCAGTTGCCAGAAAATCTGACAAGAAAAAGTCCGGGCCCGATCAGGACGGGATGACGCCGTTAACCCGTCGTTAACGGCCAGGCCGGTTTACATCACCAGTTGATATTGCCTGCCAGCAGTGTGCTGAACTGTTCAACCGCTTCATCTTTCTCACCAACCACGACCAGGTTGCCGCCAGGTGTTGGTGTGATGACTCCGTTGAAGCGCTCGTCGGCAATTGAGGTTTCCCGTTCAACAGGGGTGTTGGGAATGACCATGACCGTTAAAGGTCCGGAATTGCCCTTCATGACCAGATGAACTCCCCGTATACCCTTATCAAAGTCCACCCAGCAGTCCTTGGAAAAGTTGATGGTGACATTGGCCATTTCTTCCGAATCCTCAAACACCTTGCCCACATAATCACTCATGAACTGGTTGGCTTCTTCCAGGGTGATGGGGGTGTCGTCCTCCAGAAAAGGCAGCTCGGAATAGATATGGCTAAATACCATGGTTTCCATGGGTTTGGTGTCGTTCTGCAGGACAAGGGCGAGAACACCAATGGCCACAATCAAACCGGCAGCATATTGCATATTGCGGCGCCAGAAACTGTCGTTGGCAGCAACCACAGCAGTATCCGGGTGCAGGATTCCTTCTGGAATATCGAGCAGGGTCTGTTTCAGGCCTTCGGGCGCAGAAACAGTTTCCAGACCGGCCTTGAGCGAGGTGTCAAAGGCGCGTAATTCCGCGACCAGGGCTTCACGCCCGGGGCTTGCCGTCATGGCGTCCAGAAAATCAGGCGAGTCATCATGGGGGTTGGCATGGGCCCGCTGATTAAAAAGTTCATCGTTCATGTTCAGGTCTCTCTGGTAGCTCCACTTGTCAGCCAGCTACACTTTCTCTTTCCTTATCTATCTTGTTTCTTTATTTGCATTTGCTTCATTTACTTCTTGGTTAAGTTCCAGCTTTGCTGCAAGTCAACTTTCCCTGCCGATCTCCAGTATGGTCATGCCTGAAGCTTTATGGCTTTCCTTGCAGCGCCCCGGACAATTACCGTGGCAGACATAGACACAATCGGCAGAAAAAAATTTCAGTTAAATCCTGATCAGGAAAAATTCCCGGTTCAATCACTCCTCGTCCCGGTCTTCCAGCTGCTCCCGGAGCTTGTTCCTGGCCCGGAACAGCCGGGTCATGACGGTGTTGTTGTTCAAATCCAGCATGGTAGCGATCTCTTCGCCACTGAAACCGCCAATAACCTGCAGGATTAGCGGTTCGCGATATTCGGGTTCCAGTTCAGCCATGGCTTTATGCAGCAGGTCCCGTTCCAGCATTTCATCAGGTTCATGCTTCTGCTTATCCGGCAGGGAGTAATCATCCAGGTCATCGGTTTCCGGACGGTATTTTTCATAAAGACGGGCGTTTTCCCGCCGCAGAATAGTGAAAAGCCAGGCCTTGGCTGCTGCCGGATTTTCAAGACTGTCGAGTGCGCGCCAGGCCCTCAGAAAGGTTTCCTGTGCCAGATCCTCGGCCACCTGCCGGCTTTTACTGAGCCAGTAGGCATAGCGAAAGATGTCATTGTAGTACTCGGCAACCAGGCTCTCGTATTGAGCCTTCTTGCTCCCGGTACCTTTAATGACCGTTGCATTGTCTTTTTCTTTCGTTGCCATACAGCGTTTAAAAAATCTTTAAAAACAGGGGGTTCCATGGAAAACAGCGTTCAATTATGGACGATTGCCGCCTGTGATAGCAAGGCTTGTTGAGAATCATTCACAATTAATCGTCCGTTAAATTTACGTTAAATTAAATGATATCCTTGAATTGTCTTTACCGAATCTTAATGGATCGGTGCTACGCTTTGCGACCATCGTAAACGTGTAGAAACCCTGGAATTCACCTGCCCATGAGCAAGAAAAAGATAGTCGTTATTGAAGATGAACCGGATATCCTGGAAGTCCTCGGGTATAACCTGAAGCGGGAAGGATACGAGGTATTTTCCGCCACCAACGGCAATCTGGGGATGTCCCTGGTCAACAAGGAAACGCCTGATCTGGTACTTCTGGATCTTATGTTACCCGGTATGGATGGCATTGAGATTTGCAGCAGCATCAAGAAAAATCCGGCCACCCAGAATACCCTCATCATCATGGTTACCGCCAAGGGTGAGGAGAGCGATATCGTCCTGGGACTGGGGGTGGGAGCCGATGATTACATCACCAAGCCTTTCAGTCCAAAGGAGCTGGTAGCCAGGGTCAAGGCGGTCCTGCGCCGGGGTAATGTGGTCGACAGCCAGCCCCTGACGGATCAGGTTAAAGTGGGTAATCTCCTGATTGATGCCAGTAAATATGAAGTAGTAATAGATGGCCGTGAGGTCAGGCTGACTGCCACTGAATTTCGACTCCTGCATTATCTTGCGAGCAATCCGGGACGGGTCTTTTCCCGAGAACAGTTGTTGAGCCGTGCCATGGGTGATGATGTGGTCGTGGTGGACCGGAATATTGATGTTCATATTCGGGGTATCCGCAAGAAAATGGATATCGACCCTCCGTTGATCGAAACCATCCGGGGTGTTGGCTACCGCCTTCGCGATATTTCCTGACCGGCATGCCTTATAATCAAGCCCGGTAGCCGAACCCCAATTTTTCCGGCCGTTGGAGGACACCGCATTCCATGCTGATCAAGTCACCATATTTTTGGCGCACCCTTCTGGGGTACGTGATAGTGGCGTTGATCGGCACCTTTCTCTTTGCCGCCACGTTAATAGGGCGCAGCGCCAGCCAGATACGATCGACCCTGGATGATGAGATGCGGGTGACAGCTGATCTGCTGGTTCTGGCCTCCACACCACTCATCCAGAACCTGAATTATCCGGCCATCCGGGATATGGTCGGCACGGTATCGGAGGATACTGCCCTCAGGATCACCATTATTGATAACAATGGTGTTGTGCTAGCGGACTCCCATGAAGATCCTTACAGCATGAACAACCATCTGCGGCGCCCGGAAATCCAGGCCGCCAATTTCAGCGGCGAAGGTCGCGCAGAGCGCTACAGCTACACGCTGGAGGAAAATTTTACCTACCTGGCCAAGCCGGTAAGGGCCCGGGATGGGCTAACCGGGTTCGTCAGGGTGGCCAAACCGGAAGCCTCCCTGCGTACGACTATTCGGACATCGCAATTGTTCATACTGCAAAATGCCGCCATCATGGCCTTTGTCATTTTGCTGCTGGCTTTTTACCTGGCGGCCCGCCAGGCAGGTAAGGTGGCAGAACTGACCAGGGTCGCTGAGGAAATAGCCGGCGGTAATTTTGCGCGCCGAATTCCCGAAGGCAACTCCCTGGGATTCAAGCGGCTGGCCGAGGCAATCAATGGCCTGGCCAGAACGTCAGCTCGGGGAATGACAGAAATCACCTCGGACAGGAACCGCCTTTCCACGATCTTTACCTGTATGGTAGAAGGGGTAATCGATGTGGATATGGACCAGAATATCCTGCACATCAATGAGGCAGCAGCCCGCCTGCTGTCCCTGAGTGAAAAGCAAAGTGTTGGCAAACCCCTGTGGCAGGAAATTCGCAATCAGGAAATCATCAATGCCATGGATGAGGCCATACGGACACAGTCCGTGATCAAAACCCAGATGCGCCTGAATAAAAAAGCAGGTCAACAGGTGGTTGATATCTATGCGGCGTCCCTGAGTGACGATAATGGCGAGCCAATAGGGGCTGTCCTGGTATTGCATGACATTAGTGAGCTGGAGAGCCTGGGCAGGGTCAGGACCGACTTTGTTGCCAATGCCTCGCATGAGCTGAAAACCCCGATAACTGCCATTCGCGGGCTTGCCGAAACCATTCTTGGTGATGAGGATGTGGACAAACCAACGCTGATGCATTTTGTTGAGCGTATGCATGCCCAGAGCCTGCGGCTGTCACAACTGGTCGGTGACCTGATGACGCTTTCCAGGCTCGAAAACAGCCAGAACAAGGATGAATTTGTCAGTATCAACTTCACCGACCTGGTGCGTCGGGCAGTCAAGGCCGCAGTGGCCAATGCAGAACAAAAGCATCAGGCGCTTAATATTGAGTTGCCCGAAGAGGATATTCAGATATTCGGGGACAGGCAGAATCTGAGTCAGCTCGTCGACAATCTCATCGACAATGCCATTAAATACACGCCGGAAGAGGGTTCCATATTTGTGTCAGTGGTCAACAATGATGGGATTGCCCAGCTGCAGGTCCGGGATACCGGCATCGGTATCAGCCCGCAGTATCAGCAGCGGGTATTCGAGCGCTTTTATCGTGTAGACAAGGCCCGCTCCCAGAGCCTGGGTGGTACCGGCCTCGGACTTTCCATAGTCAAGAATATTGCTGAAAAGCATGGCGGCTCGGTTGGCGTGGAAAGTCAGCTGGGAAGTGGCTCCACCTTTACCCTGAAATTGCCGTTGGAGAATCTCTCACCTCGCCCGGCATAAATAAACAGGAAAAAATAAAGGCATAAAAAAACGGGATCACATTATGTGATCCCGTTTTTGCTTTCGACAAACTGATAGTTTCAGCTTATGCCATTAGAAGGACACATCCCACTGTACGCGGAAGCGATTATCTGAGGCTTCCTGTGTAAAGAATGCGTCGTCCAGGGTCAGGTGGGAGAAATCAACCGTGACCTTGTTGTTATGGCCTTTGATGAACCAGTTGGCACCGATAGTGGCTTCACGTCGCTCGTTTTCAAGCGCCCTGTTAGTAGAACTGGGCTCATCCACAAAAGCGTAACGTGCCGCCAGTTCCAGCTGCTCGGGAACATTCGGGAACATATGGTGGAAGAAATAACCAGCCTGGATGTAACCACCGGTCAGCACATGCCTGCTGCTGTCAGAGCTGTCCTTGATGACTTTACGATGGTATTCCTGCTGGGCAGAGAATCCGCGGTACTTGAAGGCGAACTCTTCAACCACCTGCTCGATATCGAATTGATCGGGGCTGGCATTTGCGGGGCTGTCAAAACCGTCCAGGTTGCCGCAACCAGAGGAGGACCAGCGCGTGCAAGGGCTCTTGGTTGTCATCCCGGCAATTGCAAAGCTGCCTGTCGGTTTGTCGGTATATTCAACGTCAGTCTGGCGCCAATCAAGGTCACGGCCCATGAAGTTCCACTGCAGCCTGCCCATGTACATCAGATTATTGTCTGCATTGTTCACGCTGCGGCCTTCACCGTTGAATACACCTGCATAGAATCGCATATCAGCAGGGGTTTCCTTGAACAGGTGGCCCCTGGCCTGGATGCCTACCTGTCGGTCAATGGTGAATACGCGGTTGGCGATGGAGCGCTCAACAAACTGCTGGCGTCCGGAGGAGTCCACGCGCTCGCGGTTCAGGTCGACTTTCCACTGGCCTACGCGAATACCACCCCAATCCCATTTGGCAATGTCGAGTCGCCAGTCAATAACGCGGGCGCTGGAAGAGGAGCTGCTGTCATCAACATCGCGTGAGGGCTGCAGGTCCACTTCGAAGTAGTAGCTCAGCCAGGGCTGGAAGCCGCGGCCGCCGATTTTCATGCGCAGGCGACGGGCTTCGAAGTTGTTTTGAGTACCCGAGTTGAAGTCGGAAAGTTTCCGCGGGTCTGAGCGGTAAGGGGTGGTAAAGCGGGTCTGGGCGCGCCACTGCAGGTCGGTACGCCAGGCGCCGTCACGGGTTTGAAAGCGAAAGCCGCTACTGGTCTGGTTGGTGGTTACAGGCATGGCTTCCTCAAGCTGCTGGGAAACCTGGGCAGCAATTCGCTCATCCAGATCTACGACCTGGACAGCCACATTTTCGGAAGCGGGGGCTGCAACGAAATCAGAGCTGCTGAGCGACTCTTTCTGGATCAGGGTATCGTACTGTTCCTGGGTGATTGCACCATTCTGGAGCAGTATATCCAGCAGGGCTTCATCTGCTGCATAAGCGGTCGCTGACGCGCCGAATAACGCTGCAGCAAGCACTGCCTGCTTCAATTTAAAAGGGGTGTTTTTGAGACTCATTGGGAAGACTCCATACCGTCTGGGGGAGAAAAATTTACCGGCGCATTCTTCCAGAGAATTATTAAGATTGTGTGAAGGTGATGTTAATTTTTAAATTTAAAGTAAAGCCTGGATAAAGCTTTTATAAATCCGAACAACAGAAAAGGGAGAGGTTGGGGGGAAGAGCAGTATTTCTGTTGTCTGCCTCTGGGAAATAGTCGTTTTTCATTAAGAAATTTACAGAAAGAAATCGCTATCTTTATGAAACCTTAACAGAGCAGTGTGACAATTGCCGCCATCAAAATTGGCTAATCTACGGGAACTCTGGCTATGAACACTTCCTCCTTATCTAATGTTAAACATCTGAAATTGCTGGCCCTGCTGGGCACGGCCATCCTGGTGGGTGCCTGCTCACAGGATGAGGGCTCTGCTGATGCAGCCCAGGCAAACGACAACCAGTTGACAGGCCAGGTCAGCCTGGACGGCTCCAGCACCGTTTTTCCGATCAGTGAGGCGGTGGCTGAGGAGTTTCTGGCGGTAGCTCCACGGGTACGCGTACCGGTGGGTGTTTCGGGCACCGGTGGTGGATTCAAGAAATTCCTGGCCATGGAAACCGATATCAATGATGCCTCACGCCCGATCAAGGATTCCGAAAGGGCTACTGCAGAAGCCAATGGTATCGACTTCCTGGAAATTCCGGTGGCTTTTGATGGTTTGTCAGTGGTGATCAACCCTGCCAATGACTGGGTGGATTCCCTGAGCGTGGAAGAATTACAGCGTATCTGGCAACCAGGCAGCATGGTCGATAGCTGGGATGATGTCAGGCCCGAATGGCCTGCAGAGCCCCTGCGCCTTTATGGACCGGGCACTGACTCCGGAACATTTGATTACTTCACCGAGGCGGTTAATGGTGAATCCGGTGCATCCCGTCCTGATTACACCGCCAGCGAAGATGATAATGTGCTGGTGCAGGGCATTGCCGGTGACCAGTTTGCCATGGGCTTCTTTGGTTTTGCCTACTACGTGGAAAACAAGGACAAGCTGAAAGTGGTCCTCATTGATGGTGGTAATGGTCCGGTAGCGCCGACGCCTACAACCATCAACGACGGTACCTACAGTCCGCTGTCTCGCCCTATCTTCATTTATCTGAATACGGCCAGCCTGGCACGTCCGGAAGTCAGCGCTTTTGTTGATTTCTATATAGACAATGCCGGCGCCCTGGCCAGTGAAGTGGGTTATATCGCTCTGCCTGAAGCCATGTACCAGGAATCCCGGGACAAGGTTGCGGCTTATCAGCATTAACCCCAACTTTTGCTGAAGTTGGTTGTCGAGTTGGTCTACAATGCGCCCTGAAAACGGGGTGGCAAGAGTCAGGTAATGACGAAAACTACGGAAACTGCACAGGCCGGTGAGCTTATCTCGCCGGCCTTCGATTCTCAGGCGTCCATCAAGAAATCCGGTGTTCGCTGGGGAGAATTCGTCATCAAGGGCTGGCTGGGTGTCTGTGCCCTGATTTCCATCCTGACCACGGCAGCCATTGTTTTTCTGCTGCTCAAGGAAACCTTCAACTTTTTTGAGAATGTCTCTCCGGGGGAGTTCTTTCTGGGCACCACCTGGACCCCCCTGTTCGAACCCAGCTCTTTCGGTGTGTTGCCGCTGGTCTGGGGCACAATGCTGGTCACCGTTGGTGCTGCCCTGATCGCCATTCCCACCGGTCTGGCCAGTGCTATCTACCTGAGTGAGTACGCCTCTGACCGGGTGCGCCGGATCATCAAACCGGTGCTGGAATTGCTGGCGGGGATCCCGACCGTGGTCTATGGGTATTTCGCCCTGACCTTTGTCACTCCGATGCTGCGAAACATTTTTCCGGACCTCCAGGTGTTCAATGCCCTCAGTGCCGCCATCGTGGTGGGAATCATGGTGCTGCCGATGGTGGCCACCCTCAGTGACAATGCACTAAGAGCTGTACCCGTCAGCCTGCGCCAGGGCGCCTATGCCCTGGGTGCGACCTCCTATGAAGTGACCACCCGTGTGGTGGTGCCTGCTGGCCTGTCTGGTGTGATGGCATCATTCCTGCTGGCCATTTCCCGGGCTATCGGTGAAACCATGGCCGTGACGCTGGCGGCTGGTCAGACGCCAAACCTGTCCCTGAGCATGTTTGAGAGCATCCAGACCATGACCTCCTACATTGTCCAGGTCAGCCTGGGGGATACCCCCACCGGTGGCGTGGCCTACCAGACCCTGTTTGCTGTAGCGACCCTGCTGTTTGCCATCACCCTGACCATCAATATCATTTCCCAGATTATCCTGAACCGGTTCAGGGAAGTGTACGACTAATTCGACGAGTGACCTGACGTGGCATTTTCCTCTACTGAACAAGAAAAGCTGAACCTGGCCAGGCGGCACAGGAAAGCCCGGTTGTTTTCGCGTTTTTGCGGGGCCATCACCTGGTCCGGTGTCCTTTTGCTCGCTGTCCTGTTGTACCAAGTCTCCATAGAGGGATTTCACTGGCTGGACTGGCAGTTTGTCGACAGCTTTCCTTCCCGCTTCCCCGAAAGGGCTGGGGTCAAATCCGCCCTCGTAGGTACGCTGTGGCTGATTATCCTGGTGGCCATGATTTCCATCCCGGTGGGCGTTTCCACAGCCCTGTATCTCGAAGAGTTTGCCGGTAAAGGCCGTATTGCCAAGATTATTGAAGTGAACATTGCCAACCTGGCAGGGGTGCCATCCATTGTGTATGGTATTCTGGGCCTGGCGGTTTTCGTGCGTTACATGTTGCTGGAAAGGAGCCTGATTTCAGGTGCCCTGACCATGAGTCTGCTGATTCTGCCGGTGATCATTATTGCCAGCCGGGAAGCCATCAAGACAGTACCGCAAAGTATTCGTTATGCGGCGTACTCCCTGGGAGCGACCAAATGGCAGACGACCTGGGCCCATGTGTTACCTGCCTCTTTTCCGGGCATCATGACAGGTGTCATCCTTGCCCTGTCACGTGCTATCGGCGAAACCGCTCCCCTGATCATGATCGGCGCCAATACCTTTGTGGCCTTCCTGCCCGAAGGTCCGATGGACGCGTTCACCGCATTGCCGATCCAGATTTACAACTGGGTGTCCCGTCCCCAGGAAGAGTTTCATGAGCTGGCCGCGGCTGGCATCATCATATTGCTGGCTGTGCTCCTGATCATGAACGCTACAGCTATTTATATCCGCAATAAAACCGAACGGAGATTGAAGTAATGAGTCCTCCTGGCATGGATCCGTCCACCGCGGAAGTCGGTCAGCCAATGCACAAGAAATCTGTGCTGGAGCTGCGCGACGTCAATATTTATTACAGTGAGAAAAGGGCGGTGAACAACGTGTCCTTCAATATCCGCCGTAACAAGATCACGGCCATTATCGGCCCGTCCGGTTGTGGTAAAAGCACCCTGCTGCGCTCTCTGAACAGGATGAACGATTTTGTGGAAGGAGCCAGGGTCGAGGGTGAACTGCTATTTGGAAATGAAAACCTGTATGGCAGTGATGTTGATCCGGTTGAGGTGCGTCGCCGTATCGGCATGGTGTTCCAGAAACCAAATCCCTTTCCGAAGTCCATTTATGACAATATTGCCTGGGGACCGAAAATCAACGGCTACAAGGATTCCACGGATGAACTGGTCGAGCGTTCCCTGAAACAGGCGGCCCTGTGGGAAGAAGTGAAAGACAGACTGCACGATTCCGCTCTTAATCTGTCAGGGGGGCAGCAACAGCGTTTGTGTATTGCCCGTGCCCTGGCCATGGAACCTGAAGTGCTGCTGATGGATGAACCCTGTTCTGCCCTGGATCCGATTTCCACGTCACACATCGAAGACCTGATGTTTGAACTGAAAGAGCAGTACACCATCGTGATCGTGACCCATAACATGCAGCAGGCTGCCAGGATTTCCGATTACACGGCCTTTATGGAAATGGGCGATTTGATAGAATTCAATGTCACCAAGCGCATTTTCACGCGCCCGGCTATCAAGCGCACAGAGGAATACGTCACTGGCCGATTCGGTTGATACGGATAAGGTTGAGAGAGAGTTATGTCATTACATTTACAGCGTGACCTGGAAAAGCTCAAGAAGGAAATCCTTAAATTGGGCAACCTGGTTGAAACAGCGATCAACAATGCCATTCTTGCCCTGCAAAACCGGGAAGCCACGTATTTGGATGAGGTTTTCAGACAGGAGCATCTTATCAATGACATGGAAGTGAAGATCGAAGAGGACTGCCTGAAGATTCTCGCCTTGCACCAGCCGGTGGCCGGCGACCTGCGTTTTATCGTGGTAGCGCTAAAGGTCAATAATGACCTGGAAAGAATGGGTGATTTTGCCACCAATATTGCGAAACGGGCCAGGGACCTGATGATTGAGGAGCCCATTCCGACACTGCCTGAATTCGTCAACGATCTGCCTGACCTGGTCAGGACCATGGTGCGAAAATCACTGGATGCCCTGGTGAAGCTGGATCAGGATCAGGCTGAGGAAGTCATCGCCATGGATGACCAGGTGGACCAGATCAACCGTGACATGTATGCCGTGGTCAAGAAGGAACTATACGAACATCCGGCCAATGCCGAAAGTGCTATCAACCTGCTGTCATGCTCCCGTTACATGGAGCGCATTGCTGACCTGAGCACCAATATCGCAGAAGATGTGATTTTCATGGTGGAAGGCAAGGTTATCAGGCACGCCGATTAAGCCATGCGCATTCTCCTGCTACTGCTTGTCACCACCAGCCTTGCCGGCTGCGGATCAGTCTCAACCCGGGACGAATCAATACGTGTGGATGATGTCATCGCTACCTATGTGAGTATTGCACAGGCGTCCTACGGGGATTCCCTGCTCACCGCACGGGAGCTGGATACTGCCATTGATGGGTTTCTTGTGTCTCCTTCTGATGCCACCCTGGCACAGGCCAGACAGGCCTGGCTTGCCGCCCGCATCCCATACCAGCAGACCGAAGCCTTTCGGTTTGGTAATCCGGTGGTTGATGAATGGGAAGGCCGGGTGAATTCCTGGCCGCTGGATGAAGGGCTGATCGATTACACCGCAGCATCCTATGGCTCAGAATCCGATTTCAATTATTTCTATTCTGCCAATGTCATTGCCAACAGGATCCTGGATGCCGGCGGTGTCATGGTGGATGCCATTGCCATCACACCACAGTTCCTCGCGGAAGAGCTTCATGAACTGGATGGTGTGGCAGCCAATGTGGCCACCGGTTATCACGCCATTGAATTTTTGCTTTGGGGACAGGACCTTAATGGCACCGATCCGGGTGCCGGCAACCGTCCCTGGACTGATTACTCGCTGACCGACTGCACCAACGGCAACTGTGATCGCCGCCGCGACTATCTGAAGTCTGCCGCCACCCTGCTGGTCAGTGACCTGGAGGAAATGGTGCAAAACTGGCAGGAAGGTGGCGCCGCCTGGAATGACCTGATGGCCAAAAATCCGGAAGGGCAGTTATCCACCATCCTTACCGGTATGGGCAGCCTGGCCTATGGTGAACTGGCGGGTGAGCGTATCCGTCTTGGCTTGCTGCTCCACGATCCGGAGGAGGAGCATGACTGTTTTTCCGACAACACCCATATTTCCCATTTCTATGATGCCCTTGGGATCCAGAATGTCTACTTTGGTGAATATCGGCGGGTTTCCGGTGAGAAGATTTCCGGTCCTTCAATTAATGGCATGATTCGTCAGCAGGCTCCGGCGCTCTATGCTGAAATGCGAGCCCGTCTTGAGGAAACTGAACTGGCCATGACCGCCCTGGTGGATGAAGGACGGCGTGGTAATACCTATGATGTGCTCATTGCCAGCGGTAATACTGAAGGTGAGGCCATTATCACCCGCATCGTCGATGCCCTGATGGAAGAAACCCGGACCATCGAAAAAATCATCAATGAACTGGCGCTGGCCAATGTCAGTATTGAAGGTTCAGACAGTCTGGATAATATCTGACTACCCCTGATTTCCCTTTTTAGCGATAGCGTCGCTATCGCTGTACCAGCTTTCGTCAAAGACCTTACCGCGTGTAAACTCCCCTTTTACGTGCGGCTTTACCTGTCTCTCTCAAAAAAAGCGAATGTCCAAAAAAACGCCCATAAAAGCGCTTCTTTCTCTGCTGCTTTGTCTGTTTTCGGACATTGCGAGTGTCGCTGGCCAAATCGAGGGCCTGGACTTTGCCACTGGCAAGGCCCTGTTCGACAAGAACTGGGTGCCGGCACCTTCTTCCACCACGGCCAGTGACGGTCTTGGTCCGTTTTACGATGCCCGTTCCTGTGCCCAGTGTCATCCGGATGGGGGACGGGGCAGTCGTGATGCTTCCCTGACCCTGCATATCGACGATCCGGTCTATGGAAGGCAATTACAAAAGTTTGCCGTTACCGGACTGGTGCCTGAAGCCAGAGTCCAGATATCAGAAAGCCCAAACGAAGCCGGTGTGGAGGTCAGTGCATTGCGCTACGGGCCTTTAAGCAGTGAAGGGTATTCAGCACGCATTGCGCCATCACTGCGAGGAATTGGCTTGCTGGCCCAGGTGCCGGAAGCAGATATCGAGGGTCGCGCTGATCCGGATGATGAAAATGGTGATGGTATTTCCGGACGTGTTAACCGGGTAACAGATACTGGTGCCATTGGCCGGTTTGGCTGGAAGTCTTCACAGAGTTCCCTAAGACAGCAAACCGCGCTGGCCCTGAGTCTGGATCTGGGCCTGGGGAACGTGCTGCATCCTTCTGGCTGGGGAGATTGCACAGCAGCACAGCCTGATTGCCTGGACTATCCGTCCGGGAATGATTCGGTGACAGGTCTGGAAATTCCCCCGCAGGTTCTGGACCTGCTGTTGACCTATGTCAGGGGACTGGCCCCGCAGGCAGGGGTAAACTTGACTGCCGATCGGGTGATCCAGGGTAAGCGGCTGTTTGATCAGGTTGGATGTGCTCAATGCCACACGCCTGATCTCAGGACAGGCACGAAAGACTGGCAGCCCTATACCGACTTGTTGCTACATGACATGGGTGAGGATCTTGCCGATGAGTTGAGGGAAGGCCAGGCCAGCGGCAGCGAATGGCGCACCGCTCCCTTATGGGGAATTGGTCTGATCACACGCGGTTTTCTGCATGACGGCCGGGCAGCATCAATAGCCGAGGCCATCCAGTGGCATGGCGGTGAAGGAGCCGTGGCCAGGATGAACTTTGAAGCCCTGGATGAATCTGAGCGCAGTGATATCATCCTTTTTTTGAATAGCTTATAATGAGAAGCATTATCAATTAGACGAATTCCACACCATGAAACGCTTCTTGTGCCTTCTGGCTGGTGGCCTGCTTTCCCAGGGGCTGCTCGCCCAATCCAATGAAAACTGGACCGAGGTCAACCTGGCCGTCACCGACAACCAGGTCATTCCCGCCTATGCCGATTTTGCAGCAGCTTCTGCCAGTTTGTCCGATGCTGGAAACGCCTTTTGTGCAGCGCCGGATGAGTCTTCACTCAGTCATTTTCGTGAACAATTCCATGCCAGCATGGATGCCTGGCAGGGTATCCAGCATATCCAGTTTGGCCCCATTACCTATTTCAACTGGAATTATCGTGTGCACTACTGGCCGGATGAAAAGGGCACCGGGGGCAGGCAGCTGGATGCGTTGATTGCCGGTAAAAACAGCGAGGTATTAGTGCTGGAAAATTTTGCCCGGGAAAGTGTGGGCGTACAGGGCTTTCCTGCGTTGGAACGCCTGCTGTTTGCCGATGACAGTTTGCAAGCCCTGCAAAGTGATCAATACCGCTGCCAGGTAACACAAACCATTGCCGCGAACATCAGTGATATCGCCTCGGGGGTCCACAGTCGCTGGGTGGAGGAGTTCCGCACCACAGTAGCCAATGCAGACGATCGGGGCTTTTTTGAAAATGCCGAAGATGCCACGATAGATTTTCTCAAGGCCCAGGTGGAGTCAGTGCGCCGGGTACAGCAACAGAAAGTGGAAGAAATCATTGGCGAGTCAGCCGGGCAGGAGCGTGTACGCCGTGCCGAATCCTGGCGTTCTGGCCGCTCACTGCGCAATCTCAGGGTCAATGTAGCCGCCCTGGCCACGCTGTTTAACGGTAACGGAACTCAGGCAACTCACCTGGGCAGTGTTCTGTTGCCAGAAGATGAGGTGCTGGTTGCCGAAAAGTTTGCCATTCTGCAATCCACCTTGCAGGCACTGCCGGATTCCTTTGAAGAGGCCCTGGCTGCCGAAGCGGGTTATGCCAGCCTGCAGTTGGTGGCAGCCCAGCTCGACACAGTATTTGAGACACTCGAAGCGTCACTGAAAAACACCGACCTTTACCTGGGCTTCAATTCACTGGATGGTGACTAGCGGTCCCTGTGACAAGTATGCAATTCAATCGACGAGAATTTATTGGTTTAGGCTCGCTGCTGCTGGGCAGTCCTGTGTTGGCATCTCATGGGCAGGATACGTCGTCAGCGTTGTTTCTCAGTGCAGCTTCCAACAGCAGGGATGAGCACTGGATAGTGGGATTCCGCTGGCAGGCAGAGCAGGCTGTCCCTGTGTTCCAGCATGCACTACCTGGCAGAGCCCATCATATTGCCATCCATGAAGGCCTGGGAATTTATATCGTCATTGCCAGGCGGCCGGGTAGTTATCTCTGGATAGGGGATCTGGAAAGCGGGGCCTTCCTGGCAGAAATCACTGTACCAGATGACAGGCACCTGTTTGGCCATGGCGTTTTTTCTGCTGATGGCAGTCGATTTTATGCGCCGGAAAGTGACTGGCAGGATATGACTGGTGACAGCGGCAGGATCGTCAGCTGGCAAGTGCGTCGATCGTCAGACTCTGTCAGTATGGAGCGCTTGGACGAGCATCCCAGTTATGGGGTAGGTCCCCATGAAATCCTGCTGATGCCTGACCAGGACACCCTGGTGGTTGCCAATGGCGGCATTCGAACCCATCCTGAAACGGGTCGTGAAAAACTCAATATCGATACCATGCAGCCTTCCCTGGTTTATATGAGTGCTTCCACCGGTCAGTTGTTTGAACAGCGATTCCTTGAAGAGCATTATCATCAGGCCAGTATCAGGCACATGGATCAGACTGCCGATGGCTTGATTGCGTTTGGCATTCAGTACGAGGGCGAACCTTTTGACAGCGTGCCCCTGATCGCCACCCACCGGCGGGGTGAGGCCATCAGAACCCTGTGGGCGCCGGAACCGCAGCAGGGACAGATGTCCCAGTATGTCGGGTCTGTGCGTTTTGACAATGGCGGCCGGGTGTTCGCGGCTTCCTGTCCCCGAGGCAATATGATCACGTTCTGGGACAGTGAGCGTGGTGAGATGATCGATGCTGTTCGATCTCGTGATGGTTGTGGCATATGTGCGATGGAAAGCGGTTTCCTTTTCACCACAGGTACTGGTCGGATAGCCTGGTACGATCCTGTTCAGGCCGTGACCAGGGATGTGAATGCAGAGGGTTTCGATAAACTATTCTGGGACAACCACCTGAGTATGGTTAACCCGGCAATGAAAGGCTGAATCATGAAAAAGCTGTTATTGGGGTTATTGCTGAGTTTCAGCCAGTCCATGCCTGCTGCTGAATATGATGACCCGTTCTTTCAGGAAAAACTCGAGGACCTGGGGCGGGCCCTGTTTTTTGATGTTTCCCTATCTCTGGACAAGACCCAGGGTTGTGCCAGTTGTCATGATCCGGCGCAGGCTTTCATCGACTGGCGCGGGAGTCCGGCTGGTCGCGCTGCGTCAGTAGGCAACGATTTCAAGTCCGTCGGAGATCGTAATGCGCCGACATTGGCTTATGCGGCATTGATTCCCGATTTTCATATCAACGCAGACGGTGAGTATGTTGGCGGTATGTTCTGGGATGGTCGTGAACCTGACCTGGAAGGCCAGGCAGGAGGCCCTTTCCTGAATCCCATTGAAATGCAGATGCCGGACAAGGCAGCGGTGGTGCAACGGCTACAGGAACACACCCTGTTTCCGGAAGCATTTGAAGAGCTCTGGGGCGAGAATGTTTTTGACGATGTGGATACTGCATACCGTCATATGACCGAAGCGATCGCAGCGGCAGAACGCACAGCCTTCTTTTCCCCGTTCGATTCAAAATATGACCGCTACCTGCGCGGTGAATATGATCCCACTGAGGAAGAGGAACTGGGCATGACCCTGTTCTTTTCCCAGCAGTTCACCAACTGCAACCAGTGCCATCAACTCAAACCTTTTGCTGAGAGCGAAGGGGAGACCTTCACCAGCAACAAGTATTTCAATGTGGCCACACCAGTGAATAAAGAACTGCGCGCCATCAACGGCCTGGGAGAGGATCATAAAGATCTGGGTTTGCTGGAAAACCCGGCGGTGAATGATCCTGCCCAAGCGGGCAAATTCAAAACACCGACCCTGCGCAACGTTGCCATGACAGCACCCTACATGCATAACGGGGTGTTCAATGATCTGGAAACGGTGGTGCGGTTTTACAACAAGTTCAATGCACGAGGACCGGCAGCTGACATTAATCCCGAAACCGGTGAGCTCTGGGGAGAGCCGGAAGTGGTGGAAAATATCGATATGGAAATACTGACTTCTGCACCTGCACTGGACCAGAAACGTATCAATGCACTGGTCGCCTTCATGAAAATGCTCACCGACAAACGGTATGAGCATCTGGTGAAGTAATCCCCGGGTTTCTGTAGCCGAGGTCTTTTATTCCTGCCACTGGAAGAGCATGCCCTGATACGCAGGCAACGAGCAGGAAAAAATCCGGGCACCTGGGCGAGACCGGAGTTTCCCGATGACAAAGAAGGGTATCTCAGTTTGTCGAGGATTACCTGTCCGGTTAAGCCTATTCCTTTGAAGACGAAGGACTGATATGTATCAAAGTCCGTGATACCCGTGTGAGTAACACACAGGATGATATGTCGCATTTATTGGAAGCCTTCAAGCGACTGGGTAATGCCAGTACACATATCAATGGGACCGGGTCAGAGCTGAATCTGGCCAGAAAGATTCCAGAAATAGTGTGATTCGTCGGCCTGATTGCTACCGGGTAAGCAGTATGAGGAAGGCAGTCTTTCCGTCAGTCGATCACAAATCTTGCAATCTTCAAGCCTTTCTCCGGTTCTGCTTCCTCAAATTCAGATGCAGCCGGCAGCCAATCCTCAAGCCTGGCATTGGGCACTTCACTGTTGAACATATCCACCAGGAAATCCTTGTCCAGGAAGGGGCTGTTGAGTACGGCGATGACTGTGGCGCCCGGGTTGCACAGTTTTGGCAGTTTCCTGACCACTGACTTGTAATCCCGTTCCGCATCGAAACTGCCGCGCTGGCGTGTAGGCGGATCGATGACCACCAGGTCGTAGCGTCCGTATTGTTTTACCTTGCCCCAGGATTTGAAGATGTTATGGGGAATATTATGGATGCGCGTGGGGTCCTGCTGGTTCAGCTGATGATTGCGCATACCCCAGGCAATCACAGGTTTGGCCATATCAACATTGGTGACACTGGTTGCGCCACCGGCATGGGCGGCAACGGACAGGGCGCAGGTATAGGCAAAGAGGTTCAGGACGTTCTTGCCGGCACTGTTCTCCTTTAACCATTCCCTCAGGGGGCCGGTATCCAGAAACAGGCCAGCGTGTTGGCGTCTGCCGGGATTCACTTCAAATTGCAGCCCCTGTGCCTGAACAATCACTTTTCCAGGCTCCTCACCATACAAGACCTGCGCAGGGGACTGGGTGACATAGCGATGCTGCAGCACGATGCTTTTCACCTGACCATGGATGTCCGCCGAAAGAATCAGGTCGGCAAGCGCCTGGGCATTGTCGATAGCCTGCCAGGTTGAAA
>Ga0181593_10001221_pt1 | contig 23098 bp, 16 predicted proteins | sample 071ome_19_FD_133756 | JGI IMG/M metagenome (GOLD analysis project Ga0181593, IMG submission 133756) | Coastal salt marsh microbial communities from the Groves Creek Marsh, Skidaway Island, Georgia - 071413AT metaG (megahit assembly) | ecosystem: Environmental > Aquatic > Marine > Intertidal...
AGTTCATAGAATTCATAACTGGTAGATTCTTTGGCCGGTGTATCTACTTTATTAGCTACAAGCAATACAGGCTTTTTGCTTTTTCGAAGCAGCTGTGCCACGTCTCTGTCAAGCTCGTGTATGCCGAAGGCGGCATCTACTGCGAACAGTATTAGGCTTGCCTCTTCCATGGCAATTTTTACCTGCTTGGCTATTTCCTTTTCAAAGCGGTCATCGGTTTCTTTCACGAAACCACCTGTATCAACCACGGAGAATTCCCTTCCACCCCAATCGCTCTTGCCATAATGACGGTCGCGGGTTACGCCAGAATACTCATCCACGATTGCTTGTCGCTTTCCGATTAGTCTGTTAAATAGGGTGGACTTGCCAACATTGGGCCGGCCTATGATTGCTACGATTGCCATTATGGTGCGAAGGTATGTTTCCTATGGGACGGTATTAATAGCCGTATTTCTTGAGCTTTCGCTCATCATTCCTCCAGTTTTTGTCGGTTTTCACAAAGGTCTCTAGATATACCTTTTTACTGAAATAAGTTTCTAAGCTCTTTCTAGACACAGAGCCTAGTCGTTTTATCATTGCCCCTCCTTTTCCGATAATAATGCTCTTTTGGCTATCTCGAGAAACGATAATTACCGCTCTAATCGAGATGAGTTTTGCCTCTTCTTTAAAGGTTTCAACTTCAATTTGAACTGAATATGGAATCTCTTGGTCATAAAGTTCTAGTATATTTTCACGAATTACTTCAGACACAATAAAGCGATCGTTTCTATCGCTGATCTGATCTTTTGGGAACCAAGGTGGGGCAATGGGGATTAACTCAGAAATCCTATTGAGCAGGGTGCTTATATTGAAATTCTCTATTACTGAAATCGGTAAAATTTCAGCCTTGTCTTCGAAGTAATCTTTCCAAAACGCAACATCCATTTCGAGTTGGTTTTGATTGCTAGAATCAATTTTATTGATGGCAAGAATAATTGGAACGTTGCTCGATTTTACTTTTTCCAGAATCCGCTCATCCTTAAAACGGTGGTCACCGATTTCAACCACAATTAAGAAAATATCCGCATCAGAAAGTGCTTCTTTTACGGATGCCATCATGCTTTCTTGCATTTTATAAGCAGGGTCGATTACACCTGGAGTATCAGAAAAAACGATTTGTAACTCCTCGGAGTTATATATACCAAATATCCTATGGCGGGTAGTTTGTGCTTTAGGTGTTATTGCCGCGAGCTTTACTCCAATAAAGGCATTTAAAAGCGATGACTTGCCAACATTAGGGTTGCCAATGATATTTACGAAGCCAGATTTGTGTTCGCTGTTGCTGCTCATTCTCGATGTTGTAAACAAAAAAGGCCGCTAGAAGCGGCCTTCGTCTTGTAAAGATTGATTTTATCTGGCAGCTCCAAGGCCGACAGGACTACCAACTCGGTCCATAGCGCATCTGAAACCGATCATCGCAGTTGATTGACGCTCGTCTAAAAACCGTCTTGTGCCTGGTACCATCCAATATGCTCGGTCATTCCACGATGCACCTTTATAAACTCGAGCATGATCATTGATTAGCGATGAATAATCCTGAGATGGACCCTCACCTGGATATGCATACATGTGGCTTGTCTCAGTTCGCTCATCTTCGGGAGTTTGATCCCAGTGCACAGAGTTGATTTGCGATTTGTAGTCACCATCCACATAATTGATGTTATCAGCTCGTTTGTAATTTCTTCGATCTAAGTTCTCTTCGACCTTAGTCTCACGATAACGTAGTTCACCTGGACGCTGCTTAATATAGGTGGCATAATCCTTTAATAAAACTGGCGCAATCCGTGCCATCTCATCTGCAGCTTTTATCTCTTCGATGGACTCTTCAACAATAATGACACTCGCGTCATAATCTCGATCATCCAAATACGCTTCCTTAGCTCTTCCCGCTTGTTCCTGGAGCGCAGCTAATAAGTTACCCTCTTGCTCATTCAATTGACCATTGGTCTCATTTTGCATTTCTTCAAGATATGCCACTAAGCCATTGATGTCATACATCGGAATATCATATTTATCCAAGAGTATTCCTTCATTGTCTCTTTCCTTAGTCTTAAATACATTACCTCTAAATGGACGGAAATCCTGAACGTCTTCCATTGACAATGGTCGGTAAACATCCATCACCCATTCGCTCACGTTACCTGCCATATTGTAAAGTCCATAGTCATTAGGCCAATATGAGAATACAGGTGCAGTGATGTCAGCATTATCGTTTAAGTGACCTGCAACACCCATGTTATCACCTCTACCTCTTTTGAAGTTGGCTAGCATCATACCAATGTATGCTTCATCTGGATTTCTTACTGCGTGACCATTCCAAGGATATAATCTTCGTTCCACAACTCGTTCTCCTACGCTATTACCAATAAGGCCAAAAGCAGCAAATTCCCACTCCGCTTCTGTCGGAAGTCTATACTTGGGTAAGAGAATACCATCCTCCATTCGCACATTTCGGTATCCGCTACTATTTGGATTTAAGTCAGGAAGTCCTTCAATTCTTTTACCGCTATTATATTGATTAGCGAAATAGGCTTCTGTATTAAAATTATCCTCACCGATTTGATCTGGATAGTGATCCAAAATTCCTTCACGAACCAAGATATATTCATTTACACGATCAGTTCTCCAACCGCAATAATCTGTGGCTTGCAACCAATTGATACCTACCACAGGATAATCCCTATATGCGGGATGTCTTAGGTAATAATCTACATATGGCTCATTGTAAGATAATTTATCTCTCCAAACCAACGTGTCTGGCAAAGCCTTTCCATAGAGTTCTGGGTAATCAACAGAATAAACTCGCTTTACCCAATACAAGTATTCATTCCATTGTATGTTGCTGATTTCGGTTTGATCAATGTAGTAAGACGAAACAGTAACTCGTCTAGGAATATTGTTCCAATCGTACATGAAATCTTGCTCAACACGACCCATGGTAAACGAACCACCTTCAATTAAAACGAGGTTTGGACCAGTCTCTTGTTCTTCGAATGGAACTTTTTGGAAACCACCGTTGCTTGGATCATTAAAGTTCCAGCCCGTAGTCGCTGATTTCTCGTAACCACATGATACTATTATCAATGGGGCTACAAGCATTACAAATACACTTCGAATACTCATAATAATTGAATTATTCTGGTTCATAAATTTTGACAATCAACGAAATTAGGGAAAATAATATTGCGTCTGTCAGAACTTTGGACAAGCCATTTGTCTGAACTTTCTTCGTTTTGGCTTGCATGGGAACATCATAGTCACTGAAATCTCGTGTGAGCCTAGTGTCTGGGTACCAAGTCTTGAGACTGTAACATCATAGCTATAGCCAAATCTAAATTGATCGGTATAAAGTCCAACTAAGAAGATTAATGCATCTCCCCAACGATACCAAACTCCTCCTGTTATTGGTCCGCGATTCACGTACATACCAAGATTCAAGTGATTAAACTCACCTTGACGCTGGTATATTATGTTTGGAGAAATACTACCCTCCTCCGGATTTTGCTTGTCTAAGGGTATTAGCGCCCCTGCATGTCCTGTATATTTTCTTGGCAATCGGCTTTCGCTTGCCGGAAAGAAAGACTCATCAGGTTGAGTCAGGTGGTGTGCTGCGAAACCAGCATATAATTGCTTGGTGAAAATCAACATGCCAGCAGAAAAATCAAGCTTGTTTACGTTGTTGTTGATAGGAGTCTCTGCAGTTTGGTATATAAAACCGTAGCGGTTATGAATTTGATCTCCGAACGTAAGACGATCCCAGTCAATCGATCTCTGGTAATATGTTGCTTGAAATCCAGCTTTGATGCTAATGTTTCTATCTACGGCCAGTTGATATGCATACATACCACTAACGTGATTCGTATTGATGATGCCAGTGCCTGCTCTATCGTGATAGGCCTGTAGACCGATACCACCATTTATACCATCAACAAATTGATCGTACGAAGCTGAATAGGTTACATAAGTCGCTGGAATTCCCGGCCATTGATTTCTATAGTTTAGAATAGCTCTAGGGCATTGTGCGGACCCTGCTAATGCAGGATTTAGATAAAGCGGATTAGCATAAAACTGACTAAACGCTGGATCCTGCGCTTGCAAAGCCAAATTCGAGCAAATGGCGATTAAGACTATTACGAATAAATTCTTTCTCATCAGATTGATCAGGCTCAAGCCCGCAATTATACAAATATTCTTATCCTACAAACTGTCAACATCAAAGAATCGTATAGATTCGACAATATCTTTTTTCCACCTTCGTTTCTTGCTTCGATGAAAAAAGGAAAACAAAAATAGCTACAAAACAGTTTGATTAGTCGAAAAGAATACGCGATTTGTATGAAATTGAACGGTGTCTTGTTAATAATTCTTGGGTTGTTTTTTTCAATAAACTCCTACGGACAAGAAGGTTTCGGTTCAAAAACTCCGCTCAGGTTCACTACAGGGTCGATCGAAAAAAATGTTTCGCTTAAATGGAAAAATCCGGTGGAATATACCCTGGTTGACCAGAAAAAAATCAGCGCAATGCATTTTGAAGGCGGACTTTATAACGGTCCGAATAATGCTCCTTCTTTTAGGGTAGTTCAAGAAGTCATTGGACCTGTTACAGATGTAGAAGTAGATTTTGTGGCAACCCAAACATCTAATTTATCAAGCGAGGAAAAAAAGTGTATTGATGTAGGCTCAATTAGCGATGACTTTAAGCTTGACTTTGCCTTGAATCAGGCTGGAAAAAGAAAGTATATCGTGCTAGAGATTATTCCAGTTCGCTATAATCGTCAGAAGTTGGAAAAACTAGTCGATTTTACAATTACGATCATCCCAATTTTTAATGCTGCCACTAGAGATGGCACTCGATCTACGGATTGGAAATCGACCAGTGTTTTGAATAGTGGCAACTGGTATAAAGTAAAAACTGGGGAAGACGGCATCTATAAAATGACGTTTTCTATGTTTCGGAAATTAGGCGTGTCTAGCACATCGTTTGCTTCCAGTCAACTTCGACTTTACGGAACAGGAGGAGGTGAATTGAAGGTTAATAATGATGATAAAAGGCCTGATGATCTGTATCAAATGGCGATTAGCATTGAAGATGGAGGCGATGGTAGCTTTGATCCTGGAGATTATTTTTTGTTTTATGGAGAAGACCAGATTCTCTGGGAAAGAACGGGTAATACATACCGGCACATTCCAAATCATTATAGCGATTCGGCAGCTTACTTTATATCGATTGATGGTGGTGCTGAAACTCCAATGAGGATTGTTTCCGAATCTGTAAACGCTCATAATGCTACGGTGGCTACTTATGACTTTTTAGACCTGCATGAAGACAACTCTTCTAATCTTATAAAATCTGGTCGCGATTGGTATGGAGAACAGTTAGGATTGATTGAGGAAGAAGATTTTGGTTTTAGTATTCCCAATGTTCGGACCAACGAAGATGCGAGAGTTCGGTGTCGGTTTGCCGCTCGATCGGTTTCAATTGAAGGAGCGGGTATAACTTTCAGTATGCCAAGTCAAGGTGGTGTGTCCCAAACCGAAACGGTTAATGCTGCTGGATCAAGCTATGGATCAGTCTTTGCTCATGTGGGGAATATTTCGCTCAACTTTAAGCCTAGGTCTGGAGATTTCCTTGCGAAAGCTAAAATTGTTAAAGCCGGCAACTCCTCGGCTCAAGCATGGATTGATTATATCACCATTCATGCTCGTAGAGAATTGTCATTCATTGAGCCACAGATGGTGTTTAGAGATAGCAAGTCTTTAGGCACTGGTGTAGTTAATCGCTATGAGCTCAAAAGAGCTCCAAATGATATACGGGTTTGGGATATTACCAACCCAAGGAAAGTGCGTGCGCAGAATGTAGGCGTGAGTGGAGGAGCACATCGCTTTTCTGCAGCTGCAGATTCTCTAAGAACTTTCCTGGCATTCACTGAGTCTAGCTTTAAAAGGCCTGCACTTATTGGTCAGGTTGAGAAGCAAAACTTACATGGGCTTGGTAATATTGACTACCTCGTTATTACTCATAAGAACTTTGAAACGTATGCACGTGAGTTGACAGATTATCATACGGAGCGCGATGGTTTCACCACAGCCGTTATTGATGTAGAACACATTTATAATGAGTTTAGCGGGGGAGTTCAGGATATTACCGCCATTAAGGAGTTTGTAAGGATGCTTTATTTCCGAAGCAGAGGTTCGAGCAATGAGCTGAAGTATCTACTCTTGTTTGGCGATGCTTCCTATGACTACAAAGACCGCGTCTCTGGTAATTCAAACTTTGTGCCTTCACATCAAACTCCAGAAAGTTTATTGCCAACATCGTCAGTTGTTTCTGACGACTACTATGGTTTGCTTAGTGAAGGAGAGGGTGAGTCGACAACAGATTTGATTGATATAGCGATTGGAAGATTGCCTGCTAGGAATAAGAATGAAGCGCAGCAGATGGTGTCCAAAATCTTGCACTATTCCAATTCAGACCAAACATTTGGCGATTGGCGCAACTGGGTTGCACTAGTAGCAGATGATCCTGAGTATGGCCGCGCAACTTTCCAGACTCAATCAAGTACGTTAGCTGAACTGGCCGACTCCTTGAGTCCCGAGTTCAATTTCGAGAAGATTTATTTGGATGGATATAAGCAGTTATCGGGATCTGGAGGTGAGCGTTATCCAGATGTATCTGAAGCCATATCAGAGCGTGTGCGCAAGGGAGCACTTATGATGTATTACATTGGCCATGGCGGTGAGTTAGGCTGGGCCCACGAGCGTGTGCTTGATGTACCTACCATCAATAAATGGTCAAATAGAGATAATATGCCGCTTTTTATCACTGCCACATGCGAGTTTACAAGATATGATGATCCTAGGCGTACCTCAGCTGGTGAGTACGTTATGCTTAATCCATCGGGCGGTGGTGTCGCCTTGTTAACCACAACAAGGGCTGTATTTGCTGGCCCTAACTTCGACCTTACATATAGCTTTACCCGCCAGGCTTTTGAATCACTCGAGAGTGACAAAGCCAGATTAGGAGACATGACTGCTCAGACTAAAGTTGAGAATGCTGCCTCAGGAGTGGCAGGTTTCAACACAAGGTGTTTTACCCTTATGGGCGATCCAGCCATGCGCTTGGCGTTTCCTCAACAGCGAGTACTGATTACATCAAGGCCAGATACCATGCAAGCCCTCGATAAGGTTAAGGTTTCAGGAATTGTGGCTGATAAAGACGGTAATAGAATCGAATCATTTAATGGATTGGTATATCCAACAGTATTTGACAAAGTATCTACCATTCAAGGTCAGAATAATGATGGTGAGGGATTATATTTTTATGAGGAACGCAGAAACATTCTTTTCAAAGGCAAGGCTAGTGTGAAGAATGGAAGATTTTCCTTCGAATTTGTGGTTCCTAAAGATATCGACCGATCATACGGCACGGGTAAAATCAGTCTGTATGCCGATAACGGTAATTATGACGCAACGGGACAAAACTCTGATTTCTTAATTGGTGGCCTAAGCGATAATCCTGTGGACGATAATGATGGTCCTGATGTAGACCTTTATCTTAATGATAATCAATTTGTTTTTGGTGGAATGACAAACCAAGAACCTGACTTGTATGCTGAAGTATGGGATGAGAACGGAATAAACATGGTGGGTACGGGTATAGGCCATGATATTACGGCAGTGCTTGACGATAAAGGAGCAAATACCATCGTGCTGAATGAATATTATGAGGCTGATATTGATTCATATCAAAGCGGAAAGATTCGTTACCCATTCAATGAATTAACCGAAGGAAGACATACGCTCAAATTGCAAGTTTGGGATGTGAATAATAATCCTACAGATGCATATACAGAATTTGTAGTGGCCAATGACGCGGTATTTGCGCTCGATCATATTCTGAATTATCCGAATCCTTTTACCACGAATACTGACTTTTATTTTGAACATAATAAGCCTGGATTGAGTTTGGATGTAAGGATTGAGATTTTTACCGTCAGTGGTAAGTTGATTAAAACAATTGATGGCAATTATTTAACCAATGGTTATAGGGTTGGACCCATCAACTGGAACGGCCGAGACCATTTTGGTGATCCAATTGGTAAAGGCGTTTATTTATATCGTTTGAAGGTGAAGACACCCGTAGGTGAGGTGGCAGAGGAATTTGAACGGCTGGTAATATTAAACTAAAGCTCGCATGACTAATAGCTATATTTGCAAACCTTTTCAAAAACGTGCGTATAGAAGATAAATTCTACTTAATCACTTTTTAATGGTCCAAAAGAGAATTTCTTTAGTTGCAATCTTCACGGTAGGTTTCATGACCGTTTGGGGGCAAACTGATACACGCGATTGGCTATTGCAGCTTAATACCATCACCACTGCTGTACCTTTTCTTAATATAAACCCTGAAACTCGCGGTGGTGGTATGGGAGATGTGGGAGTGGCTACTTCACCTGATGGAGCCTCGCAGCATTGGAATGCAGCTAAATATGCGTTTATTCAAGATAAGGCTGGAGTTTCACTCAGCTATACACCTTGGCTGAGAGCCCTAGTTCCAGATATCTCTATTTCATATTTGTCTGGATATTATAAAATCAACAAGGTGAGTGCGGCCGCGGTTTCTCTAAGGTACTTTTCTTTAGGCAACATTCAGTTTACCGATCAGTTTGGAAACAATACTGTTCAATTCACTCCAAATGAATTTGCGTTTGATGCCTCATACAGCCGCAAACTTTCGAGAAGGCTATCAGCGGCATTATCAGGAAGGTATGTTAATTCCAACCTAACCGGAGGTCAGCAGGCGGGTGCTGCGGCTACCGGCCCTGGCCAAACAGGTGCAGTAGACCTTGGCGTATACTATGAGAATAACGATGTGAACATTGGAGATCGGGATGCGACCATAGCGTGGGGGGTTCAGGTGAGTAATTTAGGTGCAAAAATTGGCTACACTAACACAGCTACACGCGATTATTTACCAATCAATTTAAGACTTGGTCCAAGAGTCACTTATAACATCGATGACTATAATAAGGTTAGCCTCGCTGTTGATCTCAATAAGTACTTGGTTCCTTCACCACCTAGGTATTATCCAGACTCAACCAACAGTAATGGTGAAGCGGTAATTGCTTCAGGCGAAGACCCAGATAGACCTGTTGTTTCAGGTGTGGTTAGCTCCTTTTATGATGCCCCTGGAAATGTTGTTTTTGATGCCAATACAGGAGCGGCCATTATTGAACCCGGTTCAAAATTCGGTGAAGAGCTTCGAGAAATCAGTTATGGTATTGGTGCTGAATATTGGTATGATGATCAGTTTGCCTTTAGGTTGGGATACTATGGTGAACACATCACCAAGGGAAATAGAAAGTTTATTACTGTTGGGGTAGGACTTCGACTAAGTGTTTTTGGACTGGATTTTAGCTACTTGGTGCCAGCATACTTTGGAGCAGCCAACCTTCAATCCTCTCCTCTCGCACGTACTCTCAGGTTTACACTCACCTTCAATTTCAACGAGCTGTCTTCATCAAAATCTGATGGACCACCATCCGAATGAAAATTAGAGTAGGCTTGGGATATGATGTGCACCAGCTCAAAGAGGGTCGGCCTTGCGTATTAGGGGGTGTGAAATTTGAATCTACCCTTGGGCCAGACGGTCACTCTGATGCGGATGTGTTGCTCCATGCCATTTGTGATGCCATTTTAGGCGCTGCCGGTCTAAGGGATATTGGTTATCACTTCCCAAATACAGATCAAAGTTTTAAAAACGCTGACAGTCGTCTTTTGTTGAAGCGAGTCATTGAGCTTGTTGGTGAAAAGGGCTATCGAATTGAAAATATTGATGCCACGGTGGTGTCTGAACAGCCCAAAATTAGCCCTCGGATTGACAATATCAAGACATCAATCGCACAGCTCTGTCTCATCGAAAAAGATGCTGTAGGAGTAAAAGCCACTACATCTGAAAAGGTTGGTTTTGTTGGCAGGGAAGAAGGAATTGAAGCGCATGCAGTAGCGCTTTTAATCAAAGATTGATGGGACGAATTTCAAAAAACCTTAGTCTCGACTTTACTCTGGTTGATGACTTTTCAAACCTGAGCGATGAAGAGCAGACCCTTGTTCGAAAAGCGGAAGAGGCGCAAACACTCTCATATGCTCCGTACTCCAAATTCAGAGTAGGTGCAGCTGCAATGCTTGATAAGGGCATTGTGATGTATGGCAGTAATAAAGAAAATGCCTCTTTTCCGGCAGGCATATGTGCGGAAAGAAACCTGTTAAACACAATCTCAGATACCCATCCAACCGCTATAATATTGGCTATGGCTGTAATAGCCTCTCCAATGGAATTTGAACTTAGCGATGTTTTGGCACCTTGTGGTATATGTCGGCAAGTATTGTGTGAAACGGAGAAAGTTCAAGGAAGTTCGATTAAAATGATCTTCAAGTATTCTGCTATATCCTACGTAGTCATTGATGGTTGTGAGAATTTATTACCCTTTCACTTCTACCTTTCTGAGTTGAAAAGGTGAACTATTTCCTAATGTAGTGAATGCTACAATTACAAGTTTTAAATTTGCCTCCCTTCCAAATAGAGGATATGGCAACAGCAACAAAAAAAGCACCGAAAAAATCTTCAAATAAGCCCGCTTACAGCAAGGCTCAATACATGAAGTGGTATAAGGATATGTTACTCATGCGCAGGTTTGAAGAAACTTGCGGCAACCTTTACCTACAACAGAAGTTTGGCGGATTCTGCCATTTATACATTGGTCAAGAAGCAGTCGCTGCTGGTTTTGCCTCAGCAATAAAAAAGGATGATAAAGTCATAACAGCCTATAGAGATCATGCGCATCCAATTGCCTTAGGGATGCATCCAAAGTATGTTATGGCTGAGCTCTATGGAAAGGCCACTGGCTGCTCCAAGGGTAAGGGAGGTTCAATGCACATGTTTGACAAAGAGTTAAACATGATGGGAGGTCACGGAATTGTTGGAGCCCAAATTCCCATGGGTGCTGGTATAGCATTCGCAGAGAAATACAATAAGACCAAAAATATTTGCCTAACATTCATGGGTGATGGAGCTGTGCGTCAAGGGGCGCTGCATGAGACTTTCAATATGGCCATGTTATGGAAGTTGCCTGTGGTGTTCATTATTGAAAATAATCAATATGCCATGGGTACTTCGGTTGAACGCACGACAAACGTAACTGATCTTTCCAAGATCGGCCTCAGCTACGATATGCCGAGTAAAAGTGTCGATGGGATGCGTGTTGAGTCTGTTCATGAAGCGATCCAAGAGGCAGCTGAGCACTGCAGAAAAGGGAATGGACCAGTATTGTTAGATATTAAAACATATCGTTATAAGGGACACTCAATGAGCGACCCTCAGAAGTATAGAACTAAGGAAGAGTTAAACGATTATAAAGATTTAGACCCAATAACTCAGGTGCTAAACGAGATCAAGGCTCAAGGGTGGATTGATGATGATGGCGTAAAGAAAATCGAAGGTGAAGTGAAAGAAATGGTAAACGAATCAGTAAAGTTCGCAGAGGATTCTCCACTACCAGAGTTGGATGAGCTTTATAAAGATGTTTACATGCAAGAGGACTATCCTTATATAATGGATTAAAAAGAAAAAAATGGCGGTTGTAATAAAAATGCCAAAGCTCAGCGACACCATGGAAGAGGGTGTCATTGCAGCATGGCACAAGAAAGTTGGGGATACAGTAAATTCTGGTGACGTACTTGCTGAGATTGAGTCAGACAAGGCCACTATGGAGTATGAGTCTTTTGAAGAAGGTACGTTGCTGCACCTTGTTGTTGATCAAGGTGGGAAAGCGGCAGTAGATACCGCTATAGCTGTTGTAGGAGAAAAAGGGGAGGACTATAAAGAAGCGCTTAAGGCTGCAAGCAATGAACAACCCGCTAAGAGTGAAGCGCCTAAAAAAGAAGAAGCTAAAGAAGCGAAAGCTTCAACTCCTGCTCCCGCAACACCAAAGCCAGAACCTAAAAAAGTACAGGCGCAAACTAGACCTATAGAAAAAGCGGCTCCAAAACAAGAGCTTGATGATCGAACCAAGATTTCACCATTAGCACGAAAACTAGCCGAACAACAAGGCATCAGCCTAAGAGGCATCCGTGGCACGGGAGAAGGCGGTAGAATCGTAAAGAGGGACATTGAAAACTTCTCGGTAGGTCGCAATCCTCAAATTGAGCGATCAAGAGACGTGGAAGTAAACCAAATGCGTAAGACCATCACAAGAAGGTTGAGCGAAAGCAAGTTTGGTGCACCACATTTTTATCTGACCATTGACTTGGATATGGATCAGGCTATTGATGCGCGCAAAGCAATCAATGCGGCCATTGCTCCAGAAAAAATTTCATTCAATGATCTAGTAATCAAAGCTGCAGCAGTTGCTTTGAAAGATCACCCGGCTGTTAACGCAGCTTGGTATGGAGACTTTATACGATACAATGGACATGTACATATCGGTGTTGCTGTAGCTGTAGAGGATGGACTATTGGTGCCCGTGGTGCGTCATGCAGATGGTAAAGCATTAACCCAGATATCTGGTGAAGTACGTGAATTGGCAGGTAAGGCCAAGTCTAAAAAACTGCAGCCACAGGAGTGGGAGGGAAATACATTCACCATCTCTAATTTGGGGATGTTTGGCATTGAGGAATTTACCGCTATCATTAACCCGCCAGACAGCTGCATACTAGCAATTGGGGGGATAAGACAAGAAGCCGTTGTGAAAAATGGTGAAATAGTAGCTGGTAATAGGATGAAAGTAACTATGAGCTGTGACCACCGTGTAGTAGATGGTGCAACAGGGGCAGAATTCTTGCAAACATTTAAGAAGTACATGGAAAATCCAATTGTACTCTTAGGAATGCGTGAGATTTAAGTTAGCACAGATTCTGCTGACTCTTCCGTCTCAATGTTAATGGATTCCAATCGAGGTTTCCAAGTGTCAAGGTGATTTTCAAAACCAGGTCTGTATTCTTCTTTGATGGGTTCACTGGGTGGTAGTTTTTCTCTTCTATGGTCTACTTGGACCCCGTTCTTCCAAAACCTGAAGCAAACATGCGGACCAGTGGCCAAACCTGTGCTCCCTACGTAGCCAATTACATCACCTTGCCTTACCCTTACACCAGGCTTCATATTTGGGGCTATTTTACTCATGTGCAAGTATTGAGTAGTGTAAGTGCTGTTGTGCTTGATCTTTACATAGTTGCCGTTATACCGTTTATACTTTGCTTCGGTAACCACGCCATCACCCACAGCCATTATGGGCGTGCCAGTAGGTGCGGCATAGTCTGTTCCCAAATGTGCCTTGTAGCGCTTTTGAACCGGATGAAACCTTCGTTTAGTATATCCCGATGATATTCTGCTGAATTTCAGGGGAGCCTGTAAAAAAGCCTTTCTCAAGCTATTGCCCGCTTCATCAAAGTAATCGGGTTGGTTTTCTTGCGTAAACTGGAAAGCATAGTATGGTGAATTGAAGTGGTTAAACACTGATGCTTGTATTTCATCTACACCTACCACAGCATCTCCAACCTTCTTCACAGTATAAATGAGTTTGAAATAATCGCCCTTTTGAATTCGGTAAAAATCAATGGTCCAAGCATAGATATTGGCCATTTCCATAGCAAGCGCTGGGCTCAGTTTCTGATCGATAAGAGTTTGATACAACGAAGACATGATCACGCCTGATGCCACGCGTTCTTCAACGATGACAGAACGCTCACCTCTGTAAATAGAAATAGTATCCCTAAGATCGTAAACCACAAAATCTACAGGTGAGATTTCGTAAATAAAAAACTCCGCAGTATTACCGCTATCTCTTTTACAAATTAGGGTGTAATTTTTTCCTGCATTTAATTTTCGAATATCAAATACCTTCTTTGACTTCTCAGCAATAACGGCAATCTTACCATAGTCAATGTTATACGGCAGCAGAATATCGGCCAAGAATTCGTTTTTGCCCAATCGTCCTTTAACCACGTTTTGATCGGTAGCATCAATGCCAAATTCGTCTTCGCATTCTTCAGTCACGAGACTGTCAACAGCACTGACTAATGCAGGATCAGGAGTGTTTGGCTCATGTAAAAGGATAATACCAAGGCATACAGCCGCTACAATTGATGCTAAAACTAAGGTGACGCTTGGTCGATTCACTTCGTGTTTAAATGAGTTTTCTTCGTTTTTCGAAGTTAGTGGCACGCATCAATGAGGTAGGTACAATGATTTACTTTTTCTAACAGTAAAAAGTTTATCTAATCAACCTTTGCGACTGGATTTGCTAAGCCACTGTAATCTCGCAGCTCCATGGTCACAGAACCAACGAGGATTTTTGCCTTTGCCAAAACGGGAATTTTGTTTTCATCATCCGTTACCCAAACCATCATATCCTCTTCCTTCTTAAATATTCGTCCCTCTTGAACTACAGGAACGAAAACCATACAATCATAGGTGCCTTTATCAATTTCAATTCGCTCTTTTCGCAAGTAGCGAATACGCAGTGGCCATAATTCATTGTCAAGAAAAACAGACATTTCATAAACCTGGTTTGGTTGAGCATTGCTGTAATCAAAAGTGCGCGCATAATAAAATGTCGAGATCATGTCTTGCACGCCTACAGGCACCTGATGCTCTTTTCCCTTATCTGTTTTCACAGTTTTTTTGAACTGATTGAATGTGTAATACTGCTTCATTTTGAAGTTGCCTTCTTCTATATCACGCACAAAAATCCAAGGAAAAATTCCATCGCTATCTAAGTAGGTCTCATAGGTGTCTCGCACTTTAAAAAACCAGTTAAAGGTTCCTAGAGAATTGCCTTTTCCAATGACATGCATTACATCTCTACCGGCAATGGTTTTCTTTTCATTGGATATTTCAATGATGGCCTCACCAGCATCAATCCAGCCATAGGAGACATCATACTCTAATCGTTCACCTTTTTGAAAGGATGATTGCTGGATAGAAGGTAATTCGGTCTTTGTAGATTTTGGTTCTTCTCCTTCGTGTGCAGGTTGCGACTTTGCAGGTTGCATAGTAATTAGGAGCCCGGCTAAAATGAATGTCAGTTCCATAAGCTTGAATTTGTAAGTTAAAAACAAATGAAGTGCCAAAAGATTCATTAGCCTATCCACGAGGGGTTTATTCGATTAACAGCATAGATAATAATTGATCCAATCACGGCTTTAATTAATAGTCCGGGTAAGTATGGCAGTATGTGTGTTTCCATAGCTATCACGCTGAAACTACCAACCCAAATCCATGTAAGTCCAATGATCATAAGTAAGAGGTGCATACCGATAAATGCGGTAAGCCCATTAATTAATGGTCGCTGTTTTGCCCAATTCCGAATCCATGCTGAGACGGTTGCAATAACTATGAAACCGAGAATAAAGCCTCCGCTATTGCTTGCGAGAATGGATACTCCACCTGCTCCTCCAGAAAATACAGGTAAGCCTAACAGACCAGCTACAAACCAAAGTATTAAGCCCAGTATAGTAGGAAAACCGAAAAGTAGAGGCATGATAATTACCACCAAACTTTGTGGGGTGATTGGCACACTTGAGCCAGGGATATCAATTGAAATTCGGCCCACCAACCACATGACCATAAACATTCCTCCAGCATGTGTCGCTAGTTCTTTTAACTGCGCACTCGACACTACACAACGATGTTTACGATTCTCTTAGGAACAACAATCACTCTTTTTGGAGCCTTTCCTTCGAGCCATTTTTGGGCCTCCTCATGAGCCAAAGCTGCCTGTTCAATTTCGGCTTTACTTAATTCAGCATTAAGCTCAATACTAAACCTTGTTTTACCATTCACAGATACCGGGTATGTGATTTGGTCATCAACAAGATATTCCGCATTGAAATTTGGCCATTCTGCACTTGAGATTGATTCCTTATTTCCTAGCAATGACCATAACTCCTCCGCCACATGTGGCGCATGACAACTTACAAGAATGGCCAGTGGCTCTAGAATTTCACGTTTCTTACAATTCAATTCGGATAGCTCATTTACCGCAATCATAAAAGCCGATACAGATGTATTGAAACTTGACCTTTCCATGTCAGAGGTCACCTTTTCTATGCACTTATGGAGTGCTTTTAGCTCCGCTTTGGTTGCTTTTTCTTCCTTGACTGAAAACGATCCGTTTTTATCATGATAAAGCCTCCAGAGTTTGCGAATGAACTTTGACACTCCTTCAATGCCTTTGGTATTCCATGGTTTGTGCATTTCGATTGGGCCAAGAAACATTTCGTGCAAGCGCAACGCATCAGCACCAAATTCAGCAATAACATCGTCTGGATTGATCACATTGCCATAGCGTTTGCTCATTTTATGACCATCTTCCGCCTGGATCATTCCTTGATTTATGAGCTTTTTTGCTGGCTCATTAAACGGGATGTACCCTAAGTCGTGGAGAACTTTAGTTATAAACCGGAAATACAAAAGGTGACCTGTGGCATGCTCGGCCCCGCCCATATAAAGATCAATTTGCCTCCAATATTTTACCGCTTCTTCGGAAACAAAAACATCGGATCGTTTAGGGTCATTTCCTTCCATCATATAGCGGAGAAAGTACCAGTTACTCCCCGCCCAACCCGGCATGGTGTTGAGATCCATAGGATATCCTTTGCCGTTTTCTACTACTTTGCCAGATTCATTATTCCAATTCCAATGTGTGGCTCTACCTAATGGCGGCTCACCTTGCTCTGTGGGTTTAAAGTTGTCAATTTCAGGCAACTTTATTTCGTCCAATTTATCCTCGTCTATGGTGTAAGGTATGTCATCTTTATAATAAATTGGAAACGGTTCACCCCAATAGCGTTGACGGCTAAAAACAGCATCCCTGAGTTTGTAGTTGATCCGTTTCTCTCCAAGGTTTTCAGCTTCAATTTTGTCAATAACCTTTGGGATAGCATCCTTGACGGTCATTCCTGAAAGCTCTCCTGAATTTATTAATTCGCCATCCTTGCGATCGTCAGCTCCGTTTGAAACATCTTGTCCCTTGATCACAGGAATTATCTCTAAGTTGAATTTCTTAGCAAAGTCCCAATCTCTTTGATCGCCTGAGGGAACAGCCATCACAGCTCCAGTTCCATACCCAGCGAGTACATAGTCGCTAATCCAAATAGGAATTTTTACTTTGGATATAGGATTGATGGCGTATGCTCCTGTGAAGGCTCCGGTCACGTCCTTTACCTCAGCCATTCGCTCTCGCTCACTCCGGCCAGCAGCAAACTGAATGTATGCTTCAATCTCCTCTTTTTGGTCTTCGGTGCAAATTTCATTTACTACAGGGTGCTCTGGGGCCAACACTATGAAGGTGGCTCCATAGATTGTGTCTGGTCGAGTAGTAAACACACGAACCGAATCACCCGTATCGACAATCTTGAAATCAATTTCGGCTCCTTCACTTTTTCCAATCCAGTTTCGCTGAATATCTTTCAGTGAGTCGGTCCATTCAATGCTTTCAAGGTCATTTAACAGGCGCTCGGCATAGGCTCTAATTCGCAGTGACCACTGCATCATTTTCTTTTGTTCAACGGGATGTCCTCCGCGCTCGCTAACGCCATTTATTACCTCATCATTGGCAAGGACTGTTCCTAGAGCTGGACACCAGTTAACCACTGTTTCTGCCCTGTAAGCTAAGCGATAGTCCAACAAAATTGAACGCTGCGTGAACTTGTCAAAACTGTTCCATTCCTCCGCGCTGAATTCAGCTTCAGAATTGTGATGAGCATTGACCGCAGCACTGCCGCTTTGTTCAAACTTTTTGATCAATGTTGAAATAGCTTCGGCCTTGTCAGAATCTTGATTATACCATGAATGGAAAAGTTGAATGAATATCCACTGAGTCCATTTATAAAAAATAGGATCAGAGGTTTTAACTTCTCTACTCCAGTCGAAGCTCAATCCGATTTTATCTAGCTGTTCTCTATACCTCTTGATATTGGTTTCTGTGGTTACGGCCGGATGTTGTCCAGTTTCTATTGCATACTGTTCTGCAGGAAGGCCATAGGAATCATAACCCATTGGATGTAAGACGTTAAAGCCTTGATGTCTCTTAAAACGAGCGTATATGTCGCTGGCGATGTATCCTAAAGGATGACCAACATGTAATCCAGACCCACTCGGATAAGGAAACATATCCAAAACATAAAACGGGGGTAGATCCGCACCATTGTTGGCCTTGAATATCTGGTTTGCCTGCCAAAAGTGTTGCCACCTTTCTTCGATAATCCGAAAGTCGTATTCCATATTTTGCAAAAGGCGCAAAAGTAAAACCTTACAGTAGGCAATGAGATAACTGGACTAGTGAAAAGTTCTTTCAGTTTGGATAAACCTAGATGAGTAGTTAGAAGTGAAACCCCGAGTTTTTTGAAATGATCAAAACCAAATAAACACTATATGAGAGCGGGAGACAAGTTTACTGTATTGCCAATCATCGTTTAATAGAGTATACACAACCTCATTTTTTCCTTTATTTGATTGATGGCGAAAAACCGAAAAGTCCATTCTAAAAAGGTCGAGGTATTGATATGGCCATTTTTATTGGTCATAGGGCTATTGTCGTTGCTCCTATACTTAAATACTTCATCGCACGGTTTTGTGCTGGATGATATCTCCGCCATTACTGACAATTTTGTGGTACAAAAAGGACTTGATGGATTATCAACCATTTGGACCACGCATTATCTTTATGGTTATTGGGGCGAAGGAGGTAGTCTATATCGACCTCTTACGCTAAGTCTATTTGCGTGGCTTTGGGAGGTTTGGCCAGATAATCCGGCTCCAGGTCATTGGGCTAATATTTTGTTGTACGCCTTAACAAACATGATTCTCTGCTATCTGCTATTGCTTTGGTTTGGTCGAGAGCGAGTTTGGCTCGCTTTTATGACAAGCTTAATCTTTATGTTGCACCCAGTGCACGTTGAAGTAGTGGCAAACATTAAGAGTGCTGATGAAATACTCGCAACACTGTTTGGATTCCTTGCCTTAATAGCAGCTTGGAAGAATGAAGACAAATGGTTTAGCGCATGGTCCCTTATTGCCATGGTATCCTTTTTCTTAGCCATCAGTTCGAAGGAAAGCGCTATCACAGTGATTCCACTAACGGGCATTGCATTATACTTTTTTCGTGACGCTTCAATAGCAAAGGCTGCAAAATCTATGGTTCATTTTGTATTGCCAACCTTGGCCTATTTTATACTTCGAATCCAGGTTTTAGGTGGACTTACTGGACCAAGAAATACACCTCACATTGACAACATCTTACACAAGGTATCGGGTCTTGAATGGTTTGCAACGGCAACTCAGTTGAGTGGATTGTATTTGTACAAAATGTTGATACCACACCCTTTATCGCACGATTACAGCTTAAAGCAAATACCAATTGTTGGTTTTGGTGATTGGCAGTTTTGGCTCGCCTTCGTGGTTGTTGCGGGCATAGTTTTTTTCGGTATCAAGATGGTGCTTAAGCGCCATTTTCTAGGCTTTGCCTTCCTTCTGTTTCTATGCACATATTCACTTTACTCCAATTATTTGATCACCATAGGCACTCATTTTGGAGAGCGTTTGATGTTTTTGCCAGTGTTAGGCTTTGCTCTCTGTGTGGCGTGGTTCATTTGGAAATGGGGGTTAGGTAATCAATCTTCATTTGAACCGAGAAAAGCAGTTTTGCCTTTGGTACTTCTTGCCGTGGTACTGACAATTTATGGGTTTAAAACCACCTCACGCAGCGCTGACTGGAGTAGCGAGTTTGATCTCTATACGGCTGATGTTGAGAATGCGTCAAATAGCTGCCGTACTCATTATCGACTAGGAATGGCGATGATGAAGGAAAGAGCACTTACCGCCAAATCAGATAAGGTTAAAAATGAATGGCTCCGCAAGGCTGTAGGAGAGCTAAAGAAAGCAGTGGAAATCTACCCGAGCTATGCGGATGCTCAAGGTGAGTTGGGGTTAGCCTATCAACGCTTAGGATATAAGGACCTAGCGATGGAGCGGTATAACTTGGCTCTAAAGTATAATCCAACTCATGCAACCACTTTAAACAATATGGGAGCCGTATTATTCGAACGTGGAAAGGTTGAAGATGCGAGTGAATATTTCTCAAGAGCGCTTCAAAAAGATCCCAATTATAAAGATGCCATTGGCAACTTGGCGAGCTGCTACGGATCACTAGGCCGTTATGAGGAGGCAATTGATTTGTTTAAACGCGCAATAGAGATTGATCCAAGAGGTGCGATTTATTATTTCTATATCGGCATCACCTATCAGCGTATGGGTAAACCAGAAGAAGGTCAAACTTGGTTGAACCAATCCTACGCGCTTGATCCTAAATTGAAGCCCAAGAAATAGGGTTTCCCAGTAGTAATGAATGCACCATTAGGACGATACCTTCAAGTCCCTTTATTTGGTATTTGTTGGGAGAGGCTTCCACTAGGTTATTGAAACATGGATAAGGCGTAAGCATAGAATGCCTGACCTGAAATTCTACGTTGCCATTTGTATTCAAGATTACCAATTCCTCCTTTTGGCAAGCTCACGTTTACTATTGATTTTGGATCAAACTCTCCACAATTTACCTGTGGGGTAACAATTTTACCATCATCTGTAACATTGAGTTAATGGTAAATTTGATCCTGGAATACGCGCGAATGACAAGCTTCAATTAAAGTATCGATTTTCTGACAAAATGATTATTTACAACGTAACAATTAAGATAGACAATAACATTCATGATGACTGGTTTAAGTGGATGAAAGACACTCATATCCCAGATGTTATGCAAACAGGATTTTTTATTGGCTATCAAATCGCAAAAGTTTTGGTGGACGATACCGATGGAATAACTTATTCCATTCAGTATAAGTGCAATCAAATGGACGACCTGAATGCTTATTACAACAAAGATGCGTCTCGGCTGCAAGCCGAACACTCAAATCGATACGAGGATAAATTTGTGGCTTTCAGAACCTTATTGGAGGTGCTAAACTGAATGGTTACACCTAAGAAATATCTCGGACAACATTTTTTAGAAGATGAAACCGTAGTGCAAAGAACAGCGCAAGCTTGCGTTGGTTTAGCCTCAAAGCAGGTTATAGAAGTTGGTCCTGGTGAGGGCGTTTTGACAGTCGAGCTACTAAAACATTATGATGATTTGATGGTCATTGAATTAGACCAAGAAAGTGTTCAGCATTTACGTAAGAATGAAATTTTACCTGAAAAACGTATCATATCGGATGATTTTTTAAAGTGGACAATACCACAAGGTGAATGGATTTTAGCCGGCAACTTCCCGTATAACATAAGCTCACAAATTGTATTCAAGATGCTTGAAAGCAGGGATCGATTTGTTGGAATGGTTGGTATGTTTCAAAAAGAAGTGGCAGAACGAATTGTTTCAAAACCTGGAAGCAAGGTATACGGGATCACAAGCGTGCTTACACAGGCCTTTTACGATGCGGAATACTTGTTTACGGTGGAAGCGGAGGCGTTTAGGCCACCGCCCAAAGTTCAGTCGGGCGTAATTCGTTTGAAACGAAGAGATATCGTTGGGCTCGGTTGCGATGAGGAGTTTTTTAAACGAATTGTAAAGCAGTCTTTCAATCAGCGAAGGAAAATGCTTAGAAATACGTTGAAAGAATACATTGATGATGGATCAGCGCCAGAAATCGAATCCTACCTAAATCAAAGGCCCGAGCAATTGCACTATAATGATTTTATTAAGCTTGCTCAGCTTCTGAAGCCCTGATCTTTTTCTGCTACTTTCGCGCAAATGCCCGAAACGAGGGTAATACAGGGTCATGCAATTTGAGTTAACTAAAGAATATTTAGAAGATCTAAGGGCTGCAATTGCTCGCAACGAGGAAATCTCATTGCTAGAACTTGTTAACGAGCTGCATCCCGCAGATGTGGCGGAAATTATTGATGAATTAGAAGTTGATGAGGCTCTTGTCTTGTATAAAGTGATGGATTCCCAACGCGCTTCTGATGTACTCATGCATCTTGAAGATGATTCTCGAGAGGAGTTTCTTTCACTCCTTACACCAAAAGAGATTGCCGAGCAATTTATCGATCATTTAGACAGTGATGATGCTGCCGATATGATTCAAGAGTTACCTGAGGATCAAAAAGAACAGGTAATCGCTCAAATTGAAGACCGCCAGCAAGCCCGAGACATTATTGATCTTCTGCACTACAAAGAAGGAACTGCTGGGGCACTGATGGCCAAAGAGCTGATTAAGGTGAATGTGAATTGGACAGTGAGTCAGGCGGTGAAGGAAATGCGAAAGCAAGCCGAACAGCTTGAGCATGTTTACACCGTTTACGTGGTAGATGACGATGAAAAGCTTCTCGGCAGGCTAAAGCTGAATAAACTCCTGCTCAATCCCGTTAGGGCCAAAATTGATGAGATCTACGATTCAAAACTACGGTATGTAAACGTGAATGAAGATCAGGAAGAGGTTGCCTCGATCATGGAAAAATATGATTTGGTGGCCTTGCCAGTGGTAGATGAATTGAATCGACTCCAAGGGCGCATTACCATCGATGATATAGTTGATGTAATCAAAGAAGAAGCCGAAAAAGACTACGCTTTGGCTTCTGGTATCTCGGGAAATATCGAGTCAACAGATTCGGTATTTGTATTGACTAGGGCGCGGTTACCTTGGCTTCTAATCGGCCTATTGGGCGGGATTCTTGGTGCACGTGTCATTGAATTATATGAAGGGGATCTACAACTTTACCCCGAAATGGCATTTTTCATCCCACTTATTGCCGCAATGGGTGGAAATGTTGGGGTGCAATCCTCGGCAATTATTGTTCAAGGTTTGGCAAATAACTCCTTGGGTCTATCAGGCATTTGGAGTAAACTTTCGAAGGAATTTAGCGTTGCGCTGCTCAATGGAGTGGTTTGTGCCGCAATCATTTTCGGTTACAATGTGCTCTTCAGCGATTCACTTGCATTGAGTTATACCGTGAGTTTAGCGCTGTTCAGTGTGATTTTAGTGGCTGCACTATTTGGAACCTTCG
>Ga0181593_10001227_pt1 | contig 22992 bp, 18 predicted proteins | sample 071ome_19_FD_133756 | JGI IMG/M metagenome (GOLD analysis project Ga0181593, IMG submission 133756) | Coastal salt marsh microbial communities from the Groves Creek Marsh, Skidaway Island, Georgia - 071413AT metaG (megahit assembly) | ecosystem: Environmental > Aquatic > Marine > Intertidal...
AAGAAACTATCGGATACGCAAACCAGCACCATAGACTTCACAAGGCTACAGGCGCCTCGATTGGAGCCACTATTGAAACCTGCAAAGAGTTGAATGGGCATTTATCAAGCATGATTCAACTCAGTAAAAACATTACAAACGGCACAGACAACATTGGTCACAGCTTAAAAAATGTTAATGACATCTACACAAACATACATTCAAGCATCTCGGTGATGAACTCAGCGATGATCAATGCATCGGTAAATATCGATAATCCAGAACCGTCGGCCGCTGAGGATGCCAAGCGCAACCTTGAATCAGCTCTAACTGAAATCGAAAAGGTTACCGAGGAACTGAGTGAAATCAAAACCTCGATCGATACGCTATCAAGCCAGAATGAATTTCATGCTAAGGAATTTGAGCCTTTGCGTGAAATCATCAATTTAATATCCAAGATCTCCAAGGGAATTGAATCTGAAGGCGGCAAGCAAACTCAAATGCTAAACGAGCTTAACGAATGCTCAAGCAGCCTGGTATCGAAAGTTGATTCTATCGTTAATTATGCAGAAACAGCGCTTGATATTGTTACCGAGGTCAAATCCACATCTCAGGAAGCCAGCAAGGCATCAAGCGCTCTAGGTGAAGTCCTGGGCACAACCATGGACAACATTGAAAAACTTAAAGAATTGACCGGCAACTACAAAATATGACGCTTTTTGATAGATGGTCATTAATACGCTCGGTATCACCTTTAGCTGTATCCAGAATTGATGAAATTCTTAATACTCTGGCACAGTACGAGGGTGATCCTCGCCAACGCAATTCTTTGGTTGGTACGGCGTACTCACTTAGCCATTCAGCAAATGCAGTGGCCTTGTTTTCGTTTCGCGTGTATTTCGCAACACTGGCAAAGGTTTTCAAGAGTGTAAATCAAATTGATCAGGTTGAAATAAAGGACACCATATACGAGTCCCTATTTTCGATCAGAGATTTGTACATTGAATGCGCGAGATCTGAATACGAGTCATTTGACCGCGTTCTAAATGCCATAGGAACTATAGCGCCATTAATTGAACTAAAGACTGATCCGTCCATCTTTCTCGTCAACAGTATTCCCTCAAACGTAAAGAATAATGAGGTGATTACGCGAACCCCCGATCAAGAAAAAATGACCGCGCTAATAAAGGTCGCAAACAAATTGGTTGCCACCATTGAAAGTGAAGGTTTAACGAAGGATGCCCTTTCCCTTGCCTTCAAGCTTTTTTCCACTGCGAAGCTGGCATGCAATTCAAATCAACAAGCAAACTATCTATGGGGCACTCAAATACTCATTGCTCAAATTGCAAATGATCGAATAACCCCAAGCGAAGAACACAAAATTATCGTTCTTCAATCGTTGCTTACAATAATCGACGACACCACAAGCATTTCCCAGAAGATGGTTAGACGCTTGTGTGCATCTGTCCTTTGGAATGGTATTGAGACACCTGAGCTTGCTAAGTTTGGCACTGCTTTCGGTATGGCTGAACTATTCGAGGCAAGGGTAAAAGAAATTTCCCTGGTGTTTGAACCTAATATTATGTGCACAATTAACAGTGCCATCAGAAATCAATTTAGGGTAAATATCACTAGATTGGAATATTGGAGTGCTCGCCTACATCAGACTGACCAGGCCGATCACTTCATCCGAAAACTTCTTATAGAAATCGTCGATGTGGCGAGTTTCGTAGGTATTCCATTAGAAAAAATCCCCGTACATATTGAAGATTTTGAGTCAGAGCAGATTGCTTTGTATGTATCTGATCTTATCTGGTGGTTTGAGCTTGTCAATGCGGGCCTAGAGGCACGATTCTCCTCCAGTAGAGACAATCACCTGAATTCCTCGAAAGCCGCCTTACTTCGATTAATAAAGTCCTCAATTGAGTTCTCTCAAAATCAACTTTTCAAGGGTAAGACCGGAGAGCTTGTGCATATTGCCGGCGCATTAAAGAAGGCCTCTCAGGTTGCTGTATTCATCAGCAATCCTCTATCGCAAGATCTAATTAATGCAGCATATATGGCTGCTACGAATACCGTAGATGACGATCAGCTCACCAAACTTTACTCGAAGTTAGACTTGATTCTAGGCCAGCTGACCTACCCTAAAACTGAAGTCCATGAATACCGGCCGGTAATAGAATGCTTTAATCAAGAAAACCTCCCCGCTATTAATAAAGTTGATTCAGGCGTTTCATTCAAGCAACAGTTAAAAAGCCTAATTCACAGATTTGAGCAACCGACTGAGTATTCTATTTTTAAAGCAGCTGAAGCTCTGGCCATAATTATGGATTTGGAGAGCCATTCCCAGCATGAGAAAATACTTCAAGCTCTAAGTGATTGTGATCAAGTAATGGCCCACTTGCAACTTGATGCTGGCTTTCCTGCAGAGGTGCCCGAAAGCGCTATTGCAATCCTAAAGGAATTCTCTCGTAACGGCAGACTAAATACAGCGTCTCAACAAATAGAAGCACCCGCTATTGATGTAGCTCTTGCCTCCTCTACTGCACTCGCTCCTTTGTGTGAGCTCACTCCTGCCGAAGGCGTGCCTGCCGAACTTTTTGCAATATTCCTCAAAGAACGTGAAATGAGGCACAAGTCTCTGGATGCAGCACTCCTTGTATCGAATATAGCCACAGCAAAGAGAGAGGTTCACTCACTTGCAGGTATTCATCGTCAACTTGGATACCCTGAATCGGCTCAAATCTTCAAATCTATTGAGCTTGAAATCGATGACACAGCTGCCCTTCCTCGCAACATTATCGAACGGGCAAATCTCGGGTTTCAGAGTGCTAGCACTTTGCATTCTGATACTTCCGAGAACACAAAAAATCTAGATTCTGGAACAAGCCATCCATCTATTGAGATCCCGGCAAGTCAGCCTTCACTGGCTCCTCCGGTTACCTCAAATGACGATAGCTTGATTGCTATGTTTGAGGCTGAGGCAAAAGACCTTTGTGCTTCCATAGAGTCGCAGCTGAATAAACCAAAGATGAACTTTGATTTTGTTTTGCGCTCAATACATACACTGAAGGGGTCCGCTTCGATGTGCGGATATTCAAATTTAGCTAACCTAGCTCATAATATTGAAGAGAGAATCAATACTACAGGTGACATAGACAGCCAACAAAATAGGCATGATATTCAACAACTTATCGTTGAAATTAACTCGCTCATCGAGAGCGCGGTACAACCTGCCGCCGTCCTTTCGCCTTCAGTTCTTAGGTCTATTTATAGCGCTAATGAAAATTCAAAGACGCTTCGACTTGCTGAATTGGAAATATCAGAGCATAGCGCTCCTCTTGAAGATCTCTTGCTATCTCAGACCAATGACGATGCTATTGCGAGCTCAATCACGTTGGACGCAAGTGTAATTTCTACTCTTATTAACAACTTGTCCACTATCCAAAATCAGCTTTCTAATGCTGCTGGTATAGTCAATAAGATCAAAACCAGATCCTCAGAACAGACAGCGATCGCAAACCGTCAATTAAAGTCCACAAGCAATCTCATATATACAAATAATGAAGACCATACCGACGACTTGGTTGCCACAGACAGGGAGCTAGCCCTAAAAAGCATTCAAGAGGAAGCAAATCAAAGTAAATCAATGTCGTTTGAAACGCGCCTGGATGCCACAAAGTTTTTAGAGCGTTTTGACAATATTAATAAACTTACACAACAGGTAAGCCAACAGTTAAGCACCTCTATGAACGTGTCCCTTGATGAGTTCAAAACCCGCGCATCAAAGCTTGTTGAGCAATGCTCATTGTCCACTGGAGTTAATTGTAAGCTCATCGTTACTGGAAACAATGTTGAAGTTTCAAGGCCGCTCCTGCGCGATATTCAAATGATGACAGAGCATTTGATTCGCAATTCATTTGCCCATGCTTTTAACGCGGACTCTGAAAATCCAACGATAAAGATCAAAATTGAGCAATCATCTATTGGCCCGGAAATTACTGTTGAGGATAATGGCTCAGGAATCAATCTCGAAAAAGTAAGAAGCAAAGCCATATCAATCGGCCTAATTCAAAAAGGCGATAATCTAAGCGACCAAGATCTTGCTCAGTTGATTTTTCATCCAGGTTTCAGCACAAACGACGCAGCAGATCAATTGTCTGGCCGGGGCGTTGGCATGGATGTCGTCCACGATACCGCTGTTCGGCGTAATGGTACGATCACAACTACTACCCATCTTGGCAAAGGGACCAGATTTGAAATATCGCTTGCAGATTCCAGTAGGGCAATCCCATCTATAATTGTGGGATCAGGCAATCTAAAAATCGCGATTCCATCGGCAGCTCTTGCAGGTACCGCATCTCATACTTTCAATGGCACCAAATCCATTAGCTATAAAAATACTGTTTATCGAGTAATCCGGCTATCCGATATTGCTGAAGACCATTCTAGCGGCCCAGAGAATGGCTACTTATTATTTTTAAGATCAAAGGTCCATGGGGTGAGTGTCGCTATTTATACTAGCTCATTTCCTAAAACAAAGAGCCTCACTGCTGCGAACTCCCCTTTTGCTACCAATGGAATTCTTGGGTACTCCACCTTATTTGATGGAAGTATTGCGGCGATCGTTGATCCGATAAGCATTATTCCAATTTCTATCGAGATACTCAGTGAAGGGTATAGAGTCATTAAATCCATTCATCAATCTCGAAATAATAGAATTCTTGTAGTTGATGACTCGCCAGTAGCAAGGGCTAAATTAGCAGAAATATTCGGCCATCATGGATTCGTTTGCGATTTCGCTGAGAACGGACGTGAAGGTCTTAAAGCAGCTCAAGCTAGAGAGTACGCATTAATCTCTACTGACCTTGAGATGCCATTTTCAAATGGCATTGATTTGGCTCATGGTATTCACAGTACACTCGCTGAAAAAGCCCCTCCACTCCTAATGGTAACCTCTAGATCGTCGGATCGACATCAGGCTATCTCAGCTCACGCTGGTATTGACGTTTTCATTTCAAAGACGGATGCTGTTAATGGTATTGCGAATGCACTTAAAGCTCTGGACAAGGCTAATCGCCTTCATGTTGCATAATGCAAATCCGAAGCAAAAAAAAGCGAACATTTTGTATTCGCTTTTCTTACTGATCAACTTGAGTTACATGTGAGTCATTGCGTCATAAGCATTGATGCCAAGCTCGCCGGCCACCTGAATGTATGCCCTTCTTATGCGAGCGTCATATTTTCTGGATGTGGAAATTTTGATTCCATTGTTACGAATTATATCAGATTTAGTTAAACCAGAAAAAATATCATCTAGATACGATTTTTCATCCTCATCTAGTAGTTTTCGTGCCTCAGCATGAAGAATTTCAATATGGTCTTCTGCGTTGCTCTTGATTAGACTATCTTCGAGGTCGTCGCTAGATGTCAGTTCGATCAAATTCGAATCAATGAGAAATCTTTTGTCAAAATCGTTGAAATCGCTTCCATCAATTATTCTGTCAAGCTCGATATACTCCCCTTTTCTCGAGCTCACAACTTGGTACAAAGTGCTTTGACGCTGCTTTGGGAATGCCTGCTTCAATTCATCCATTGATGCAGCTCTTCCATTCATTTCCTTGAATTCAGCCTGGAAGCGCGAAACATTTTTATAGATATTGATACTAGAGGTCGGAATGCTGACAATCTCACTAGCTTCCTTCACATGCGTACCGACAATATGTTGCGCTCTATTCGCCATATAGGTTGTGAAAGCAGCCTTGCGAGGACTGAAGCGCACTGCAGAGTCATAAGCCAACTGCATAGCCAATCCTGCGATGTCTTCATGATGTTTATTTGAAACCTTTCGTGCCCACTGGCCAGCGATTTTATAGGCCGCAGACAAATTCCTATCAACCAATTTACTGCATGCCGCTTTGTGAAGATCAATCGCTTTAGCAAAACGATTTGCGGCTATATATGCTGATGTACAGCTCAAACCGAACTTTTCCGATTCTTCCTTCAGCTTATTGATTTCGTTGAATTTTTCTTCAAATCTATCGAATTCACTGACAAAAGTAGCGGCATCAAAAGAAGCCTCTAATTCACCTAGCATGGAAAGGATGCCATCTGTAGAAAGGTCGTTAAATGCGCTATTAGCTAAATCATTCAGTTGAGCCAGTTTGTTGCCTATTTTGATTGGGGCTACAACACCCGACTTATTAGGACCCAGGAACAAAAAGTTGTAGTTAAAGCAGATATTTTCAAAGGCCAATGCGAGTTCGCTCGATACTACAGTGTTCCCGAACTGATCGTACTGGTAATTCTCCATTGCATTCTGAATTACAGCGTATGTGTTTCGCAAGGCCTCCAAGAAGCCTTCCTCTCCAGAATCAAACCACGTTACGCCGTCAGTTAACCCGCTGATAATTTTATTGCTACCACCCGCCGCCTCTTTCTCAATAGCGATCTTGATTTCATTAGCAGCCATAATGGCAAATTCAGGAATGACAGCCAAAGCCGATGCAATGCTACGGGTAGCCTCCTCGACCTGAAGACCCCAGTTACGGTTTAATTCCTCGTAAGTTAAAGTCTGCGAGCTGTTCTCATTCTCATAATTAGCCATGTCCACATCCCAGAATCGTTAGATTATTTTCTGTACGATGTGCAGTGTATGAATTTTGTGAGTCTTGTCACTCCCAAAAGGAAAGTTGGCCTCTTTCATAAATTTGACATTTTGCGCTATTTGGTGGCAGCGAAGGTCCAAGTGTATGTTTTAGATGGGAATTTTTTGCTAATTGGTACGCTCATGAAAATTGTAACCATTCGTTACATTATGTAAGAGGGTTTTCTTTAGTACATTTTACTATTTTAAACCATGCGAAATCGTCGAAATAGGCCACATTTTTGCTAAAATTCTATTACTTAGGTTTGATATTCTAGAGGCAAGCAATGGGAATACCTCAACCTTCAAACGCTCTAAGGGATCGCCTGGCCGATGTCTTTAGTGAGCTAGATATGACATACCGCTTGATTGGTGAGTTTAGTGGTAACCATTCACACGCTATAGACAAAAGAGTCTGTCAGGTAACCGAAATGATTAATCAGTGGTGCCTAGCTCTCATTAATATCAATATTGCTGCCGAATGTGAAAACACAGATATTGAGACGCGCAAAAAATTACTTAGAGACTCCTCTTTATCAATGGTTAGTACTGCCAAGTCAATTAGAGCATATTTGTCTGACAATGGTTTTGACTCTAGTGCTTCGGTACTGGCCATGATGCATATAGAAAGAGCGGCTGATCGGTGCTCTGAGTTCAGTACTGCATTATGTATCACTGAGGATCTTTCCAAGATTCAAGAGGTCTCCTTATATATGACCACTGCAATTAACGATATGAGTAGAACAGCCAGAGAGGAATTCCTCAAATCAAGTGTGGGCATTCGTTATGCCCAAGTTGTAAGGGATCAATTAACAAAAGTGTCATAAAAAACATCAAACCGGCCAAGTAACGCTTTGTCTTGCTTTTAAGTGTTATTTATCTGGCGCCACTTTGGTATACTGCCCTGACATAGAGAGGGGGTGAGATGGGACAATTAGCTACTCAGAATACAGAGTTGGTGTGGGATGGCGAGAATATCTTTGATATTCGCGCAAATTTTGCCGCTTTGTCTGACGCTGAGATTTCCATTCTTGCCGAAAATTACAGACATTACATCCCCGAAGCTCTACAGGACCCTTTTTACAAGGTTGTCCTCTGTGACTCCTTGGGATATTGCTTGTTAGAAAATGGCGATTTTATGCCATCGTGGTCAATCCTTAATCCTTCGGAAGAAATTGATAGTCGCTGTATGTATTACAAAGGCCAAACCTTGACACCAATTTCTTTAAATTCTCAGTTGTTAGGCTATATTGCCTACCCTCATGAAGAATATAAGGCCTACTTTTACATTGAAAAAAGCCACACCTCAAGCGCTGCATTACGCTCACTTGTCATCTATAAGCTGACTCGTTCTTTTGGAGATCAAAAAACGATTTCCGAACGTAACAAGCTGACGTTGAAATCAGCTTTGGAGCATTACTATACCGACATTAAAAAGCTGGGGTTTTTATGATGACACTAGCAGAAGATACTATGACCACCACTGAAAAGATCCTTAATTGGGATGGTGAATTCATTGAGGATCTCATCGAGATCTTAAAGGTAAACGATTACAGTAACACCCTGGTGCAAGATGAAAATCCTGTGCCGATCGTTATTCGTAAAATGTTTCCATCTGTAATTGCAATTGACAATCAGGGTCAGTGTCTTTTGTCTCGTACTGACTGGTCGATAAAGCACATTCGCGATCTTTATTCACTTCGCAGTAGAGATGAGTTGGTTAAGGATATTTATGTCATCGATCACATTCCTGAAGTCGGTGCATGTGATCCTGTGGCTGAAAAATTAGGCCTGTTGGCTGGGTTTTTGATTCCTGAAAAATGCTTTGCCTATTCAGAATGGCTTATCGATAGTGTGATTTTATTTAGGAAAGCCCCGAACGTCACACCGGGCAACTCTCTTCCTCGCGCTAATGAGCCTACTATTTGGCAGATTTACACGATCGGACAACCAGTTAAATCTGGCTCTGCCCCTACCCTTCAAGTCGCAATAAACCAAGCATTCTCAGCTTATAGACCTGCAAACTTGGCCGGCAGGATGCTCGACGATCTTGTCAAATAATTGCAAGATCGTTGTTTTAATTAGCTTCTCCCTTTCTCCCTCTCAATAAATGCTTCATCCAAGTCCACTATGGCGCCACTTCGTATGGTCTTAGCCAATCGTTCAAGCCATTCAGCTAACTTCTCCCCTGCTTGAACAGGGTTAGTTTGAGCGGGGAATTCCTTAAGCTCTACTTCCGCGGCCCAGTCACCATTCTTGCCGGAAATAATCATCTTTTGCTCTAGCGTTGTTTGAGCATTGTCATGCGTCAGCTGATACTCATAACGAGCGCCATTCTGATCACATTCATACTTTATCAACTTGCATTTGCTATGCATGTCAGGCACCTCTAACACTCTTATACAGCCACATGTAATTTTGAGATCAGCTCGCGAGGCAATGCTTGGTCTTTACCAGACTCATGTATTGCTTGTCTTATTGCATTTCTGGCACCGAAAAATCCACCAGCTTTTTGATGATCTCGGTAAATTGTTACTACTTCAGTGTATAGATCAGAATTCTCGACTCCATGAGAAGACAACAAAAATAGAGCTGACCTGATTGATAGCTCCTCATGCATGTCTTGTTTCATTTAACTCACTCTCTGTGATCGTATTTACTTAATATGTTCGTTTATCAAAGATCTCTCCATCAATAACAACCGCATGCACGACATCATATTCATCCCAGACGCATATCGCAGTTAAACCCTTCTCATTAGATAGGTTTACGGCAGCCTCGATTGCCTGGTCAACCGCTTCAAAATCACCCTCGCTGTTATACCCCAATTCACCGTACCCAAAATTCATATCAAAAACCTCTCTAAATATTGAGCCGCATTAAATCCGCCCAAAAAAAAGGCTGCTAGGCAGCCTGAGCGGAGACTAGGGTTATGCTGCATTTGACTGATCAATTTTTTGGAGGCACCGGCCTGACACCAACCGAATAACTTCTTCCCTGATAGATAGCATTACATTAGCAAAGTCACTGCTTTTTAGTGTCGGGCTCTTTTCGGCTATCAAGATCAATGCTTCAAGACAGAGATAATAGCCACTTACGCGAATGTAGCGCTTGCCATTAATATCGCCCTGAATCGCCTTGATCATGCCTTCGAGGCTCAGCTGTTTCTCAGCCTTAATAGGCAGCATTGGAAGTAAAATTTTACAGATCTCTTCTTCAGGTAGGCCTTTGCGAAAAGTAAGGCCCTGGGATAACTGAGCAGAGTACATCTTATTGACGGCGTACAGGATGCGAGTAACCACATTGGATGTGATATGCATTTCGTTTTTAATGGCACTGTCCAGCTTGTATTCCGCCCCGTACAGAACATGCATCCACTGTTTTTTGGTCATGATCCGTGCGTCGAATTTTGAGAAACCCAACGATGTAAATTTGCGTAATATTGCTGATGCAGCTCTTTTATCGAATTGACGCTCAAATATCTGGCTCACGACAACACCTATTCTCGGACTTTAGTTATAGGATTATCGGTATATTTCCGTAATCCAACCTGCCTAAAGCGGCCAAATTACCTAATTGTTGATCCCATCTTTAGATGGGGGTTTATAGGATATTTATTAGGGTTTTAGTGAAAGTTTATTGAGGGTTTATTGAATGTTTATACATACTAGAGCCCAAACCCCCTGCCCTCTCCACCCGTTTTTTTAAAAAATATCTTCATCTAGCAATCCATTAAATTCTATTTAATGTCCTTTAACTCCAATAGCTGTCTGCCTTGCTTCATTAGCTGCCTGCCTTGCTTCTTTTAAAATTCCATTTAGTCCGCAGAAATTGTATTAATCCACAGGGTTTTTCACAGGCGCAAATTCATTGCAAGCGTATATCGGACTCATCTTGATCATTAAGGCGGCAATACGCCCAATTAGGGTATTGGCAGGATAAAAATAGGCGGTGTTTGCAGGCCCGAGGTGTTGTTGGGCCTTGCGCTAATCACAATTTTGAGCGGGTTTGGTGCGGGTTATTGCGGATTGGGTGAGAGAGATCTCATCAGATGAGCTCTGTATAGCTCTCTGAACTCCTGGGGTAGCGACATTATTTGAGATTCATCGCTCATACGGAAACGGGCAACGTTAACAATCAGGTTTCGGCGATAGATTTCACTGTTTCCACAAGACTCGCTGATCCGAACGTGCCTGAAAATCCGAAGATCGCTGATTTCGCGTATCGCCGCCTTTACTCTCTGTAGAGCCCTGTGAAACGCCGGTAATTTTTTACGCGAGATCCATTTCTCTCCCGTTATACCTGCGCGATCCATTAGGCCGGAGCGCTCTGCGAGTTTTCTGGTGCTATAGGAGAATATTCCACGCTGGTCATGACCATGGCCCAGATAAAACAGTGCCAAATAGGTTCTGAGGGGGCTCCTGCCCAGGTCCTTGAAAACTCTGCTGTGTACAGTGATTAGCGTGTCATTCTGAATGATGCGACTAAATTCAGCAGAAAATGCAAATATACACTTGCTATGGCAATCATACTCTGGCTCTTCGAATTGACCGCGTTCAAACACCCAGTCAGGCGCCTCAAATAGGTCGAACAATCTCGCGCTCACTGTGTACTCGTCAGGCTCGTCTGAAAATCCCTCGATCGGAGGCATAACCTCTGTATACGATAGGGCTAGATCTGCCAGATCGCGTATGAGTCGCTTCAGTTCAGTATAGAGCTCGCCTGAGCGTGACCAGTTGAGGCGCTCCACCAACTTGCCTAGATCGAATTCAATCGCATCGCCGCATTGGGTACCTTTGCCCATGTCGATCAATTCAATCAGTACTCGGAGGTGTCGAACGCTAAGTTGATTGGACGCCTCATAGTAGCGACCAGCAATCTGTACATCGAATGATGCATCGGTCAGCTTTGTTGATTGGATGCTGGTGAACAGTCCACTTTCAATTAGCGATTTTGGATAACCTCTAACCCGAGAGGGCCAGATGCTATGCTCGCCTAAAAGCGGGTTAGTCCGAAGTGTTGCGTCCATTTTGTGTTGTTTTTTCCGTTTACAGTAATTTTAGGGTTGAGTGGATCGCCCCGTTTGCTATACTGCAAACAGGTTGAGAATTCGTTGCTCTCAAATCTAATTTTTCGAAAAGGATCGAGTTGCCGCTCGATCCTTTTTTTATGCCTATCTCTTACCTACTAGATATCTTTTACCTTTCTTATTTAGCTGGTGTTAAATCAGCTTAGCTATATTTCATTAATAATTTCACTGATGCAACGGCGATTAACGCGATTTGTCCCACCAATCGTTACGTTACTGGCTCGAGTCGTTACGTTAACGGCCTTGTCCCATAATATATACCAATCGGATTGCAAAAGTATGAATTGTTCCTATCTGGCGTAAAAAACACCTGCAAACCGTAATAAAACTATAATTATAGGTACTTTTGCCCGATTTAAACGGCTGGTTATTGGGTTATTCGCCATCATTTCTCGTTACGTTAATGGCCTCGGTGCTCGAAACTAGGGTTTTAATCGTTACGTTAATGGCCTCGGCAGCCAAAAAGCGGGGTTTTAATCGTTACGTTAATGGCCTAGTTAACCCAAAACCGGGGTCTTCATCGTTACGTTAATGGCCTCGGCAACCTAAAATCGAGCAAGGCTTCTGCTCGGTAATAATGGGTTTAAGGGACATAATATGTTTCTTAAAAAGCACCGCAAAGCCAGTAAACATGGGGCTTTAAGAGGTGTTTTGCCGAATTTTGGGCATTTTAGATGGTCAGGTTAACTATAAGCCAGTAACATCAGCGTCTGTGAATTGTAACGCTCAAATAGGTTGTGCCTTGTATTTAAGGGCGGCCACAGTCCAGCGTTACATTAGACGGATTCATTTGTTAATGGCCTATTCTTATTACTCGGTTTAGGTCTCTAGGAGCGAGCGAGTGTCTGGCATTTTCCAATTCGAAACGGTTAGCCATACCCAAAAAGCTGTCGATTATGCCTCTGCCAGTACAGGCATCACTATCGGAAGAGGAGCTAACATCTCCCTTCTTAGGAGTTTATTGAGTGCAGCAGTCCTTAGTGGTAATAAGGATAATGTATCGGTTGAGACCGTTATTGATCTATATCGAGAGGACAGAGGACTGAAACCCTCGACCGCCAAGGCCAGCTTTTATCGCGCTCTTGATGAGCTTGTTGCTGCTAACGTATTCGTAAAGAGCGTAAGAGAGGATCTACCTAAGCTCGCAAATTTTCTGCACCCTAGCCAATACACCCTCAATAGCACAACCTTGTTCAAGCGAATTCCAGCAGCAGGTCGTCGTTCGATCGCAGAGGTAACTATTCGTGATGATCATTCAAAAGAACCTAATACCTACAGGCGTGCTTCGGCCACCGCACTGGTTGAGCCGGTCAGCATGCGACTAACCACTCTATTGGTTTCATTGGGATCACGAATATCTAAATCGGATGATCGCCTCGAAATATTTGCCCCAATAAACCTAGATGGCCAGGATCTCAGGATGCGGTGCTATTCGACAGGTCGAACCGGACCTAACGGAAAAACCCTTGGACGGATGCACGCTAGAGACGCAACAATACTCTACCTAATTCAGGCGCGGGACTCTCAAATAGTCAGCGAGCAAATACAGAGAGGGATTGAGGTCAAAAATCAATTTAGGCTAGATGCTTATGACATTGCTAGGGAGTTGTATGGATGTTCAACAAACGCCGAGGTTTCAGGTAGCAGATTTATTTCAGTATCCACCGCTATTCTGCGTATAGCAGAAATGAATTTTGAGGCTGAGGTTGAGCCCGGATCTCCGCTGGCCATGGCGCTTTCTGAAAAATATGGAGGGCCAAGAAACAGGGTTCGCCTGCGACATTTGGAAATAAAGGCTACTGGTGATTCTGATTCCAATTCCAATGTTAAATACCAGCGATTTTTCACATATGAGCATCCCGAGCATGTATTCGAGGCGATGAGGCATTCTCGCGGTATGTATGTATTTGATCCAGACCTGCTGCCGACCAATGTAACTGGTTATGAGGGGCTTCTCTATTTTTGGCTTCGCCACAATGTCAGGGCTAATCAAGAGCGGGTTGTGACATTGCATGAGTTATTTACTGATCCAACATGCAATCCTGATGGTACCTGGAAGACTTTTAGTAATGGATTTTTGAAATCAATTTGCAGTCTAGCTGGCAGCGAGAAAGTGCTTCGTCCCTCTGAGGTGATCGAAGCAGAGTTTCTTGGTTATTATGTAAAAATTTATAGACCCTCTGTTAGCCTCGAGAGTATTCAGTTTTTATTCAGAGGAAGAGGTGTAAGGCGATATGAAATACTAACCGCTGATAAAAATGGCGGACAAAAGTCACTATTTTAAGAGCCCATTTGGGCTTTTTTTGGTTTATTTCCTTTCAATCCAGCTCTGCCCTAGCCAGTAAACTCAACTTTAGCCATCTTGATAATCAAATCACAACATTAAACCAGATCAAAAATTGGGTGAAAACTTGGTATTTTCAAACCAAATACGCCAAAAACTAATTTATTTTCAAATTCAATATTGCCTTGCCTTGCTAAATTCAAATTTATTATATTAAATTACTCCGTACATAAAAATGATAACAAGGAGTCTCTTTATGGAGAAATTAGATCCCCCGACTATTAGCGGAATAAACGGTCTCGACTACGAGGTATCCCCGCAGTCCGTTCGATCGCTGAGTGTATGTGACGATGTAACGATTATCGTAAACGCACAGCATAAGGGTGGTGTTGGCAAGACGACGGACACCCTCTTGCAGGCCACATTTTTAGCGGATGAGTTAAATAAAAGGGTGTTGCTCATTGATCTGGATAAACAGGCCAACCTTTCCGGGTGTTTTTTACGCATGGAGTTGGAGAGTGATGATAGGTCATATTCCTCTGACAAGGCGTGGAAACCCCCTGTTCACCCTGAATACCCGGACTATCAAATTGGAGATGGTCGATATTCATTCGCAGAAATGTTTCGAATGGGTGAGGATGGAGAGGCTGTCGGCTTAATCCCCTACCCCACTGACAATCCAAATATTGATGTTGTGCCTGCGTATTCCTCTGTCCTCAGTATGTTTCACAACGACACTGAGCTATATACACAAATGCACTCGCATGATCCTGACTTTGCAGATAAGGTGCGGAATTTTGCTGGCAATCACGAAACAAGAGACGTTTTTCGCGAGGAGGTTAGGGCGCATATAGTTAAGGCGTTGCTAAACCTAAAGGCCGCCATATCTGAATTGAACGCTAATCCTGAAACGCGGTCGCTTGGATATGATTACATCATCTTCGATACGCCTCCTGATAAAAATCTGTTTATTGATGGCTGTATACGAGCAGCCGATCATGTTGTTTTCGCATTCTATCCCGACACGTTTACATTTGACGGTATGATCTCCATGAAAACAATGCTCGATAACCAAAACCTAGCTAGAGCTGAATTGGGCCTGGAGTCAACAGGTTACACTATTCAGCCCAATAAAATTGATGGTCGGTTAAAATCTCAGTTACGCGACCTGGATAGATTTGCCGCTCGCGATCCACACAGAATTAACATTCCAATTCGTACCCATGAGGCCCTTCGCGGCCTCATCGGAGAGAAGCCAGACACCGTTTCATATGTAAATAAATTCGGTAGAAGCTCTAAGGAGTTTCAAAATATCAGCGCTGCAATGCGCAACCTATTCTCAGAAGAATTAAAATAAGGAGCAAAAAATGACCAGATTAAAGGTTAGTGGAAACCAAGAGGACAAGCTGGGAGCCAAGCTGGATCAGTACGAAATGGCACAAGAGCGTGCGACACAGCTGGTCCTTTTAAACGTAGCTGATTTAAATTTAAAGCAGGATAATTCTAGGGTTTTTGGCTTTGATCACCATGCCTTGGTCGCATTATTGAAGAAGAGCTATGGCGAGGATTATAGTCCTTTTGATTTGCCGGATGACGCCTCTGAAATTCCCGGTATAGAGACGGTAATCACGAATCCCGACCTGCCTTTGGAAAAGACGCTAGATCAGATTTCTAAATTATTGAATTTTGCAAGGCACGTTGCCACTCCGAATAAGCTATCCAAAATTGGACCTATTAATGTCGTAGAGAGAAGAGACGGCAGACTTGAGGTGCAATCTGGTAATCGTCGTTATATTGCGCATCTAATCGCTAGAAAGAAGATGATTGAGTCCACAAAAGTCCAGAGATTGTCGGACTACAATGAGTCGCAGATTCTGTCTGAAAATCTCTTGGAAAATACCGGTCAGGATGCGTTAACCTTCAGTGAAAAATTTCTTGCATATCGTCGAGTACGCTTGGCTTTTGCCAAGGAGCTGGGTCGTGATCCTGCATCAATTAAGCGGTCGGAATTCATTAGCAAATTCAATTACCGATTGGCCGAAGTTAAAGCGATTTATCCGCATCTTATTGATGAGCAGATTGCTCTGATTTGTATGAAAGGTTTATTTAAAGCAAGAGCTGAGCTAGAAAATTACCTTGCCCTTGAGGAATTCGAAAAGCACCTTTGGCTAGAGGAGCACGATGTTGAAATTCTATCTGGTGATGAGGTTGTGCAGACCCCAGTCGAAACAGAAGAAAAGAAGACAGGCAGAGTTAGGAAATCTTCAGTTGTGAAATTTCCTAGCACTAAAGACCCCGTACTGGCATTTCAGATTGTAAAGACGATCCTGAATACGGAGGGTTATAAGCATCTAAAGGACTCTGTACTGAATGGCAAAAGAATCCCAAAATCCACGCATGAATTAGCCGAGGTTATGGAGAAGATTAGCAAGGAGTTAAGTCAATGAGGATTCGTGTTTTGAGTCGGGATGATCTGCTATCAGTCAGCAGAGGCAAACCCAAGAAAAGCTCCTCTGATAAATCCTTGTCTCGCGAGCTGCTTGATCATATTAATAATTATGACTACCAGCCAATCAGGTCAATCTACCCTCAAATATCAGAAAGCGAATTATTGGAGGTAGATCGCTCTTTAGCAGGAAAAGGACTACATAAAAAATTGCGAAGCCGCTGGTATGATTTTAGATTGCAGGGGTTTTTAAATCTGCCTCAAGTTGAACTTGACTGGATGATTCCCGATACGCTGAATTTCAGCGCAATTGATCAGGCGAATGGCGTTGATCGTCGTCCGGTTGCCCTTCGGATTTCATCCGAAACCGAAAGATTGCTTAATATTGCGGCGGAGCATTATTCAGGTAAATTTGGAACCCCTCTGGCAAACACTAAAAATTTCATTGTCCGTCTTCCCTTTGAGTATGAGCTGCTCTGGTCACGACTGGAGACTAGCGAAGACTAGGTCAATAGTGTTTGCATGGTAGTCAAAAGACAACTAAATAAGGTCGCCGCTGGCGGCCTTTTTTATTGCGTGGATTTCATTTGTTTACACTGTATTAATCCCGCATTGGTGCTGGCGCTAAAAAAGATGTGTCTAGTTGTGTTTGAGTACATTATTATCCTTCTCAAAATTGGTTTTTAAAAGCACCTAGGGTAAGTGAGTTTCTGGGTTGGAAATTTTGTCCCTGCGGGGACAAAATTAAAATGCTTATTATAAATTCTTCAAACCCAGTAAACATGGGGTCCACAGAGGAGCAGATCCTTTGCTGACGGTTTTTGCAAATGTGCATTCAATAAGAAATCACAGAATAAGTGATTCACAACCCTTGAAAACACTGAGAGCTAGGTAATACAAGGGTTACAGAGATGGTTAATGTGCTTGCATGCGCATTTGAGGGTGCTATAGTATGTGCATTCGTGTAATTTCCCCTAAAATCGGGGTGTTTTTTGCCATGGAGAATAAATATGACAAAAAAGGCAGCGAACCCTTACGAAATAGCCCTTGATCTTGATAGAATGCTTACAGCTGTTAAGAAGTCGAAACTGGGGCGAAACAACCCTATTACGGCTGTTGCAAAACTCAAAAAGCTAGACCGTTTTACGGTAAGGCGATATCTCAAAGTACTAACCCTTGATGATCGTGTCCAGGCGTTGGTTCGCGATGAGAAGATTTCCCTTGCCCTCGCTACTGAACTGGCTAGCCTGAGCAAAGAACATCAGTTTCAGGTGGCAAATGACTATGCTTCCGGTCTGTTAAAATATCGAGAAGCAATGGCGAAAATTTCTGCTATTAAGCGCGGAGATTCGGTTGATTTTGTCGCTTCCGCACCTTCACCTGATACATCTCGACAGCTAGAGCATTTTGCTGAATTGCTTGGATTTACCTACAAAGAAGACCCGCTTTTTCCAGATAGACTGACCATCACAGCGTATGATTTAGAACTTCCAAAAAAGATCCTTGTCGTGATGACGGATAGTGAAGATTTTGAGGTTGGAATCTCAATTGATATACCTCCTGCTTCCTTGTTAATGCAATCAGGGATCATTATCAACCTAAAGCTGGTTCGCACCGGTTCTGCTCAAAATGCTCATGATGCCGCGGTCATTTTTATGGGTCGAATTGTAAGTCTTAATGAGCGCCTAAATAGGCGAAAAAACGGGTCATAAATTGCAAAAAAGCTTCATCAAAAAAAGGGGGCCAAGCCCCCTATTTTTAATCCAGATCTGGCTGGTCAGGCTTAGCATCTTCTGAAGCGTCTTCTTCGACCGTCTCCTCCGTAATTTGTACGGTCGCGTTTGGGCTCGAATCTTGTTTGTCTTCAAAGAAGTTGGCTCGCACCTTGCCAAGCAACTCATCAAAAACCGAAGCGTTTTCGTTAAGGAACTTGCAAGTATTTGCCTTGCCCTGCCCGATTTTTTCACCCTGATATGCATACCAAGCACCGGATTTTTCAACAAGGTTGTTCGCCACCGCTAGATCCAAAACTTCACCAGACAGGTTAACACCCTGATTGTAGTGGATCTCGAAATCAGCCTGTTTAAATGGCGGGGCCACTTTATTCTTAACCACTTTTACGCGAGTGGCATTGCCAATGACTTCATCGCCATCTTTGACGGCACCTGTTCGACGAATATCTAATCGGACGGATGAGTAAAATTTTAAAGCGTTTCCGCCAGTTGTGGTTTCAGGATTGCCAAACATAACACCAATCTTCATTCGAATTTGATTGATGAAAATTACAAGGCAATTTGCTTGCTTAACTGACGCGGTCAATTTACGCAGAGCCTGACTCATTAATCGGGCCTGAAGCCCCATATGAGAATCCCCCATGTCGCCTTCAATTTCGGCTTTCGGGGTCAATGCAGCAACGGAATCCACGACAATTACATCCACCGCACCGGAACGCACTAAGCTATCGACAATCTCAAGCGCTTGTTCGCCTGTGTCCGGTTGAGATACAAGCAAACTGTTTAGGTCAACGCCTAACTTTTCAGCATAAAGCGGATCTAGGGCGTGTTCGGCATCTACGATTGCGACGGTCTTGCCTTGCTTCTGGGCCTGCGCCATTGTGCTTAAACACATGGTCGTTTTACCAGAGCTTTCAGGGCCGTAGATCTCAACGATTCGGCCAAATGGCAACCCACCAACACCAAGCGCAACATCGAGCGATAATGAGCCGGTTGACACGGTTGGGACTTTTTCGATTTTTTGCTCACCCATTTTCATGATCGAGCCTTTGCCAAATTGTTTTTCAATTTGACCTAGAGCGGCGTCTAGCGCCTTTTGCTTATTAGCATCCATAATGATTCTCCTATGTGGACTTAGCCATAATCGCATTGTTTACGAAAACCAAAACCGGTTTCTAGCCACTCTAAAATCGCATTAATTTTGAACAATAAAAAAGGCGCCTAAGCGCCTTTGAATGACTTGATGTTCAAGAAGGTTAAATCTTACAAGCACCGCCAGCGCAATCATCCATATCGTTTTGAGCGTCAGATGCACCATCTCTTGTGTTGTGATAATACAGAGTTTTAACTCCGAGCTTGTATGCCGAAAGCAGGTCTTTCAGCAGTAGTTTCATAGGCACCTTGCCACCGTCGAACTTAGCGGGATCGTAATTAGTGTTTGCAGAGATCGCTTGATCTACAAATTTCTGCATAACACCCACCAGCTGCAAATATCCGTCATTGCTTGACCACTGCCATAGAAGCTCATATTGCTCTTTTAGTGTCTCAATTTCAGGGACCACTTGCTTTAGAATGCCGTCCTTTGATGCCTTTACAGATACATAGCCGCGAGGAGGCTCGATACCGTTCGTTGCATTACTGATCTGAGATGATGTTTCTGACGGCATGAGGGCAGTTAGCGTCGAATTACGCATCCCTTTTTCAAGCACTTCCTTCCGCAAGGCCTCCCAGTCCAAATGCAAAGGCTCCGAGCAATATTCATTCAGGTCCGACTTGTATGTGTCGATCGGAAGAATACCCTGGGAGTAGGTTGTCTCATTGAATTTTTCACAAACCCCCATTTCCCCGGCCAGCTTTACTGATGCCTTAATCAAGTAGTATTGAATCGCCTCAAATGTTTTATGGGTCAAACCGATCGCTGAGCCGTCAGAGTACTTAACGCCGTTCTTAGCAAGATAGTAGGCATAGTTAATCACACCCACACCAAGCGTGCGCCGAGATAGACTGGCCGTTTTGGCAGCAATCAGAGGGTAGTCTTGATAACTAAGAAGGCTATCCAACGCCCTTACTAAAAGATCCGCCAGCTCATCAAGCTCATCCAAAGACTCAAGGGCGCCCAAGTTAAATGCAGCGAGCGTACACAAGGCGATTTCGCCGTCTGGATCATTAAAGTCGTTTAGTGGCTTAGTCGGAAGTGCAATCTCTAAGCAAAGATTGGATTGGCGAATAGGTGCCACTTTCGAATCGAAAGGACTGTGCGTATTACAGTGATCCACGTTCTGAATGTAGATACGACCTGTACTGGCTCTCTCCTGCATAAGGATTGAGAACAGTTCCATTGCTTTGATTGACTGCTTACGGATGCTAGGGTCTTGTTCGTATTGCTCATACAGCATTTCAAAGCGATCTTGATCTTCAAAGAAGGCATCGTATAGACCTGGGACATCTGAGGGGCTGAATAATGTGATGTTACCGCCCTTGATGAGTCGAGAGTACATCAGCTTGTTAATTTGAACCCCATAATCAAGATGGCGAACACGATTCTCTTCAACACCGCGATTGTTCTTTAGGACCAGTAGGCTTTCGACCTCTAAATGCCAGATAGGATAGAAGAGGGTGGCCGCACCGCCACGAACACCGCCCTGAGAGCAGCTCTTAACAGCGGTCTGGAAATGTTTATAGAAAGGGATGCACCCGGTATGGAAAGCCTCACCGCCGCGGATAGGGCTGCCTAGAGCGCGAATACGACCGGCGTTGATGCCGATACCCGCTCTTTGGCTAACGTATTTAACGATCGCGCCAGACGCCGCATTAATGGAATCCAGAGAGTCGCCAGCTTCAATGAGTACACAAGAGCTGAACTGGCGAGTAGGGGTGCGTACACCTGCCATGATAGGAGTAGGTAGTGAGATCTTAAATTGCGATGCTGCATCATAGAAGCGTCGTACATAATCGAGACGCACGGATTTGTCGTAACTGGCAAATAAGCAAGCGCCGATCAGCATGTATAAGAACTGAGGGCTCTCATAGACCTCTCCGGTTACCCGGTTTTGAACCAGATACTTGCCTTCCAATTGCTTCACTGCCGCATAGGCAAATGACAGGTCGCGCTCATGGTCAATGAATTGATCCATGGCCTCGAACTCAGAGCGGTCATAATCTTCAAGAAGGTGTTTATCATAGCGGCCGGCTTCGACCAGCTTGGTCACATGATCGAATAGGGTAGGGGGCTCATACTGGCCAAATGCTTTTTTGCGCAGATGGAAGATATTGAGTCGGGCAGCTAAGAACTGATAGTCAGGGGTATTTTCTGAAATTAGGTCGGCAGCTGATTTAATAATGGTTTCGTGAATGTCGCTGGTGGATATGCCGTCTGCAAACTGAATATGCGCTTTAAGCTCCACTTCAGAGACTGAGACGTTATCTAGGCCTTTAGCGGCCCATTCAATGACACGGTGAATTTTGTCTAAATCAATTGGCTCTGTCTTCCCAGAGCGTTTTTTTACATTAATCATATCGGTTCTCCAATAATTGATATCCTAGCTCTAAGATTTGCTTGGCCTTCCACAAAACGGGGTGGAGCATCGGTAGACAGGCTCCGTCTGACAGTCAGATACCTTAAATAAGGGCTTATTGTGAAGCTGGCATAATGCGCGGCTACGGTTGTTTTTGCTTACCCAGTAAAGCGGCTCAATGATCTTCATGGTCGCCTCCTGAGTTGATGTGTTCGGCCATGGATGTGTAATCGGTTTTTACTCCGTCAGGCTCCAGCCCTAGATTTAGGCATCGCTGGTAAGCGGTAGTAGAGCCGGTGCCGAATATCTCCATGTAAAGCTGTGCATTGGACCAAGACTTGGGTTTTACTAATCTACGGGCATTAGCCATGATAATGGCTTCTTTGCACTTCGCTTGAGCACTGGAGCCGGATTTAACCTCGCGAATTAGGGCGGCAATGGGGTTTTCTTCGGTTAGATCTTCAATGCTCATGAGCGCCACAAGCTCGCGGATTTCGTGAGGCTGCGAGACAAGCGCTTCAAGCACGCGAACTAAATGGTGCTTACTGACAGTAACCTGTTCCATTATCTTCCCCTTGTATCTACTTAACGGCGCCAAGAGATTCGCTGTACAGCGTGTATCGCTCGATCTTTATGAGCTTCTTGGCAACTCGGTTATCAGATGGCTCAAATTCAATGCCCTCCAAGCGGAGACTGTGTATCGCCTCCCAGACTTTGTTCCAATGCTCGATGATTCGCTCACGATTGCTGGTGGGTAGGTCTCGCTGCTCATCAATGCCGAAGCGAATGGCTTTAGAAACATGGCCATGCAATTCCAGAAGCATTGCTGCCACTTCATGAACGCCAATAGAAGGACCATTAGGCACTCGAGCGTCAATGTTTAGGCTGACGCGGAAAGAGTGCAAATTTAGCGCCGCACCGATCACGTCGTTGTATTCGGCCAATAGGCGATCATGATTGGAATTCGGATAGCCTGACCACTGAAAAAACTCGGTGGCCAGTTCGACAATTTCTTCTGCGAAAATCACTAAAGCATTTTGAAGTCGATTCATTTGCTGATCCCCACACTTGATCCTAACAACGCTCAAATTTTTCAAAAATTCACCGGCTGAGCGACAACCGGAAAAATGTAAAAACCCCAATAAAAACAATAACTTAGATCTAGAACGGGATGTCGTCGTCAAAACTATCAAATGAATTATTGTGACTGGGTTGCGCCATAGGAGCCGGTTGCTGCTGCTGTCCTTGTGGTTGCTGACCATAAGGTTGTGCCATAGGAGCCGGTTGCTGCGGCTGTGCT
>Ga0181593_10001228_pt1 | contig 22982 bp, 20 predicted proteins | sample 071ome_19_FD_133756 | JGI IMG/M metagenome (GOLD analysis project Ga0181593, IMG submission 133756) | Coastal salt marsh microbial communities from the Groves Creek Marsh, Skidaway Island, Georgia - 071413AT metaG (megahit assembly) | ecosystem: Environmental > Aquatic > Marine > Intertidal...
CTAGGTGAAAAGATTCGAGATGACCGATTTTTCCGATATACCGCAGTTCAAGTCGCACCCCGAAGAGGCGTTGGCGTTTTTCAAGGAACACGGCTATCAGGTTGAATTCGATGTCTGGTCTCCGGATCAGATAGCTGAAATCAATCAGGCCGCAAAAAATATTCCGGAGAGAGATTCCGAAGATTTTCGACCATTGATGCATCCGCATCGAAAATCGGATGTTTTCCTGAAAGCGTTGCGAAATCCTAGAGTCGTGGCGCTTGTGGAGCATTTGCTCGAAGGCGAAATCAGCGGGCTGCAAACCGAATATTTTTTCGGGGCTCCCGGGACAAGGGGCTTTGCAAACCATCAGGACAATTTCTATCTTGAGGCAAAACCTGAAGTGTTCGGGTCGGCGTGGAGCCCAATGACCCATGTATCACCCGAAAATGGTGGAGTTTTCATATATCCCGGCACTCACCGGGAGCCGATTTTACCTGTTCGACCCCTTGAGGGCGGCGCGGGCCCCAATCAGGATCCCAATGCCTCCAATGAAGAGAGCGTCGTGCCGGAGAAATACAAGCCGGTGGATGTTGTTCTTGAACCCGGCGCGACGGTTGTGTTTCACGGTCATCTGGTGCATGGCTCCTATGTGAATGATTCGGACAGATTCCGGAACGCGCTCTTGAATACTTACATTCGCAAGGGCGAGAAATTCCGCGCCGGCTTCACCGCAAAACGGACGGAAATTCCTGTACATGAAAGTGCGTGACATATCGCCGCGCATTTTTCGGCCTTTTTTGGCGGGTCTGTCCGCCGACAACTCTTAAAAGACAGGTACTGTTTCAATGAACGAACTTAGCTCGGACGAAGCGTTTCGTTCCCTTCCTCTTTGCGGCATTTTCGAGAAATTTCCGCTCGGTTTCCTTGATATCGGCGCCCGGGGAGGCGTTCACGAAATTGTTGAACCGTTTGCCGAATTGACGGCAGTTCTCGGCTTCGAGCCGGACCCGGAAGAATGCCGGGAAATGCTCAAGGAAATCGATGCTAACGGAACGCCGTTCGCAAACCTTGATCTGGAGGCCGCCGGGCTTGCCGCGGAAATCGGCGAGGCGACTCTTCACCGCATAACGGCACCCACCAATGACTCCCTGCGGGAACCGAATAGGGGTTATGTTGATCGTTACGACATGATCAAGTGGCACAAGATCGGCGAATTAACGGTGCCGGTAACGACATTGGATGATGTCGTTTTTGATCGCCGGGGCGATGACCCGCATATCGGCGAAATCATCAAGATCGATACCCAGGGGACAGAGCTCGAAATTCTGCGCGCCGGCGGACGGGTTCTCGACGAACGTTGCGTCGCTATCATCGCGGAAGTGTCCTTTTGCGAACTCTATGAAGGGCAGGGGCGGTTTTCCGATCTGGAGATATTTCTCGCCGAACATGGTTTTGTCTTTTACGGCTTCGATCTCTTCCGTCTGCGTTCCTGCAACAAGCTGGACAAGCGCACGCATTGGAGCCGGGAACGCATGATTCAGGCGGACGCTGTTTTCCTGAAAGATCCCTTGCCCGGCGATCGAATTGAGAAACCGCTGGGTGAACGTCAGTCGGCTTGTCTGCTTATGGCCGCGGTCTTGCTTGAATATTATGAATTCGCTGTGGAACTCGCGGAGAGCATCTATAGCAGCGAAGACGCGAAACCCGTTGTCGAATGGATTTTGAGCATTGCCGAACTGGATCTCGCCGGGGAACTTTCAGAGATGAAGAATGCTGTGGCGCGTGCCGAGAACAAGCCTGAGGATACCGCGATCGTTTCCGGCGGGTTCGTCGACCGGCGGCGCAAGCGCAACGATGTCGCCTTCTGGACCAGCAGGATGATGTCAGGGTCCTAGGCGGGCATCCGCTGCCGCGATTATGCGGGCATGCCCTCGTTTAGCGAGGGCTGACATTGGCCATAGCGGGCGCCGGACGAATTGGGACAGCGCGACGCCGGTTGCCTTGATCAATGCCCCTTGTGCAAGGTTGTAAGAGATGAGCCGCGCTGTCTCGTAATCCTGCCAATGGAAAATCTGACGTTTTTGATTGTCAGTCACACTCGGCAATCCCGCCCATTTTTTAGCCAGGTTTCTGTGCAGTGCGAGATAACGCGAAATTCTCGCCCGATCGCCGCCCATTGTTTCTGACCCCGGATGAACGCGATACCGGTATAGGTGGATCGCCTGTTCCGTGTGGCTGACGCCGGCGAATAACAGCCGGCCCAAAAACTCACGGTCGCTGCAATATGTGAAACCGGTATCGAATGAACCGAACCGGTCGAATAATGACTTTCTGAAAATCCGAGCGCCGAGACAGGGGCGGCCAAACAGCACCTGGCCGAGTTCAAACGGAGGCACCGATCCTTTGCCGGGCATATTCAAGGCCTTCGTTTCGTCGAAAAAATCTACTCCGACTGAGATCAGGTCGATGTCGGTCCCTGATCGCAGGTGCCTCAAAATTTTCTGGAGGTTGTCGGCGACAATCAGGTCATCGCTCATGAGGAATATGCAGTATTTTCCCGCAGCTTCCCCGATTCCCTTATTGACGGCATCCGTCCCGCCGCGTCCATTTCCCGACAGGACGCGCGCGTATTCGGGTATAGGGGTGTTTCCGGATATTTTCGAAGGCGATTTTTCTCCGTCATGGATAATGAGCCATTCGATATCCCGTGAGGCGTCGGGAAGGCTGGCGACAGTTTCGGCGAATTTAAGCGCGCCGTCATGGAGCGGTGTGATTATGGACAGGATGGGCTGGTCCGGCCGCATTGACGCTCATCAACCTATTTGATGTTCTGCAATTGATGCAGTTCGGGTAATAATCGCAGATAGTCGGCGTATGGCGTCCCACCGTACCGCCCGGCACCCCGGGTCAGCGCATCTGTGTCGATCCAGCCATTTCGCCAGGCGATTTCCTCCGGTACGCAGATTTTTTGATTGCTGTGGCGTTCGACCAGTTGCACAAAATTGGACGCTTCCAAAATTCGCTCCGGTGTACCGAGATCCATCCAAGTAATGGCGCGGTTAAAAATCTTGGTATTGGGAGATTCGATTTTTGCGTAACTCCTGATCAAATCGGTGATTTCCAATTCGCCGCGGTCTGACGGAGACAACGCACGGGTCCTTTCAGGGGCTTCCTCATCGAAACAATAAAATCCGGTTATCGCGTAATTGCTGATTGGGTTGATCGGTTTTTCGTATACGTCTATCAGCTTTCCGAATTGATCGAGTTCGGCGATGCCAAAGGGCGAGGGATCTTTTTCATAACTCAAAAAAATCGTACAGCGCGCTTCGCCGGAAATATCGGTGATGACCGATCTGAGATTGGCGCCAAAGAAAAAATTATCGCCGAGCACGAGTGTAACCGGCGCCTTATCAAGAAATTTCTCTCCAATCAAAAAGGCCTCCGGAATTCCCGCCGGACGGTCCTGAGCGGCATATTTTATGGAGATGCCCAGATCCTCCCCATTTCCCAGTATTTTCTTAAAGGAGTCGATGAAGGGCGCGCTTGTTATGATCAGGATTTCGGATATGCCGCTCAACATCAATGCGGACAGCGAATAAAAAATCATCGGCTTGTCGTAAACCGGCAGCAGATGCTTATTGAGAGCTGTCGTTAGGGGAAACAGTCGGCTTCCCGTGCCGCCCGCCAATAATATTCCTTTTCGGGGTTTTGCCATGTCGCGATTATCGATTTCCGAGAGTCCGACCAAAATTTCGGCCCAATGTATATTTCAATCTTTCCAGCGTTTCACCTTGATTACGTTTTTCTTCGACCAACTGTTTAAATATATTTTCAAATTGCATCACGGTTTTTTTTCTGTCCGCGAATGCGGACTTCGAAATATTTTCGCGTTGCCCAAGCCTCCGATCGCGCATCGATTCGACGTCGTCAAGCAGGCTTTTGGCAATTTCGACAAGCTGCGCGGGTTCTTCCGCGATAAAGTCCTCAAGCCCGGCGCTCTGGAGGATGCTGGCTCCCTGACGCGAACTCCACCTGTTCCCCCGAACACTTAACGCGGGCAATCCGCTCCAGATCGACTCGCAGACAGTGGACCCTCCGGTCATCGGAAAGGTATCGAGTACGATATCGATATCCGCGTACTCCGTCAGCATTTCCGTATAGGGGGAAGGTGGCCTGATCTCGATCATTGATTCATCCACGCCGGCATTCTTGAATAAATGAATTATATTGTCGCGATACATCTGATGCTCCACGCCGGCGGATTTGATCAAGAGTCTGGATTCCGGGATTGAATTCAGGACGTTTGCCCAGTTTTCCGCGACTCGAGAATTATATTTATGAAGCGCCCCGAAACATCCGAATGTCGGGTAGCCGTTTTTCAAAACAGGCGGTTCGACCGGTACTGGAAAGTCAATGTCTTCATAGCTCATCGCAATTGACTGATAGTCGAGCATCATGATGCGCTCGACATAAAATTTCCTGTCTTCCGCCGGAACTGTGATCGGGTCCGCAAACGAAAATTCGAGACATTTCATCCCCAGTGTGCAGGGATAATTTCCCCAATTCACCTGGATCGGTGCCGGGCGCAACATCAATGCTCCATAGCGGTTCCCCGGGATCATTCCGTTGATCTCGACGAGAATATCTATCCCGTCATTGCAAACTGTTTTCGCGAACTCGGCGTTCGTTAAACCGCCTGTTTTACGCCAATGATCGGCGGTCCGGGCGCCTTCAGCACCCTCGGCGCTGTCGTCATAGGCAAAGATTTCGAAATGGTCGTGATCGTGATCGCGCATGAGCTGAGCGACCGCGCTCATCGTCGTGGCACCAAAGAAATGACAGACATAGCCGACACGGATTTTACCGTGTCTGGATACCCGATTTGCGTCCCAATACATCGGGCGCTTTGGGACAATTTCGTGCCGCCGGGCCCATTCCTTATGCGCTTCAAGCAATTGTCGCTTGGTCGCCGCGGGCGACATCATGAAGGTCACCAGATATTGCTGATCGGCGACCGGGTCTCCGATATTCCGGTCAAAGCCGGTTCTCAACACTTCGCAGCCTAATTCGATCTGACCTGAATTCATCAGGGTAATGCCGACTTGGTGATAGACGTCGTGATCCTTATAGGTGTCGAGCGTTTGGGCGTTCAGGATACAACCGACCCAGAAATTCTCAGGAAGATCGGCGGCGTCAAGCGCCTGTGAGACCAATTCTGTTAACTCCAAATCTGCAATGAGGGGCGCGTGCTCCTCCGATATGGCAGTGAGGCGGTCGTATGCGTTCATGAAACAAACGGATCAGTTCAACAATGGGCGGGCGCCGCAATGTCAGCAGCAATTGCGCTTCGCGAAATAGGGCGGAAAAAATCGCGCCTCGTTCCCTGCCTCTCCCGATAGTCGATTAAATTTATCATGATCGAACACCATCTTAGCACAAAGCTGGGGAACCGATAATCCGCCGAAACGGGATTTGAACCAATCGAGAGAGTCGCCCGGGGAAATCCCGCCGCCAAGGCACATCAGCGACTTACCTTCCGATATCGCCTGTAGCATCGCCGACCAGATGATGGCGGCGGAATAGTCGGGTTTTGCGCCCCGACGGGCTGCAATACCGTATTCGACGGTGTTTCTTCCCTGACCGAACACGGCAAACGCCTCTATTGGTCCATCCAGAGGCGCCAACCCAATACGACAGTTTGGTCGGCACAATAAAGCCGCGAAAGTTTCCTGAGAGAAAAAATAAGTCGCGCTGGCATCCCGATCGCGAACCATTGCGTCGTAAATTCCGAAAAGGGATTCGGTTGTTTTAGTGTCGAGCGAATCGCCCACGATTATCCTCACTTGGTCGGTAAATCTTTTTCCTGACGCATTTCTAACGTTCTTCTTCAGAAGCACGCGGTTTTCGCCGGCGGAAAGAAGCGGCACGAGCCAGTAGCGGCTCGCTTCAGAAATTTCCGCATTCCATTCGAAGGGACCCTTGACCATCGGTCGAATCAAGAGATAAGCGGTAGTGTAACCCTTGGCGAGAGAATATGCCTTTATCGCGTCCAGGCAGGCTGGCTCAAATCCTGCGGAAAAGGCCGCTTGGCACCCGTAAGGCGTATAAAGGTCGACGCTGTCCCGGAACCGCCTGTCGGCAACGGTAACCAGTCCAATGACTTCGCCATCATCCTCCAAAGAGAGGAGTCGATGGTTCTCACCCTCGTGACGGGCAATGGCTTCGATGTAAGCGGTCGAGTGGCACCAAAGCGACAAACTATCCGGCCCGCTTTCCCAAATATTTTCTGCTGGCCACTCTTTAATCGCTATCGTCATGGATGTGTCCATGTATTCCCGCCGCTATGCGGGCGATTAGAACACGCCAAGCTGCGGCTCGGTACGGCCAATTCCGTCCGAAAATTGCTGCGGTTGCAATATGACTTGCGGTCCGCGGTTCGTCAGGTCGGCATAGTATTCGAGCCACCACCAGAACAACGCCATGTCGGGGCGAAATTCTGAATGCTGATCTATAACGCCTGTCCAGTGAAGGTTGTTGAACATGATCTTGCCCGCCAGGACGGACGCCCACTGTTCCTGCGTTAAATGGCAGGTGTGATCGGTTGAACGTTGGTCATCGAAACCCGCGTGAAACCCGCCTTCGGGATCAGCGGTCAGGATAAATGAAAACCCTGCATCGTCCCCGGATATCGTAAATCTGATGCTGGCGGTGAAATTTATAAATTCGCGGCATGTGAATCTGTTCATTTTTTCAAGATAGAGCGCCGTTCTCTGGTGCAAGTCTTGGCGGTCGCTTTCCGCAAACCATTTTTTCAGCGCATTGATCTTGTCTTGTTTGCGTTTTTTCAACGCGTCGATCTCTTCAAGATAGTTGTCCCATGCGATTTCCGGATGGTTGTGCGTAAAGCCGCCGTCCCGCGTCCACTTATCCGACGGGTACATATAGGCGATTTCGAAATCCCGCTCCGCGTAATGTTGTTGGCACCAATCCTCGAACAATACCGGGGTCGCGCGGCAAGCCCAGTTGCAATGTAGCATCGTATCGTCCAGCCAGCAGAAATCTCCTGCAAACGGCACGATGTAATCGACATTGAGGTTTTTGACCGCGCGGTCCTGTTCGTCAAAATTGGCCCTCTTGTTCCTGACCATTTCGCGCATTTCTTCCTCTGCGAATTTGAAGCGGCCGGGAAATGAAGAAACGCCTGCATACTGAACGAGCGCGATATCGAAATGATCGAACCGCTCATTGAGGCGGCGATAAAACATGTCGTCTGTCGGACAATCATTTATGTTCAGTATGCTCGCCGTGGGATGGTCAATCGCCAGAGCACAGTTTTCCCAGTCCTGTGGCTTCGATTCAGCTGCCGGAAGGAAAGTGAGCTTGAGATCGCCGCCGAGGTCCACTGACTCCCAAGGCATTATTTTCCGAATATTGTAAAACCCGAGCCGCCGCATCGTCATCTCTATCGTCTGGGCGCGTAAACCGGGGTGCCAGGAATACTCCGGCAGCAACAACGTTACGTCTCGCGGGATTAAATCCAACGATGGCACATGAAAATGATCTTCGTGGCCGTGCGATATAAAGACATGCGTAACGCCGTCGAGCACTTCCTCCGGGGACATCCGGACATCGGGAAATTTCCAGGTGGTGAAATTATAGACGGGCTCGTTAATAAGCCACGGGTCGCATAACAGAGCGCCAAAATCGCCCTCGACCTTGATACAGGCGTGGGTCACCATTGTTAGGCATATTACCGAATTTTCGGCTTCTCTACTCATATCGCGCTAAAACCGTTGTTGCGGTCAGATGCCATCTACGTTCTTAAGCATCCAATCGTAGGTTAGGCGGATTCCCTCTTTGAGCGTGGTGGTCGATTGCCAGCCCATTTCGAGCAACAATGTCGGATCGACGAGCTTGCGCGGCATACCATCCGGTTTGGACGTATCGAACTTCAGTTCACCCGAAAAGCCGACTTCATCCCGGATGATTTCTGCGAGTTGTCTGATCGAAAATTCTTCGCCGGATCCGATGTTTATATGCGGTTCATCCGAATAGCGCTCCATCAAAAAAATAAGGGCATCGGCGCAATCACCGCTGTAAAGAAATTCACGCATCGGGCTGCCGGTTCCCCAGATTTCCAAGAACTCGGCGTTATCCGTCTTTGCCTTGTGCATTTTGCGGATCAGTGCCGGCACCACATGACTGCTTTCTAGGTCAAAATTATCTCCCGGCCCGAAAAGATTGTTTGGCATCGCGGAAATAAAATCGCACCCATATTGCCGACGGTAGGCGGCGCATAGTTTTATTCCCGCGATCTTGGCGATGGCATACCATTCATTCGTCGGTTCCAGAGGCCCCGTGAGCAGGGCGTGTTCGGGCATTGGCTGTTCCGCCTCGCGAGGATAGATGCACGCAGAGCCCAGGAACATCAGCTTTTCAACGCTGGCAAGATAAGAACCATGAATGATGTTGGTTTCGATCTGCAAGTTGTCGCACAAAAACTCTGCGGGCCGGGTTGAATTAGCCATAATTCCGCCGACCGTGGCTGCCGCGATAAAAACGGCATCGGGTTGATTTTCCTTAAGCCATTTTTCAACCGGTTCCTGCCGGCGTAGATCTACTTCTTCGCGGCCTGCCGTCAGGATCGTACAGTTTTGACTTTCGAGAGCCTTTACCAGAGTAGAGCCGACCAGGCCCCGGTGCCCCGCGACCCAGACACGTTTGTTCGAAAGATCATAAATTTTGTTCATTACAATACTCCGATTCTTCCCGGTGGCGCTCAAGCGCCACCGTTGCCGTCAGATGCCGGACATGTGGCGGGGAGGGTCAGCTATTATCCACCCAACTCTGTTCTAGCACATCGCACAGCATGTGACCGATCAGGATGTGCATCTCTTGGATTCGGGCGATGACGGTCGACGGGACGATAAGAACCGGGTCGGCAATAGTCGCGAGTTTCCCGCCCGTGCCGCCGGTCAGCGCGGCGGCAGTCATGTCCAGTTCTTTGGCTGCGGAGAGTGCCCGCAATACATTCTCGCTGTTTCCTGAAGTGCTCAACCCAATGGCGACGTCGCCCGGCTTGCCGATGGCCCGCAACTGGCTCTCGAAAATGGTTTCATAGCCGAAATCATTGGCGCCGGCGGTCAGTGTCGAACTGTCGGTGGTCAGCGCTATCCCGGCGATAGGCGCCCGGTTCACGCGGTAACGGACAATCAGCTCCGCGGCGAGGTGCTGGGCGTCGGCGGCACTGCCGCCATTGCCGAAAAACATGATCTTGTTGCCGTTTTTAAGGGCGGGAACCGCTTCATCACATAGCGCCAAGAAAGGCTCTCGCACCTGCGATACAGTCTCCTTCGCGACACTCAGATGTTCAGCGCATTCTGCGGAAAAAAGTTTTTCGATATCCATAATAATTCTGTCCTGTTTGTCGGGCGGCCATGAGCCGGATTTGGAGGATTTTCGGCAGGAAAATTGGTCCGGGTTCCAATTGAGTTGATATTGTATGATCTCACTGCAATCAAGCAGGCTTGACGTCTTTTGCATTGGGCCATGAAGCTGTTACCACACAAGAAACAAAATTAACCCGGATTTATGAAACTTTACCGGCAAATACGATTGGCCGAGACGCCCCGCGAGGCAACGCGCAATGACCCCAGCGGTTAGCGTTATCATCCCTGTCTATGAACGCCCTGATCAGATTGTTACCGCGATCGGCAGCGTTCTGGAGCAGACATTCAGTGATTTCGAATTGATTATCGTTGATGACGGGTCGGGCCCCGCGGTCAAGGCGGCGGTGTCGTCGATTGACGATTCCCGCATCAGAATGGTCAGACACGAAACGTGTTGTGGTGCGGCCGCGGCGCGCAACACCGGTATTCAGGTGGCGCGGGCGGCACTTGTTGCCTTTCTGGATTCTGATGATGAATGGATGCCCTGTAAGCTGGATGTACAAGTTGCTTTTTTGATAGCGGCACCCGAATGCCGTGCCTGTGTTTCCGCCTTTTTTGTTCGACCAAAAGGCGGACATGCCGACAGGCTGCACGTTCCGGCGGCCCGAAGGAATATCGATGATCTGTTGACTGTTTGTGACCTCAGTCCCGGTGCGACACTGCTTGCGGACCGTAGCCTGTTTGACGACGCGGGCTGCTTTGACCCTGGGTTCAAACGGTTCGAAGACTGGGACTGGCTCTTCCGTTGCCTTGACTATTCTCCTGTCCTGACTGTTCCGGAACCTCTGGCACGTATTCATGTCGGCAAATGGCCCGAAGCCGCGATCGTTCGCCAGGCTTCTGGTCAATTGTTAGACAGACATCGGGAGCGTATCCGGCGGCTGGGGCTTGGCTCATATCTGCGGTTTCGATCCAGCCTCTACTATGAAATCGCAGCGGCTGCTTTCAAGCAGGGTTCGCCGATTGTTGCCGGATTTTACCTGTCCCTCAGCCTGATCTTGTGTCCGCTGGCGCCGCGCGGACTTTGGCGGCGGCTTTTCTGCCGAAAAACCGGTTAGTCGAGCTATTCTCGGCCAAAAAAGGATTTGTCCCCTGATTCGGGTAACCTGTGTGCTAATTGACCTTTGCAAGAAATGGCCAATTAGAGTAATAACATCCTCCAACCACATTGGCTGTTTAGAGCCTGGTCGCAGCCGGGTTCCAGCGGCGAAACGCATTTGAAAGCATTCAGGTTTCGGCCCCCGCCGCCCGCTACCGGGAGAGTACTACGAGTTGAACGCAAATCGAAAATTCGATACCGGCACGATATACCGCAACATGCTGCGTATCAGGCGTGTCGAAGAAGAAATCATCCGTCTTTATCCCACTGACAAAATTAAAAGCCCGGTTCATCTATCGATAGGGCAGGAGTCCGTCGCGGTCGGCGTTTGCGAAGCGCTGGAAAAGGACGATGTCGTGTTTGGTACGTATCGCGGGCATGCGCTTTATCTCGCCAAAGGCGGTGATATGAACCGGATGATGGCCGAACTTTACGGCAAGTCGGATGGCTGCGGTCGCGGCAAATCGGGCTCAATGCATCTGGTTGATCCCGATGTAAATATGATGGGGACATCGGCTATCGTCGCTACCGGCATCCCGAATGCGGTCGGATATGCGCTGGCACTAAAAATGAAGGGGTCGGACCGCGCGGTTGCCGTGTTCTTTGGCGATGGCGCCATGGATGAAGGCGTTTTCCACGAGAGTGTTAATTTCGCGGCGCTCAAGGAACTTCCCATTTTGTTCGTTTGTGAAAACAATAACTACGCGATTTATTCGCATATCGAAGACAGAATGAAGCGGGCGAATATCTGCGAACGGGCGGCGGTCTATGGTCTCCCCGCGGTTCGAGTGGAAGACGGCGATCCGGAAAAGGCGCTTGATGTGACGGCGCAGGCTGTTGCATCGATCCGTGCTGGTGGCGGTCCGCAATTCATTGAATGTATGACCTATCGTTGGCGCGATCATGTCGGTCCGGACGAAGACCGGGTTATCGGATACCGGTCTGATGAAGAGCTGGATGACTGGATCGCCCGGGATCAGGTCGCTAAATTCGCGGCGGCGTTGCCGGACGATGAACGGTCGGCAATTGAGGCCGAGGTAGAGGCGGAAGTCGCGGCGGCGATCGATTTTGCCGAGAAATCCGAATTCCCCGCCGATGAGGAGGTGTTTGATTATGTCATCCGGTGAGGGCGCATCTTCGGAAATCACCTATGCCGACGCCCTTTATGCAGCGGCGCATCAGGAAATGGAACGCGATCCCAGCGTATTTGTCTTCGGTCTCGGGGTTGACGATCCCAAGGGCATGTATGGGACGACAAAGGATTTCCACAAGGATTTCGGCGCAGATCGCAATTTTGACACGCCGTTGTCCGAAGACGCCATGACCGGCGTCGCCGTCGGGGCGGCGCTTGCAGGTATGCGGCCCATTCATGTGCATCAGCGTATGGATTTTCTGCTCCTGTGCATGAACCAGCTGGTCAATATGGCGGCCAAGATGTCCTATATGTTTTCCGGCCACTACACGGTGCCGCTGGTGGTGCGCGGCATTATCGGGCGTAGCTGGGGACAGGGCGCGCAGCACAGCCAGGCGTTTCATTCCTATTTCATGCATGTCCCGGGGCTGAAGGTTGTCGCCCCGACGACGCCCTATGACGCTAAGGGCGCGATGGTCGCGGCCATCCGGGACAACAACCCGGTGATGTTCATGGAACACCGGATGCTTTACCGGCACTCCGGGATCGTTCCCGACGGTTTGTATGAAGTGCCGTTCGGCCAGGCCCGCGTTCTTGCGGAGGGAACCGACGTCACAATTATCGGCATCAGCCACATGGTGGTCGAGTGTTTGCGCGCGAGCCATTTGCTGCGGGAGCAGGATATTTCAGCGGAAATCATTGATCCCGTTTCGCTGGCGCCGCTGGATATGGAGACGATTGAAAAATCCGTCAAAAAGACGGGCCGGTTGCTGGTCGTGGATAACGGGTGGCTGCCCTGCGGTGCCAGCAGCGAGATTATAGCGCGGCTTGTCGAACGGCTCGGAGGCTCATCGGTCCAAATGGCCCGGTTCGGCTATCTGGAAACGCCGTGTCCCACCACCAAATCTCTCGAAAATGTTTACTATCCGAATGCAAGGACGATTGCGCTGCGCGCCAATGAAATGATCAAGGGCGCGGGCGACAGCTGGGATCCCCCGCATGAGGAAAGTCAGGAAATTGCTGAATTCAAGGGGCCATTTTAGGCAGACCATATTATGAGCGAGCGGAAAGAAGAGTTACTGGCGGCGGTTCGGGACAGTGTCGCCGCCTATTGCGCGGATCAGCACGATTACGGGTTTGATCCCGAAAATCCTGTCGTCAGGCTGCATGAGCCCACATTCAGCACGGACGAAATCAATGCCGCGCTGGAATGTATGCTGACCACGCGTGTCACCATGGGCCCCAAGGTCAAGGCGTTTGAAAAGGAATTCGCGGACGCGCACGGTTTCGCTCATGGCGTAATGGTGAATTCCGGATCCTCTGCCAATTTGCTGGCCGTCGCCGCACTCGCAAACCCCGAGACCGAGGATTGCCTGAAGCCCGGCGATGAGGTGATCGTTCCGGCATTGTCATGGTCTACCACCGTCTGGCCTTTGGTGCAGTCCGGGCTGGTGCCGGTAATCGTCGATATCGATCCAGTAACGCTGAATATCGACCCCGAACAGGTTGAGCGCGCAGTAGGGCCAAAAACACGGGGCATCATGATCGTTCCGGTTTACGGCAATCCCTGCGATATGGATGCCATCACCGATATCTGCAATCGGCACAATCTGGTTCTGATTGAGGATTGTTGCGAAGCGCTTGGCGCGACCTATGACGGCAAGCCGCTTGGCAAGTTCGGCCGTGTCGGCACTTTCAGTTTTTATTATTCGCACCACATGACGACGCTTGAAGGCGGTATTTGCGTCACAGACGATACCGGCTATGCGGAGAATATGCGGATTATCCGCGCCCATGGCTGGGTGCGTGAGGTCGAGGACAAGACCCCCTGGCTGGAACGCTATCCGGAAATCGATGAACGGTTTCTGTTCGTGAATCTCGGTTATAATTTGCGGGCGACAGAACTCCAGGGTGCCATGGGCACGGTACAACTTCCCAAGCTGCGTTCCTATGTCGAGGCGCGGCAGGCGAACGCGGTCTGGTTCCGGCGCGAACTTGGACAGCTTGAGGACTGTTTTGAGTTCCAGGAGCAGACGCCGAAGGGCGAACATTCCTGGTTCGGTTTCCCCATGAAGGTGCGCAAGGACGCATCCTTTAACGTAACAGAACTGCGCGAAGCCCTGGCGGCGGCGAATATTGAATCCCGGCCGATCATATGCGGCAATATCGCCTTGCAGCCGGCGATGAAGCTGTTCGAACACCGGACGGTCGGCGACATGGTCCACGCTACCGAAGTCATGCAGCGTGGATTTTCATTCGGCAACCATCAGGCGATCGATGAAGGCGCGCGGAACCATATTGCCGATACCGTTCGTTCGTTCGTCCGGTCTCGGTCCTGACGGGGAAGGAAAGCGTTATGGCGGCTCCCCGCGCATTGATCACTGGCATTACCGGAATGGTCGGCTCCCACCTTGCCGAATTCCTTCTGGAAAATACGGATTGGGATATTTACGGCGTGTGCCGCTGGCGCAGCCCGCTCGACAATGTCGAATCTCTCATTCCGCGGATCAACGCCGGCGATCGCGTATTTCAGCTCTATGGCGATCTGCGCGACTCCCTGTCGATGCAGGATGTCGTCAAGAAAGCGCAGCCGGACTATGTGTTCCATCTCGCGGCGCAGAGCTTTCCCCGGGTGAGCTTCGAGGCGCCGCTCGATACCTACAATACGAATATTGAGGGCACCGCGCGTGTTCTTGAGGCGCTGAAGGAATACAAGTCCGACGCGGTGGTCCATGTCTGCGCGTCGTCTGAGGTTTTCGGGCGCGTCTCCAAAGACAAATTGCCGATAAACGAGGAATGCACCTTCCATCCTGCCTCGCCCTATGCGATTTCCAAGGTTGGAACCGATTTGATCGGGCGATATTACGCGGAAGCGTTCGGCATGACCTGCATGACGACTCGCATGTTCACCCATACCGGACCGCGCCGGGGCGACGTATTCGCCGAATCGACATTTGCCAAGCAGATCGCCCTGATCGAAGCCGGATTTATTCCGCCGGTGGTCAAGGTGGGCAATCTCGATTCCTTGAGGACGATCGCCGATGTGCGCGACGCCGTGCGGGCCTACTACATGCTGGTGACCGTAAACCCGGTGCCTGGCGAATATTACAACATTGGTGGAACGCATTCCTGCTCTATCCGGGAACTGCTGGACACGCTTTTGTCGCTTTCGCCGAAAAAAGACGAAATCAGCGTTGAAATCGACCCGGAGCGTTTGCGGCCGATCGATGCGGATTTGCAGGTTCCTGACACGACAAAGTTTACCGAACATACGGGCTGGGAACCGGAGATTCCGTTCGAAAAAACAGTTTCGGACCTGCTTGATTATTGGCGGGATCGCGTAAAACGCGAGGGCGATCGTTTTCTTGTCAGATAGAGAGTTGAATTTCAGAGTCTGCCCCAGCTATGTTAGGCAAATAGAATGCTCGGGTGTTTATTGAGGAGTGCGCGCAGTGGCGACGGCGACAGCGGTTAAAATCGGTCTGGTTCAGATCAATAACAGCTTTTCCGGGCAGAATTATCTGCCGTATTCGATCGCCTTGCTGGAAGGCTATGCCAAGGAACATGCTGCCGATCCTGACCGGTACGATTTTCAGGCGCCCATATACAAGCGCATGCCAATCGGACAGATTGTTAAACAACTCAGCGGCGTGGCTATTGCGGGATTCAGCACCTATGTCTGGAACGCCCGGATTTCGCTGGAGGTCGCCCGGCGCCTTAAGGAAGCCGACCCGGACAAGCTCATAATGTTCGGCGGGCCGCAAGTGCCCGATGACCCCGAAAACTTCATGCGTGAAAACCGGTTCGTCGATGTTTGCGCGCACAATGAAGGCGAGAAAATTTTTCTCGATCTGATTGAGGCCTATCCCGGCCGCGATTGGTCGGAAATTCCGGGTGTCAGCTATCTGGATGGGAAAAAATTCATTCACAACCCCAACGGACCGCGCTTCCGCGATCTGGAAGAAGTTCCCTCACCATTTCTGAACGGCGCCTTTGATGCGGTCATGGCCGCCAATCCCGATGAAAAATGGATCGGATTGTGGGAAACCAATCGCGGTTGCCCGTTCCAATGTACTTTCTGCGATTGGGGGTCTGCGACCGCGGCAAAGGTCAACAAGTTCGAAGATGACCGGCTGATGCGCGAAATCCAGTGGTTCTCCGATAACAAGATCGAATACATCTTCTGTTGCGATGCGAATTTCGGTATCCAGAAACGTGATGTTGATATCGCGACCCATGTCGCGAAAATCAAGGAAGAGACCGGTTATCCGCATGCGCTTTCGGTGCAGAACACAAAAAACGCGACCGAACGCGCCTATCTGACGCAGAAAATTCTGGCCGATTCCGGTTTGAACAAGGGGGTCGCCCTGTCGATGCAGAGTGTCGATATGGGAACGCTCGAATCAATTAAGCGGCAGAATATTTCGCTGGATACCTATATGGAGTTGCAGCGTCGTTTCACCCGCGACCGCGTCGAGACATACAGTGATCTGATCCTTGGTCTCCCGGGCGAAACTTATGATTCCTTTGTCCGGGGCGTGGATATGCTGATCCAGAACGGGCAGCACAACCGGATTCAGTTCAACAACCTCTCCATCCTGCCGAATGCGGAGATGGGAAGTCCCGAATATCAGAAAAAATACGGGATGGTCACGGTCGTTACCGAAATCATCAATATTCATGGTGAACGGGTCCAGCTGGAAGATGACGTGACGGAGGTCCAGGACCTTGTGATCGAAACGGCTGCGATGCCTCAGGAAGATTGGCGGCGTACACGGTCCTTCTGCTGGATGACAGCGCTGCTGCATTTCGACAAGCTGTTCCAGATACCGCTCATGGTCGCGCATGAAATTTCGGGTATCGGCTATCGCGACATGATCGAAGCCTTCATGGAAGCGAAGACCGAAGAGTATCCGCTGATCGGCGGGATCCGCGATTTCTTTCTGTCGGAGGCGGAATCGATCCAGGGCGGGGGTCCCGAATATGTGTTCTCGAAAGAATGGTTGGGCGTTTACTGGCCGGCGGACGAATATGTCTTTATCCGGATGACAGCGAATAACCAGTTCGAGGATTTCTACCGCGAAGCGGAGACAATCCTGAAAAATCTCGTCACTGGCAAAGTCCCCAACGCGACTGTGGATGTGTTGGATGAGGCGATAATGGTCAATGGAGCGCTCGTCCGGCAGCCTTATGTCGATACCGATACTTCGGTCGATACCACTTATGACATCATGGCCTTCTATCACGCTGTAAGAAACGGCGAGGAATCCTCTCTGGTCGAGGCGCCGACAACTGTTGCGATCAACCGGACCGACAAGGTCTACACCGATTTCCAGGAATGGTGCCGTGAAATTGTCTGGTGGGGCAACAAGAAGGGCGCCTATCTCTATACGAACCAGGTGACCAGCAAGGAACTCGCGGGACACTATTGAGGAAAAGACGGTCTCAGCGGCTTTCCAGGCAGACGCTTCGATGAAAACTCGTCCGTTGGGAAAATCCGGTCTTTCTGTATCGGAAATCGGCTTCGGCGCCTGGGGGATCGGCGGACAAACCGACGGCACGACCTCATACGGCGATACGGACGACGAGACGTCTTTGGCCGCGCTGCAAAAAGCGCGTGATGTCGGGATCACGTTTTTCGATACGTCCTGCGTATATGGTTACGGCAAGAGCGAAGAGCTGATTGGCGAGGCCTTTGCGCAATGCCGCGAAGACGTTGTGATCGGTACAAAAGCCGGATTCACGACCTGGGATGCCGCGCCGGATTTCTCACCCGGCAGTATCAGGAAATCGTTGGATGGCAGCCTCACACGGCTGCGGTCTGATTATGTGGATCTGCTGCAACTGCATAATCCACCCCCCGCTCTCTTAAAGGATCAACCTGCCCTATACGAAACGCTGGAATCGCTGAAAGAAGAAGGGCTGATCCGGGCACACGGAATTTCGGTAAAAGGGCCGGAAGAGGCCATCGAAATTCTTTCCGAATTTTCGTTCTCGTCCGTCCAAGTCAATCTCAACATGATGGATATCCGCGCGTTTGAGTGCGGTTTGCTGGAGTTGGCGCCCGAAAAAGGCGCCGGCATTATCGCGCGGACTCCTCTATGCTTTGGTTTTCTCTCCGGTGCCGTGACGCCCGATACGGAATTCCCCGTGGGCGACCACCGGAATGGCTGGCCGCGCGCCCAACTTGAACGCTGGTGCGAGGGCGCGGCGGCGCTTCACGATGCGGTACCCGCCTCGAACGGTGAATCGAAGCCTCAGATGGCGATACGGTTCTGTATTTCGCCGGACAGCGTTTCCTGCGTCATACCCGGGATACTTACGCCCGATGAAGCCGTTGAAAACGCTGCGGCCGGCGCGTTCGGGCCGCTCACCAGAGAAGAAGTTGCCCATGTTTTGAAGGTCCATGAAACCATGGACTTTTTCGTCGCCCGATCCTGACGGGGAGGCGTCATGCAGGCTGTTATCCTCGCCGGTGGAAAGGGAACAAGGCTAGGCGAGTTGACACGTCACACGCCAAAGCCACTTCTACGCGTTGGCGGCGCTCCGTTTATTGTCAGCCTTATCGCGGAACTTTCCCGGTTTGGTTTCGACGATTTCATTCTTTTGGTCGGTCCGTTCAAGGACAAATTCAAAGACGTGCTCGCCGGGAATGTTCCCGTGGGTGTGCAGGTAAGTTGCGTGCCGGAGCCCGAACCGGCGGGAACTGGTGGCGCGCTGCGCTATGCGGGGGACCGGCTGGCGCGACGGTTTTTGATGCTGAACGGCGATTCGTTTTTCGACTTCAACTATCTCGATCTTACACAGCGCCGCTTGCCGGGGGATTGGGTGGCCAGAATCGCTTTGCGCCGGATCGAGGATACCGGCCGCTATGGCGCCGTTACGCTCGAGGGGCACACGGTGACCGAATTTGGCGAAAAATCCCGTTCCGGCGCCGGTATGATCAATGGTGGTATTTATTGGCTTAAGCGCGAGATACTGGATCGGATAACCGCTCTTCCCTGCTCGATGGAAATCGATTTGCTACCGCCTCTGGTAGCGGAATCTCTGGTACAGGGAAAATCCTATGACGGCAATTTTATCGATATCGGAACGCCCGAGGATTTCGAACGCAGCCAAGGTCTCTTGAAGAACTGGCGACGGCGCCCCGCCGCGTTTCTAGACCGGGATGGCGTTCTGAACCGCGACACTGGATATGTTCACTGCCCCGAAGAATTCGACTGGATGCCGGGTGCGAAACGCGCGGTGCGGTATCTGAACGATCGCGGCTATCTGGTGTTCGTCGTGACCAATCAGGCCGGGATCGCGCGGGGTTATTACCGGCCGGACGACGTTTTTTCACTGCATGGCTGGGTGAACAAGACGCTGAAAAAATCGGGTGCCCATATCGACCGGTTCTATTTTTGTCCGCATCATCCGGAGGCGGGTGACGGCGAATACACCCGCGTCTGTGATTGCAGGAAGCCGGCGCCGGGTATGATCCTGGCCGGTCTGGATGAATGGCCAGTCGACCCCGCGGCAAGTTTCCTGATCGGCGACAACCAGACCGATGTTGAAGCAGCGGGACGGGCGGGAATTCGCGGCAATTTGTTTGACGGAAATAACCTGTATTTTGCCGTTAGGGATATAGTGGAATCGGCAAGTTAGATTAGAATGCGGTCATCCGGTTCCCGGGGTTAGGCGGCGTTGCAAGGGAATTGTCTGAATTGCTATTTCAAAGGGCGGAAGATATGGCGCGACTTGAAGATTTGAAGGTAAAGATTTTCGCGGACGGCGCGAATTTGGAATCGATGCTCGCGTTTGCGGAAAACCCGTTGATTAGCGGTTTTACGACGAATCCCAGCTTGATGCATGGTGCGGGGGTACGGGATTATGTCGCGTTCGCGCATGAGGTCGTCGCCAAAATTCCTGACCGCCATATTTCTTTCGAAGTTTTTGACGATGATTTTCCGGGTATGGTGGCGCAAGCCAAAGTGATTTCGTCCTGGGGAGAAAACGTTTATGCCAAAATTCCGATCACCAATTCCAAGGCCGAATCCTCTTGCCCGACAGTCGGTAGCCTTTCTAACGCTGGTGTAAAGGTAAACGTCACGGCGATATTTACCCCAAAGCAGGTGAAAGAGGTTGCCGCCGTCCTGTCACCCGATACGCCCGCCGTGATTTCGGTTTTTGCCGGACGTATTGCGGATGCAGGCGTTGATCCAATGCCGATCATGCGAGAATGCAAGGATATTCTCGCCAACCTGCCGAAAGCCGAGCTTCTCTGGGCAAGTTCGAGAGAGGTTTACAATCTTTTTCAGGCTGATCAAACGGGGTGCGAAATCATCACGGTGGCGAATGACGTTCTGAACAAGCTGTCTACGGTTGGCAAGAATCTTGAAGAATACTCGCTGGATACGGTCAAGGCGTTCTGCCGCGATGCGGAGAATGCGGGCTTCACTATCCCTGTTTGATCAGGGTATCTGCTCCCTGAAATTTTCTTTCCCGTTTTTCTCGTTCGGGCCCGGTCCAACACCTGCGATGGCCATGTTGGTTGATCAGGCGGAAGACGTGTTTGCTATTCGGGATTTTTTCTTTTCGCGCCAATAAAAAAGGCGACGGAGAGAAACAGGGCCGCCATCCACCAGCCTTGCCAGATGCCGTGAGAAACACAAATTATCACGAAGGCGCAAGTAAATAGCGAAATCCCGGCGGCCTTGTCCGGTCCGGGCTGCAGCCTTCCAAGGCACTTTGTTATAGACAGGCACATCAACGCCGCTAATAAAGCGCCTACGGCACCCAGTTCAACCCAAATTTGCAAGACGCCGTTATGAGGGTGGAGCGGTAAGCTTTCCATCTGCATGCCTAGGTTCTCTTTGCCGCCAGGCAGGGCACGAGATGAGGCAAATCCCCATCCGGTTAGCGGGCGCTCCAAGGCTTTCTCAGCAGTAAAATTCCATATCAGGAGACGATGATATGCCGAGTGCGGCAGCCATGTTTCCTTCATTGCTATCGAATGTTGTGTAATGCCCCACCGGTTCGGATGGGTGTAATGCGCGTGGAGAATTGGCGCGATCGCAATATAGAGGAGACAGGCAAGAGTTATAATTCGCAGAGCAACTCGTGACCAAAAAAATGCCACGATAAAGACAAAGGCTGATAGGGAGAGTCCGGTTAAAGCCGCCGCGCTGGAAGAAAGCGATATTGGCAGAAAAATACAGCCTAGTAGGATTAGTTTATGGGTGGTGTTACACCAGTGCAGTGTCAACACAGGCCAAAATAGCAGCACTAGAATGACGCAGCCTTGATTAAGGCGGCTGAGCTCCTTCCCGGGAATTCCGTTATGCGGGCCGAAGAACGGTAATAGTTCACCGGATTCTCGCATCAGACCCGCGACGAGCAGCAAAAGGCACCAAATGAACCCTGGCATCAACAGCTTTTCGAAAACGGATTTTTGTTTGTTGGTTAAAATAATTGCAGAAATTACTATTACTAGACCCAATGCCACCGATAGAACTAACCGGGGGTATTTCCCCAAAGAAAATGATATATCTACGGACCACGCAAGACTTGCTGCGCTCCACAAAAGAAATAATGAAAAAACCCATGCAGGTTTTAAAGACTTAGATATCCCGAATAAATTTTTGGAGTTTAAGAAAATTAAGAGAACCCCAAAAATATATGAAATTGTTGCCATAGAGAGAGGTAGAAAGACCGATATTCCAGGTATTGTATAGGCTGCCAGCCCCATAATTTTCCCGTTATCAATTCGCATGAAATAACTCTTTAAATTGGTGGTATTCATTGAGTGGCGGGGTTCTATGTCGCAATTTTGCATGTGTACAGAAAGTGTGTCCTAACCACTTTCATGTTATTGGCGCGCTAAGTCTAAAGGTTCAATTCCCTAGGGGTATATCGCAATGTTGACGCACCCCCCCCTCAAAACGTCTGTTTTCAAAACCGCAAAAATTTGTCGCAAACACTGAATTTTTTATCGGAAGATTTTTTCAATAACGGAATGTATAAGTTAGCGGCTTACTTCCCGTGTGTCGGCGGTTATAAACGAAGGGTGATCGGAATTCGAATGTTGTCATTTCCTGACGGCGACAATTGGCGATCAATCAGGATGATTGGATTGGGCCGATCATAGAGTATAGCTACTTGATGATGGGCCTAGGCTAGGCGTTGCGCTGGAAAAAATATGCCGGATGTCATCGTTCTAACCCATGTGGCGTTTGAAGACGCGGGAACATTTGAAGATGCGCTGCGGGCGCGCGGTCATTCTATCCGATACATCAACGCGGTCGATGGTCTCGAATCGGTGCCGCCTGACGCCGATATTTCCCTGCTGATTGTCCTCGGCGGCCCGATCAGCGCCAATGACACGGCCATCTATCCGTTTTTGTCGCGTGAGCTGACGTTGATCGAAAAGCGGTTGGCCGCCGCCCGCCCCATCATCGGTATCTGTCTCGGGGCTCAACTGATCGCCAGGGCGCTTGGCGCCCGTGTCTATCCCGGAAATCGTGAAATCGGCTGGGCGCCGGTCTCGCCGACGGATAAGGGTGCGCAATCTTCTCTGTCGCATCTGGCCGAAAACAATGCGCCGGTGCTCCACTGGCATGGGGAGACATTCGATATACCGGAAGGCGGGACGCATCTCGCATACACAGATGCTTGCGCGCATCAGGCCTTTTCATATGGTGCGGCGGCGCTCGGACTTCAGTTCCATCCGGAAGTAACCGCATCGGGGCTTGAAAGCTGGTATGTCAGGCACACGGTTGAAATCGCGATGACGCCGAATATGGATGTGCCAGAATTACGTGGCGACGCGGAAAGGTTTGAAAAGGCGCTTCGCGGGAATTGCAATGCCTTTTTTCCGGGTGGCTTGACGGGGTCGGCCTGTAGGTCCGGTCCGAAAGTTGGAGAATCCACGCATTATGGCAGTTGAGACTGATCGCCGCCGATTTCTCGCCCTTGCAAAAACGGCGGCGCTGGGCGGCGCGGCGGGCCTCTTGGGCGGCGCGATTGCCTGGCGCTCTTTTGATCGCGACGTATTTTCGCTGGCGGATTTCTCCCGGCAAGAATATCTGTCGGCGGCATTGTCGGCATATGGCGAATCCGGGAATTATTTTTGTGCGGCGGGCGCATTGGCCGCGAGCTACCTAAACAGCCAGCCATGGGCGTTTCAGGTTTCGGACGGCCAGATACTGGTATTCGCGGATCTGGCGCGCTGGACCGGCGCCGCGGATCCTACGGCGCGCCAACTGTTTATGAGTGTCGGCTGCGCCATCCGGACTATCGAAATCGCCGCCGGGGCGCACGGCGTGCAGGCCCGGACATC
>Ga0181593_10001233_pt1 | contig 22952 bp, 24 predicted proteins | sample 071ome_19_FD_133756 | JGI IMG/M metagenome (GOLD analysis project Ga0181593, IMG submission 133756) | Coastal salt marsh microbial communities from the Groves Creek Marsh, Skidaway Island, Georgia - 071413AT metaG (megahit assembly) | ecosystem: Environmental > Aquatic > Marine > Intertidal...
ACGAATCCGATACCGAGACGGACGACTTAGAGGATCTGCTTTCCGACGAATCCGATACCGAGACGGACGACTTAGAGGATCTGCTTTCCGACGAATCCGATACCGAGACGGACGACTTAGAGGATCTGCTTTCCGACGAATCCGATACCGAGACGGACGACTTAGAAGACCTCCTCTCCGACGAAGTTGATGATGAGGATGAATTTGATATTGACGAGTTGTTGGATGCTGATGATGAGGATGTTGAAGGGGGAGAGACTGCAGATATTTCAGACGAAGAAATGGCAGCGCTCTTAGACGAAGACGAACCAGTTGTAAAAAAAAAGGCCGCTCCCAAAGCAAAAAAAAAAGTGAGTGAGGTAGAAGAAGAAGAGGGCGAAATGGACCAAGTTAGTCAGGATGAAATAGACGCCTTATTCGGTTGACGCACATAGATTTATTCGAAAATAATGCCGCTAAAAAAAGCAATTGTAGCTTTTTTTAGCGGCATTTCTCTTTGGGGGGTGTGCTTGCTGTAAGTTACTGTTTGCTATAGATTAGTACAAAGAATAGATCGACAAATAAGACCTTAAGACGAGTAGCGACATGAACTGTAATGCATGGTTTAAATGCATAGACTGTGATGAAACATATCCTCTCACTGAAATTGTTTACACCTGCCAAAGCTGCGGTGGGTTATTGCAGGTTCAGCATGATATGAAAGCTTTGCAGGAACGTAGGGGTGAGGATTGGAAATCTCTCTTTGACCAGCGCTATATGCGTACCTCTTTTCCCTATGGTAGCGGAGTCTGGGGAAAGAAAGAAATGGTCTGCCCTCTTGTTGATGATGAAAATGTCGTTTCTATGTATGAAGGAGGCAGTAACCTCTTTTGGGCAGATCGGCTAGGTAAAGATGTTGGGGTCGAGGATCTTTGGGTGAAGCAGTGTGGGAACAGTCACACGGGTTCCTTTAAAGATCTCGGTATGACTGTATTGGTCTCCATGGTAAAACAAATGATATCTGAGGGGATCGCGATACCGGCTGTAGCCTGCGCCTCCACGGGTGATACGTCGGCTGCTTTAGCCGCTTATTGTGCAGCAGCTGATATCCCTTCAATCGTCCTGCTTCCCAAAAATATGATCACAACCTCACAGCTCATACAGCCTATTGCCAATGGTTCTCTAACCATTTCTCTGCGGACTGACTTTGACGGTTGTATGCGCCTAGTGAAGGAAATAAGCCAACGAGAAAACATCTATCTTGCCAACTCAATGAATTCCTTGAGAATTGAAGGGCAAAAAACGGTAGCAATCGAGTTGGTGCAGCAATTTAATTGGGAAGTCCCAGACTGGATAATCATTCCCGGCGGAAACCTAGGTAATGTGAGTGCCTTGGGTAAGGGCCTGCTAGAAATGCGGGATATGGGAATGATTAACCGCCTGCCCCGCATTGCTGTGGGGCAAGCCGAGCAGGCAAACCCTTTATACCGAAGTTATAGGGACAACTTTAACTCATTTGAGCCCATACAGGCTGGGGATACCATGGCGAGTGCCATAAAAATTGGGGATCCCGTGAGCCGCGATCGGGCGATTCGAACTCTGCGCGCGTTTGATGGTGTTGTCGAACAAGCCAGCGAGAGCGAATTGGTTAATGCATGCGCTAGGGCCGACCGAACAGGGCTCTTTACCTGTCCACATACGGGCGTTGCCCTTGTTGCACTCTTCAAGCTATTTGAACGGGGAGAAATTAAGCCTGATGATAGAGTCGTTGTAGTATCGACGGCACACGGTCTTAAGTTCCCTGATTTTAAAGTGCGTTACCACGAGGGATCTCTGGCTGAGCAGGGTATTGAAGCGCCGTATCGGAACAAACCAGTTGAAGTCGAAGCCGACTACGAAAAGGTCCGAGCAGCTATACTGAATTCGATCGAACGGCATTCGGTTTGAAGCCGTTGATTTTTCACCTCCTAAAGGGCTGTAGATATGGATAAGTCAGACCCCTCTTTTGCTGACTCCTACTTGTCTGTTCACGGCGGCGAAGATCGAAATAAATACGCCCAATCTTTGATTCCGCCAATCGCCCAAACTTCGACTTTTGTTTTTAATGGGGTGGAAGATTTTGAGGATTTTAAAGCGGGCCAGCGGGGTGGATATGAGTATGGGCGCTACGGAAATCCCACCCAAAGAGTGGCAGAGGAAAAGATAGCCGCACTTGAGGGTGCAGAAGATGCCCTTTTGTTTTCTTCTGGTATGGCGGCTGTCTGTTCCGTGCTTTTGGCGATGCTAAGGTCGGGGCAGCATATGATTGTCATGGAAGACTGCTATCGCATGACGGATAAGTTCTGCAGGAGCATGAAGAAGTTTGGCATTGAAGCCACCTTTGTTAAGGCTGGCGATATGGAAGGACTGCAAGCCGCAGTGCGCCCAGAAACGCGCCTTTTGTTCAGCGAGTCGCCGACGAATCCCCATCTGCACGTCCTCGACCTAAACAGGCTTGTTTCTTTCGCCAAAGAAAACAGATTAAAGCTGTTGATTGATAGCACGCTCGCTACACCCATAAATCAAAGGCCTATTTCCTTTGGCGTTGATCTTGTGATCCATAGTGCGACAAAATATATGGGCGGTCATAATGACCTAATGGCTGGCGTCGTATGTGGGCCTGAGTCCTTAGTCGGGGCAATCAGAGAGTTTCAAAGCGTAACTGGGGCCACGGTTGATCCCCATACGGCCTATTTGCTGATCCGTGGGTTAAAAACGATGGGGTTGCGCGTTCGGCAACAGAATGAGACCGCACTCGAACTGGCTCGGTATTTGGAAGGCAGCGAAAGAGTGCGGCGAGTATTCTACCCTGGATTAGAGAGCCACAAAGACCACACCATTGCAAGGGAACAAATGCGGGGATATGGTGGGGTTGTTAGCTTCGAGATAGACGGAAGCATTGATGAAGTAAAGCAGTTTATTCAGGCGCTTAAAATTCCTCAATATGCCCCTAGCTTAGGGGGCGTCGAAACGCTTGTTCAGCACCCAGCAACGGTTTCTCACTACGATATGAGCAAAGAGGAGCGGCTTGCTGTAGGAATTACAGATGAACTGGTCCGCTATTCTGTGGGAATAGAAGAAAAAGAAGTGTTGATTAAAGATATAGAGTGCGCTCTGAGTGTCTTATAAGTAGTTTAGAAATTAAGCGTGGATAGGAGAGAGGTCCAAGGCAGGCTAGCGACCTTTGTGTAGAGGCTGCGATCACAGGTAATTGCCTGGCATCGTAGATCAGCCCCCAAAGCGATAAAACCGGCAGAATAGACGCTTATATCGTGTTCGTACGCGATTTGAACGGCTCTTCGAGCGAGGCGCGCTTGGTAGGGAACAACTTGTATATGCATATACTCTAAGCTCGCTAACGCTGCATCGATATCTCCCTGAGAAAATCGATTCGCTTCTTTGAGTATATGGGCTAATTCACACAGCGTAGTGTCAAGAATTGTGATTCTAACCCGTTCCTCCTGCTGCTCTTGACGCAGTCGCAGCGCACGATCTGTATCGGCGTCGTGGTATTGTGAAAACCACCGCAGCAGTATGGAGGTGTCGAGGGCGTATTGGGTCATACTTCCTGGCGCTCAGCGCGCAACGCTTTTAAGGGATCCCAGGGCTCTATATCTCTGCGCAGGGCATCCTGTATTTCCATTGCGTGTCTTATTTCGGTGCGCCGCTTTTCGCGTTCTTGGTAATCTTCTCGCTGGTCAAAATAGGCCATAACTGCTAATCGAAGCAGTTTACTTCGATTAACGCCCTCTTGCTCAGCCACATGGTCGATTTGACCAAGTAGATCGTCAGGGAGCATTACGTTTACTCGTGCCATAAGGGGACTCTTGGAATAGTTGTGTAGGGATCGCGCAAATTACTAAGTAGGGTTAGGCTTGTCAAGATGTGATTTTGACGGTTGCTTTAGGGTGAATAAAAACGTTGGGACATAATTCAAGAGTGTGCTCATGAAGAACTATTTGAAAATAATATCGGGCTCTAGTAATCCAGCCTTAGCCGGGGAGATCTGTGAGTATTTAGACCTTGCACCGGGCCGAATCCAGATAGATAGGGGGCCTAACGACAATATAAAGGTGCAAATAAAAGAGAATGTCAGAGAAGACGATGTGTTTGTCGTTCAGACGTCTAGTTCGCCTGTTAACGACCACCTGACTGAACTTCTTTTGATTATAGATGCTCTTAAATACGCTTCTGCCCGTCGTATCACGGCCGTGTTACCCTATTATCCCTACGTTCGCTCAGACAAAAAAGATGAACCAAGGATTTCTATTAGTGCCCGCCTCGTAGCTGATTTACTACAGGCCGCAGGTGCAGATAGAATTCTAACTATGACTCTTCACTCGCCGCAGATTGTTGCTTTTTCTCGGATACCTGTAGATCAACTTTGGGCTACTGGTTTAATTTGTAACTATATGCGGGGCAAAGATTTGAGTAATGCTGTGGTCGTCTCGCCAGACGTTGGTAGTGCCGATGAGGCAAGTGCCTACGCCAACCGTCTCGACCTCCCGTTGGCCATTATGGACAAGCGCCGACATGCCGACGATGAAAAGGCTGAAATTCAAAATATCATTGGTGATATAGAGGGGCGTGACGCCCTCCTATTTGATGATGAGGTGCTAACGGGGGGGTCGATGATGGAAGCTATGCGGATACTCAAGGATCGTGGTGTAAGAAGAATTCTTGCAGGATGCACCCATGGTGTTTTTTCCGGTGCGGCTATGGAGCGAATAGACCAATCTGCCGTTGAGGTTTTCGCGACTACCAATACGATACCGCTACCAAACGATAAGCCAAAAAGTAAAATTGAAGTGCTTTCGGTAGCGCGTATTTTCGGGGATGCGATAAAGGCGATCCACCACGGTGAATCGGTAAGCCGTTTAATTTAAGCCCTAAAGAGAGTATGTTAGATGCCCAGTAAATTTAGTATAATCGGCGAGCTTTGGGAGTTTATGAAAGTGCGTAAAAAATGGTGGCTGGGTCCCATATTCACGACCTTGATTTTACTGGGTTTGCTCATTGTAATGACTCAAGGATCGGCAGCAGCCCCCTTCATTTACGCTCTTTTTTAGGCGAATAGCGCATAGTTTATACTATGTAAATTTCAAAAATGAAAAAAGAATTATCCGCTATAGTAAGCGGGCGTGTCCAAGGAGTAGGTTTTCGCTACTTTATATACACGAAAGCCAAGAACTTAAACGTTTTTGGGTGGGTCAAAAACCGGCCAGATGGGAAGGTTGAAGCTCTGATCGAAGGCGAGGAAGTAGACTTAGAGAAGATGTTATTTGAATTGAGACAAGGGCCTTCGGGGAGCCGAGTAGACGATTGTGAGTTTGTCTGGAAGCCCTACACTCAGTCATTCACATCATTTAACTTGGTGCACTAGCGATGATAGAAATAGAAAGTTTCATACGAGACGTCCCTGATTTTCCGGAAAGGGGAATCGTCTTTAAAGATATCACTCCGCTGCTTGCCAATGGGCCTGCACTTGAAATGGCCGTTTTGGCAATGGCCAAACCCTATAAAGAAGCCGGCATTGAACAAGTCGTAGGAATCGAGTCAAGAGGCTTTATTTTTGGAATGGGAATTGCGCTTTCCTTGGGATGTGGATTCGTACCGGTTCGAAAACCCGGTAAGCTGCCCTACGAGACGTTTTCCCAGGACTATGCTCTTGAGTATGGAACAGATGCGGTTGAAGTTCACGTAGATGCGCTTAAGGCTGGTCAGCGGGTCATTGTTGTCGACGACGTCTTGGCAACAGGGGGGACGATGCATGCGACCTGTCAGCTCCTCAATAAATTGAACGCTTCTATTGTCGGTGTGAGTTTCCTTATGGAACTGAGCTTCCTGCAAGGCAGAGAAAAGCTGTCGTCGGTTGAATCCATAACGTCTCTATTAACCTATTGAATGGAAGAATTAAATGGCAAATGAAACTCAGAAATTAAGCAAAGAAGAGTTGCAGGAAGATGAATTCGTAGAGGGTGCCGTACGATTTGTTGAATATGTGCAGGAGAACGCTCAAGCCTTTATTGCGGGCTTAGTTGGGATTGTCGTAGTGATTTTAGGTGTAAACTACTTTATAAAGACCCAAGAGCAATCACAGGCCGATGCAGCAGCCTTACTTGGCGATATGTTGATCGCTGAACAAGCCGGTCAAAAAGAAGAAGCGATCCGGACGGGAGAGCAGCTGCAGACGGCTTACGCCGGAACAATTGCCTCCGCCCAAGCTACCGTACTGTTGGGCAATATCCAATTCAACAGCGGGAACTACGCTGAAGCAGAGCGGCATTTTCAAAGTTATCTGCAAAACTACGATCCTGTAGACGTCTTGTCACTCGCTGCAAATAATGGTCTTGCAGCCTGTTTAGAAGCCCAAGGTCAAGTGGAACAGGCCGCACAGCGCTATGAAGAAATTGCCGCTCGCCACAAGGGACTTGCATCAGCTGGACAGGCCATGATGAAAGCTGCTTGGTGCTATGCACAATTAGGGGATCGCGATAAGCAGCGGGCTCTTCTGCAGTCGGTTATAGACGAGTATGCACGTTTTCCAGTTGCCGCGCGGGCGCGCACTGAAATAGAAATGCTTTAGGCGGATACTATGAGTAGGCAGCTCAAGGTCTTTGCTGGTCAGAGCAACCCTGAATTAGCGCGCGATATTTGCGCTAATATAGGTATTGATCCGGGCCAGATTGAATACGTTTGTTTTAGCAATGAGAATATAAAAGTCAAGATATGTGAAAACGTAAGGGGATGCGACGTTTTCTTTATTCAGACTTCTTGTCCTTCGGTAAGCGATCATCTCATGGAATTGCTTATCGCTCTTGATGCACTCAAATATGCATCGGCGAGTCGAATAACGGCTGTCTTACCCTATTATCCCTACGCTCTGGCAGACAGTAAGGACGAACCCCGGATCTCTGTCGCAAGCAGGCTAATGGCTGATCTAGTGGCCGAGGCTGGCGCAGACCGCATTCTTACCATGACCTTGCACAGTCCTCAAATAATGGGCTTTAGCAGAATCCCCGTTGACCAACTAAGTGGGGTGCCAACCATATGTGCTCACTATGGGGATTTAGGAGTGGACAACGCTGTAGTTGCCGCTCCAGATATTAGCAGAGCAAAAGTTTCAGAGATCTACGCAAAGCGGTTGGGGTTACCTCTGGCCGTCGTGGATCGCAGAAGAGCAGTGGATGGCCAGGTGCGCGTTCATGGCGTTATAGGAGATGTGGCTGATCGCCACGTGATATTTTTTGATGATGAAATCATCACAGGTGGATCTGTAGCCGAGGGAGCGCAAGCCGTCTTGGAGCGAGGAGCCATGTCTGTGAGGGCTGGCTGTGTGCATGGTACGCTCGTTCCCGGTGCTGCCCGCCTGCTTTATGCTTCTGGGGTCGAACATTTAGCTGTAACAGATACAATTCCTCTCGCCTCTGATAACAAAGGCTCACAGATTGCTGTTTGCTCTGTAGCTAATCTCTTTGCACAGGCTATTCGGGCCATCCACGATGAAACATCGATAAGTGCACTTTTTAACTAATCCTATGTTGCTCGCTCTTGTTTTAGGGGCAAATCCCTATCCAGGTATCGCCGAGCCCGATTATGGCTTGATTAATACTCTCAAGTATTTTTTTATTGGCTTTGGTGTTCTCCTGTTGATCATTCGTATTTTCAACGGACTACAAAAAAAGGCGAAGGCCCAAAAGGGCCATTGGGCCCTTTTTCAGCAAATGGCGAAAGCACGAGGGCTTTCAAAAGAGCAAATCAAGGTTTTAGGGTCTATCGCAAAAAGTGCTAAGGTAAAGCGGCCCGCGCGCCTGCTAGGTTCACTTCGATTGTATGACCGTGCAGTAGAAAAAGCGCTTTTGAAAGAGGAGTTCGATGCCCACGAAGCTATCATTGCAGATTCAATTCGATTAAAACTTTCAACCTCAAAAGCGATCTGGTCAAAAGCTGACGGTGAGCGGCGACAGGTTTCTCGGGTTGGGTGTTCGTGGAATGTGCGCTTAGAACTTGTCTCCTTTGAAACTCTTAAAAAAAAAGAAGGTCAGCGGGTGGAAGAAGCCGATGAAAATCAGCTTCTAAAAATCGCTCATGGGTATATAGAAGCGGGTGAATTTCTTCCCCATAGAGTACAAATTGCCAATATAAGTTCGGGTGGGGTTGCTCTACTCGCTAGCCCTAAGTTCATTGGCAGCACTGGTGATATTGCTCGTTTTACTGGAGATTCTGAGCGCATACCCTTCTCGATAAATGGGCTTTTTGCCAAAATAAATTCCATTGAAAAAGACGAGCAGCGTGGGTTGCATGTTTTGCATATGAAGTTTCTTCCCATGGATGCAGGGATACGCAAGTCCATTATTCAATACGTCTATGACAAGGTTGACGCCGATCAATCGACTGAAAAGAGTGGTAAGACTAAGGTGTCGAAGCATCTGCTTCCCAAGAGGCTTACTACATGAGAGTGGCCATAATTGCAGATATTCATGCTAATTTAGAGGCACTCGAAGCGGTTCTAATTGCCATTGAGCGCGAAGGGGTTGATCGTATAATTTGCCTTGGAGACATTGTTGGCTATGGCCCGGATCCTCTCGGGTGTATTTACCGCCTGCAGGAAGTAGAAGCCTTAGTGCTTTTGGGTAATCACGACCAGGCTATTATAGATCCCCAATCGATCCGATCTTTTAATGCGACTGCAAGACCTTCCCTGCTTTATGCCTGCGAATGTATCGGAGAGGAAGAGAGGGCGTATTTAGAGGGAGTGCCTCTTGTCAGGGAGGGGCGTGATATCGATGGCGTTGATGGCAGGGAAGAAGTGGTATTTGCTCACGCTAACCCTCTAAGCCCAGCGGAATGGGAACCTCTTTATCTCCATTCTAAGATAGCTAAAGCAATGGACGTTTTAGAGCACAAGATTGCTTTTGTTGGACATACTCATTATGCCGGTATTTATTGTAAAATGCGAGCTCGAACACTTCCATTGACATCTTCGATTGTTGCAATTGGCCCCCACCAATATTTGGTCAACCCTGGCAGCGTTGGCCAGCCGCGAGATGGGAATTGGCGTGCTTCTTATGCCGTTTGGGATATAGAAAAAAATGGCGTCGAATTACACCGAGTTGAATACGCTGTTAAGCGAACTCAGGAAAAAATGCGGACGTTAGACTTTCCCCACTTCACCATTGAGCGTCTAGGTCAGGGAGCGTAGAATCGGGCCATCATGAGAGGGCGCGTTTTGCGGGTTTCAGGTCAGAATTGCCTTGTTGAATTAGAGGGCACGTCCGTTAGATGTAAAATGCGTGGTCGCCTCAAGGGAGGGCGGCGCGAAAGTAATTCCCCTGTTATTACAGGCGATTGGGTTGATGTAGAGCAGGATGGCCCTGATCAATATGTCATCAATGGCGTTGAGGACAGGCTTTCCCATTTTACCCGGGCTAGCAGCGGTTCGCGGCCCTACGATCAAATCATCGCAGTTAACATCCAGCAGCTCGTTATTATTTCTTCTGCGCGTAACCCGTCCTTTAGAGCCGGATTTATCGATCGAGCAATCGTATCTGCACTCTGGGGGAAACTGGTTCCCGTCATCGTTATCAATAAAATTGATTTAGGGCTTGGAAAAGAGGTCGTGGCGGCAATGGGTGTGTACGAGCGGCTCGGCTACCAAATTCTGCAAACAAGTGCTGCTAATGGCAGGGGGATCTCAGACTTAGAAGCGCTGTTAAAAGGGACTGATTCCGCTATCATGGGGCACTCGGGGGTGGGGAAATCAACGCTGTTAAATGCAATCGACCCAAAGCTTGCTCTACGGACGCAAGAAATTATGCATCAGCATGACCGTGGGCGCCATACGACGACAGCTGTCCAGCTTTACCCAATAAAAGGGGGAGGTTATGTAGCGGATACCCCCGGGATTAAGGAGCTCCGTTTATACGGTATTCAACGCAGCGAAGTCGCTGAGTATTTTGATGATTTACGGCCCCACATTGATCAATGCAGGTTTAGGAATTGTTCCCACCTCAATGAGCCCGAGTGTCGGGTTCGGACTGCAGTTGATGATGGACAGATCGCCCAGAGGCGATACGAAAGCTATGCCCGCATAATGGAAAGTCTTAGCGTATGACTGAACTGCCTATAGGGAAGCTTATAAAGAATTTTGGCCATTTGCTTGGGCTGCGCACGGTGGCAGGGCAGGCGGGGATAGAGCGTGTCATTAATACGAGCGATACGTATCGTCCTGGCATGGCCCTGATGGGGTTTGTCGAGTTGTTCACCGTTGACCAACTGCAGATTCTCGGCAATACTGAAATGGAATATCTCCGCAATCAATCGCCAAGTGATAGAAAAAGGGCTTTGGAGATATTATACCAATTTGAAATTCCCTGTATTGTCATAACGGGCAGGGGGAGAATGATTCCTGAGCTCAAAGCTCTTGCCGAAGAATATGGCGTTCCCTTGCTGCGGTCTGAATTTGAAACGGCCCGGTTTAATCACCTGTTCCACTTTTACTTGGACGACGTTTTTGCACCCCAGGTAACGCTACATGGCACTCTAGTAGATGTGCATGGCATAGGTTTGTTGTTTAAGGGGCGAAGTGCGATTGGTAAGAGTGAAGTTGGACTTGATCTTGTTGAGCGGGGACACCGATTGGTTGCTGACGATGCTGTTAATATTACCCGCAAATCACAGGGTATTCTCGTTGGGACAAGTTCTGAGCTGCTGCGTGACCACATGGAAATTCGCGGTATAGGAATCATGGACATAAAAAAAATGTTCGGTGTGCGTGGGACGCGGAGGCAGAAGAGGATAGAAGTAGTCGTTCAACTGGTGGATTGGGAAGAGACGATGTCGTACGAGCGGGTTGGCATCGAAGATAAAACCGTGATCGTTTTAGGAGTTGAGCTACCTGAAGTAACTATTCCTCTTTTTCCGGGTAAAAACATAACGGTCATTGTAGAGGCAATTGCTATGGATTACCTACTCCGGATTGAAGGACATTATGCGGCTCGTGAGTTGAATAAAAGACTTATTGAATCCATGAATAAGAAAAGTTAAGGCAAAGATCCGCAGGACGGCACACCGCTTGCTAATATACCTCAATAAAGTTGAGAATTTGCAGGACTATTGATCTCCTTTGCATAAATGGCTCTTATAACATGTTGAAAATAAGACTCTTATATCTATTTCTTCTGGTGCCTGCTTCATTATTTGCTCAGCAAAAAGTGGGTTCTTCTCTTTCTCTAGAGGAAGAATTACGTCAACACTTGAGAAAACTTGATCGCTGGGGCATTGTTCAGCTCTTGCGGACAGAGCAGGCCGTTGATGAAAAACAAAAGCTGCGTGCACAAACTACGAGTAACCCGGATGAATTGGCGCTTCTCTCTGAAGACGAAGATAGCGGAGTGCGATTCTACGTTGCTGCCAATAAGAATGTGCCCTTGGATGTGCAATTGCAGTTGGTTGAAGATCGAGAAGAGGTCGTACGCGGAGGTGTGGCTCTCTCTCTTCAATTTACCCCCGAGGATACTAAGTTAAAAGGAGAGCTCAAGCGGAGGATTGCTGAGCGCCTTGCCGGTGACGATAAGGCTATAGTGCGCATGGCTTTGGTCAGTAATACGACTCTTCCTAAGGCCATTTACGACACTTTAGCCACCGATCCAGATCCCATTATCCGCCAAAAGCTGTCAGAAAATATCAGTATACCGCGGTCAAGTTTAACTGTGCTTGCACGAGATGATATGGCTAATGTTCGCGCTTCGGCAGCGGCTCATACCAATATGCCAGATAGTTTGCTAAAAGAGCTCAGCGGGGATGTAGAGGTTAGCGTCCGCACGGCTGTAGCGGGGAATGTGAATACTTCCGTGGGCGTGCTGGATTCTCTCGTAGGCGACGAGGAGGTCGATGTGCGTCTAGCTGTAGCAAAACATCCCAAAACGCGAATTGCTGGTTTGAGGGCGCTCGCTAATGATCCCAATATCCCCATACAGGTTACTGTTGCCCAGCACCCCCAAGCAGGTAAGGAACTTCTCTTGGCTTTGGCCAGTTTCGAAAGAGACGTGTCTGTGCGTGAAGTTGCCCGTGAACGACTTGAGCCGTTGTTGCGGGGTGAAATACGCGAAGATGTGCTTGAGCGGTGGAACACTGACTAAGGGCCCGTCGACTGTTTTTCCTTCACTTCCCCGGCGCTTAGCGAACTGTGTAGGTTTGCAATAAGGCCACGAAAAGCGCTCATCTTCTGGATTAAATCTTTTTTTTCCTTTTCTATTATCTCCTCACTTTTTATAGACTGAAAGAGCAGGTGCCGCAGGTGGTCAGCCTCGCTCCGGTCTCTCCTTATCTTGTCTCTTAGGTTGCGTAGTCGTATAGAGGTGGCGTATTTAGTCAGGGCAACGAGGGCAAAAGTGAGCAACGGCCAAATAATCATAATCTCATATCGAACAGTTAATCTGCGTTAGAGCCAACTCAATACGCATAATAGTAGATACACTGGCTTAAATTGACAAGACAGGGAGAAAACTTGGGGCGCACCGTAGTATCAGACGACTTATTTCATCCCCTAACGTTTTATTTAGCGGAGGCTCAGTGTTCTATTGAGAGACTGATTGAAACGTTTAGAGTTGATAATCCCTCCCGGGAAAATCTAGGAGATCACCTTCTCTTAATAGACTGTGCTGATAAGGATTATTGGATTCAAACGTTGGGTAAGTGCGGATATTCGCTTGAGATATCTCACCCCTTATGTTGCCGGGGAAACCCCTTGGAACAGGTAAGGGAACTGGCTAAAAAGAGAAAGTCTCTAAGTGTTTTCTACGAATATTTTGATCCCAACATGGATTTGGAAAGAGTGATAGAAAGCATAGGAGGACTGCGTTATTGCGAGGTGTTTTGCCAGGTTAGAAACGAATTGGCCCTACAGCAGGCTCTCATAGAACTGATTGATTGGTTCACTATCCATATGAGTCCGATAGACGAAGTTTTTTGCAGAATGCGTAACCATAAGGGACTTAACGAGCAGCCCGACTGTTGCACTGTCCTACTAAAATTCGCTGATGGCATGGAAGCCCATTGGTTTATTAATGCTCTGGGAGAGGGCGGGGCAAGAGGCATTAACTTCTATGGTAAAAGGGATGCGTATTCCTGGGATGGGGGAACGGTAAATAGTGGGGTTATTCGGCGGTCGTCTTGGGATGAATTAGTGCGTTCTTATCGGATTGCTGATTGGATACACAAAGCAGCTAGGTGCGAGCGTTCTGTTCCCTACAGGGAGACAAAGCGGTAAATGGATAAGGCTACTTGGAAAGTTACACTCATTCTCTTTACCCTAATTTGGCTCTGCGTACTTGTAATTAACGTATTTCGCACAGAAGCTACGCGAGTCCCCAAAGGCGTCGTTCAGCAGGTAAAAGATTCAGGTTTAATTGATGAGGCTATAATTGGGCCGACCGAGATTGTCTTCACGCTCAAAGAGCCAATCAGTATCCGCCTCGAGGTTGGACAGGTGCGAACAGGAGTCATTTCAATTATCCGCAACGATTCGACTTCGCATCTGGAACACAGCCTTAGCGAAGATGGAGTGAGTGTACATATATCGGAAAATGCCGAACCCGCAGCGCGTGGCGAGTGGGTATTCATAGCATTCTTAGTGGCGGGTTTTGCAATTCTAATAATTAAGGCTAAAAAGGATCTAAGGGGCGGTTCTGTCCGGCAGCAGATAGCCGATTTAAAAGATGCTTTTGATCGAGGAGAAATTGATAAAGATGAGTTTACGCGAAAGATAAATGATCTAACTCCGTATTTATAAAATCACATAATATATAATATGTAAAATAAAAATGAGTAGAATTAAACAATTACCTGATAACGTAATAGACAAGATTGCCGCCGGAGAAGTGGTTGAAAGACCGGCCTCAGTTGTTAAAGAGCTGGTCGAAAACTCCATAGACGCCGGTGCTAAACGTATAGAGATCCGCATTGCTGCTGGTGGGAAGCAGTCCATTGTTGTAAGCGATGATGGAAGCGGTATGAATGCAGAGGATGTGAGAATGTGTCCAATGCGTCATGCTACGAGTAAAATGCGTAGCCCTTCTGATCTTTTTGATATACACACCTTAGGATTCCGCGGTGAGGCTTTAGCTAGTATAGGGGGCGTATCTTATATGACCGTTGAATCGCGTCACATTGAAGACCAGGAAGGAACACGTCTCGTAATAGAAGGAGGCGCCATACGGGAGTGCCAGGCCGTGGGACGTGCGGTGGGAACGACGATTAGTGTCCGACAGCTCTTTTTCAACACGCCGGCTAGGAGGAAGTTTCTTCGGCAAGTTGATACGGAAGCTCGACATATCAATCAAGTAATTATTGGGTTGGCAGCTGGGTATCCCGAAGTGAGCTTTACGTTAGATCACCAGGATCGAAATATGCTCCATTTCACAGGGGCATCGCGAATAGATCGCGTAGTTGACCTTCTCGGCTTAGGGCGAGATCAGATCCTAGAAATTGATTATGAAAAAGACGGTGTTCAGATAGTGGGTGGAATAAGCCGACCTGAACATGCGGGAAAGACAAAGTCCAAACAGCACTGGCTCGTGAGGGGACGACCAATTCATTCGAGGGGATTGACTGAGGCTCTCTACAAGGGGTATAGTCACTGGACTCCCGAGGGCTCCCATCCGGCTTTTGTGTGTTGGATAGATTTGGATCCCAAACAGATAGATGTAAATGTGCATCCAGCTAAACGCGAAATACGAATAGCCAATGAACGCGCACTCAATGAGTCCATACAGTCAATTATTCGAGATGCAGTCTCTTCTTCAGAAGAGCGCGCTTTCAAGATAGAGACATCCTCAACCGGTTCCGCGATGCCTCCTTCAATTGATCTGTCAGAATCGAGCAGGATCAGCGACGAAGGCAATGCGTATAATGACCATGATGAGGGTAATGGAGCGGGGGAGAAGGCCGTCCAGTGGGTGAACTGGAATTTTGACGGAGAAAGTGATTCTGAGCAGGGCACGCTCCTGCTCCAATCGGGCCCCAGCGATAAGGCAGCCGATGGCGTATTAATCTCCAACAGAGAAGGGGCCGAAATTGAAAACATATGGCAGGTTCACGGGCGATATTTAATAAGCCCTCTTAAAGATGCTCTTTTAGTTGTAGACCAACAGGCTGCACATGAGCGCATTCTCTATGAGGAAGCAGCAAACAAAGACGCGAAGGCCGTAACGCCTGTCCAGCAGCTGCTATTTCCCTTGGTGCTCCAGTTGGGACGGGAAGAATACGCATTAACCCTGGATTTAATCGATCTACTTAAAAATATTGGCTTTGATGTCAGGGATTTTGGGGAAAACTCAATTGTCGTGGATGGTATTCCTTCGCAGATGAAAAACTGGAATGATGGCGAAGTGCTCAGGCATATTTTAGCTGACGTGGCTGACGGGGAAACTGTCCCAAAGGGATCGCAAAAAGAAAGAGTTTTTCTTTCTTATGCCAAGCACAGTGCTGTGCGAGACGGGGTGAAGCTAGAAGAGCTTGAAATGAGCTATATGTTGAAGCGGTTGATGGAGTGCAACGAACCTTATTTTTGCCCTCGAGGTCGCCCCACTATAGTCAAAGTCCTGCGAAGAGATTTAGACCGCCTCTTTGGGCGCATTTAGAGTATGGATTTCCCTTAATGTCTTTACACGCCACGAAGTTGCAGTTGTTCGTGGTGATGACAGCTGGCGATATGGCCTTTTCCCGCTACTACAAGTTCGGGAGGACTTTGCCTACATATATCTTCGGCATAGCGGCAGCGGGATGCGAATAGGCAACCAGAATCCGACTCGGGGGGCGCGGAGGCATCCTCATCGTCTTCTTCTATATGCCAGGGTGCTTTGGGGTCTGGTGAGGGGGCAGCGTTTAATAACATGGCCGTATAGGGATGTCTTGGGTGAGAGAATAGGGCTTCTGTTTCCGCCTGTTCTACAATCCTTCCCATATACATAACGGCTACTTCATCACATAGATACCGCACCACGCTCAGGTCATGGGCAATGAAAAGGAGGGTAAGGTCCAGATCCTCCTGTAACTCTTGCAGAAGATTTAGGATCTGTGCTTGTACAGAAACGTCAAGCGCGGATACGGGCTCATCGGCTACAATTAGAGTCGGACTTAGCGCGAGAGCTCGAGCTATGCCAATGCGCTGGCGTTGCCCCCCAGAAAAGGCGTGCGGGTACCTGCGAATATACCGTGGGTCTAGACCGACCCGTTCCATGAGTTCTGTAACCCTCATTTCGCAGTCTTTAGTAGACCAGCCGTGCGCTTTAAGCGGTTCGGCAATAAGGTCGAGTACGGGCATCCGAGGGTTGAGAGAAGAATAGGGATCTTGAAAGATCATTTGGATATCGCTGCGTATATCCTTTATTTGCCGCTTGTCTAATTGGGCTAAATCAACGCACTCTCCATCCCTTTTCTTAAAAAGGATTTCTCCCGTTGTCGGATCTAGCGCACGCAACACCATGCGCCCCGTGGTTGTTTTTCCACAGCCGCTTTCACCCACAAGGCCTAATATCTTACCCTTTGTGAGTGAGAAACTGACCCCATCGACAGCTTTTACCCAACCGACCTGACGCTGTAATAGCCCCCTGCGTATGGGAAAGTATTTTCTCAGATCGCGGACGGTGAGGAGGGGGTTGAGATCTTCAGTACCGGGGAGAGTCATATCGCCTACTCTTGGTGAATAAAACAGCTAGCATACTGGTCTTGGGCTACTTTTATTGGTTTTGGAGACTCGCTTGTGCATATATCGCCTACCTTTTGTCCGCATCGAGTGTGAAAGGGACACCCTGTTGGCAATGCATATGCACTGGGCACATTACCTTCTATTGGCTGTAAATGTTCGGTTTTACGCGTTAGACTCGGTATAGACTGTAAGAGTGCAGCCGTATAGGGATGGGCTGGGGCTTCAAAGATTCTTTCAACCGGCCCTTCTTCAACGACCCTTCCAAGATACATTACGTAAACGTATTCTACCGTGTGAGCTATAACGCCCAAATCGTGCGTTATCAGGATAAGCGCTAGTCCCAACTCCTTTTGCAGGCGAGCTATTAATTTGAGTACGCGGGCCTGCACTGTGACGTCGAGTGCCGTTGTCGGCTCATCTGCTATTAAGAGCCTGGGATTACTGGCTAAGGCCATCGCAATCATGGCTCTTTGTCGCATTCCGCCTGAAAGTTGGAAGGGATAATCATCTATTCTTTGGTCTGGGTCTTTAATACCCACCATATCCAACAAATTAATTGATCGCTCTCGTATTTCCTCTTCATTCATAGAAGTATGCAGCCGGATCATTTCCGAAATTTGATTCCCTATTGAATGAACGGGGGAGAACGCTGTCATGGGCTCTTGGAATATCATGGAAATATCTCCACCTCGGATGGATCGCATTCGCTCACTCTTATCCTCTATCTGAGCTAAGTCGACCCGATCTCCTTCCTTGGTTGAAAAATCCATTCTTCCTCGGGTTATACGAGATCCAGGCGGCAAAATTCGCAAAAGCGCATTAGATGTCATCGTTTTCCCGCAACCGCTTTCCCCCACGATTCCAATTGATTGACCCGCCTGGACGCGAAAGCTCACTCCATTAAGTGGTTTGACAATTCCTTCATCTCGCTCAATCAAAACGCTTAGTTCTTCTACTCTAAGCAGGTCTTCGGGTTCAGAGTTACTCATATTATTTACTCGCATAGGGATCAGCTGCATCTCTCATTCCATCACCGACCACGTTGAACGCTAGGACGGCTAATACGACAAATAGCCCGGGTAAAAGCAGCCAAGGGGCCATGGCTACGGCCTGGAAGTTCTGCGCTTTTTGCAATAATACACCCCAGCTTACCACTGGTGCGCGCAACCCAATGCCGAGAAAACTAAGGGCTGTTTCACCCAAAATCATACCCGGAACTGCAAGGGTTGCAGACGTTATAATGTGACTGAGAAAAGAGGGCAGAAGGTGGGTGAATATTATTTTTATTTCGCCTGTTCCAGAAACCCGAGCTGCAACCACAAAATCCTCGTCTCTTAAAGAGAGGAACCGTCCCCTTACTACGCGGGCCAAACCGGTCCAACCCATCAGAGAAAGTATGATTGTGACTCCGAAGTACACGCGGAGCGGAGGCCAGTGGGCTGGAAGGGCGGCCGAAAGTGCCATCCAAAGCGGCAATTGTGGAATGGCCATTAAAATTTCTATGGCTCGTTGAATAAGGACATCCAGCCAGCCGCTGTAATAGCCGGCGATGCCACCGAGTAAGATGCCAATGAAGAATGTAAGTGCCACTCCAATTAGTCCAATTGTTAGGGATATTCGAGCACCATAACAAATGCGGGTAAATAGATCTCTGCCGAGATCATCGGTCCCAAACAGAAAAAGGGGGGCTTCACTTTCAGTGCCAAAAAGGTGTATATCACTCCTAAAGATGCCCCACATGGTATAGCTTGAGCCACTGGCAAAGAGGTAAAGAGGATGCTTACTCTTTGTATCTTCCACATAGGATCGTTCCCATTCTCCAGCGGACTTATCCTCGACTAGATCGTATATAAAGGGCCTTAAATGGAACGTTCCTTCAGCATCAAAGAATCGTATTTCTTGCGGCGGGCACAGCACATAGCGAGCGTTGCGCTGATCGGGGAGATAGGGAGAGATAAACTCACATAAACCAGCGAGTGTGTATAAAAAAAGCAGGAGAACTCCCCCGACAAGGGCCAATTTATGCCGACGAAAACGCATCCACATTAACTGCCACTGAGAGGCAAAGGCGATTTCTAAGTCAGCCCCATTATCTTCAGAAAAATTTGCTGACGGCGTTTTATTCATAGCGAATCCGGGGGTCGGCTATAGCCAGAAGAATATCGGAAATAAGCGTCCCGAGTACCGTTAAGGCGCTGAGCATTAGGAGGAAGGAACCTGCAAGATACATATCTTGGTTCATTAGTGACTCGAGGAGGAGTGGTCCCGTTGTGGGCAGACTCAGCACAACGCTTGTGATTGCCGAACCTGAAATAAGGCCTGGTAACATCCAACCAACGGTGCTTATGAATGGGTTTATCGCGATTCGTAGGGGGTATTTAATAACGAGACGAATAGGACTCAACCCCTTTGCTAGGGCCGTTGTAACGTAGGGTTTACCAAGCTCGTCCAATAGGTTTGCCCGCATTATGCGCATTAAGCCGGCCATTCCTCCTACGCCAATCACGACGGCCGGTATCCAAAGGTGTCCAAGTAAGTCGAGAAGCTTGGCATAGGACCAAGGGGCATCTGCATACTGTGGGGAAAATAGACCGCCAACCGCAATGCCAAACCATTCATATCCCAAATACATCAAGACCAAAGCCAATAGAAAATTAGGTGTAGCCATACCCAAAAAAGCAGTGAGGGTAGCTGCATAATCAATGGCTGAATACTGTCGGAGAGCAGAGTAGATTCCAACGGGAAAAGCGACTAGCCATGTTAGAATCGTTGCAGAGGTCGTTATAAGGAGAGTGTATCCCAGCCGTTCCCATATCAGATTATTTACAGACTGACCATACATCACAGAAAAACCCATATCGCCTTTTAAAAGTCCGCCAACCCACTTGAAATATTGGACGTACAGTGGGTCGTTCAGGTTATACCGTTCGCGAAGGGCTATGATCTGCTCCTCGGAGATTTCTTGGCCTTCCGCCTGCAGTTCTTGTAGACGCGAAGTAATAATATCGCCGGGGGGGAGTTGAATTATAGTGAAAACCAACACTGAAATAACTGCAAGCGTCGGAACCATTATAAGTATGCGCCGTATGATATAGTTGATCATTAATTTACACTTTGTTCTAAATACCACGTTTCTGGATAATAGGGCCAAGACCATCTTGAATCCCAGCCCCAATAGCCATTTCGGGGCACATTCTTCAATCTATCGCGAACTATAACGGGATGGGGGCCCAGGCCGATAATCCCAATTGCCCAAATATTGTCAGCCTGACTCTGTAGAATCCTCTTTCCATACTTAATGCGCTCTTCTGAATCTTCTGTTCTGCGTAAAATTTCCCACCAGCCTATAAGGTCCTTCACATCCTTGGGCGGCTCTAAGCCCCTTGAACCATCGGAGCGGTACCAGCGAGACCATTCTGTCCAATGTGTAACCTCTTGTCCAATGTGCATGGGGACATACCAGAAAGGTTCTATAGGGAACAGTATATCGGCATTGCGATCTGCGTGCCAAAGACTCATGTCCATTACGCCGGCTCTTGACCTGATGCTTTTTAGAGCCCCGCTTATCTGTCTGCTATTTACGTGAAGGCCGACCTCTCTCCAATGAGCCGTTACTAAATCTACTGTTATCTGCTTGGGTGTTTCGCCAAGGCTGTATTCGAGCGTTATGACAAGTGGCTTTCCATCAGGCTTCTCTCTTATACCGTCCCCATTGAGGTCGAAAAGACCCATTTCATCAAGCAATTTACCCGCTTTTATGGGATCGAAGTTGGCTGATGCTCGGGCAAAATGCGGCTCAAAAAAGCTGCTTGAAGGCACAACCGTTAGTTGGCGAGGTACACCGTGGCCATAATAGGCAATATTATTGATTTCCTCTCTATTGATAGAAAGAGAAAGGGCTTTGCGAAAGCGAACATCTTGGAAAATTGAACGGATTGATGTGTCAGGGTGAGTAAGATTAATCATCAGAGCGACATCAGATCCATACGGCCTAGGCCACAAATAGGTTTGGTAGCCGTTTTCTTTTTCAAACCTTTTGAACAGGGGAATATCTGAGGTTTTAAATTGTCGCCCTGCAAAATCGACCTGCCCGGTGGAAGCTTTTGCGGTCATGATCTCAGCGCTATCTACGCGCTGCACTTCAATAAAGTCTATGTAGGGTAATTGATTGCCTTTGGGATCAACTTTGGGGTAATAAGGATTTCTCTTTAATCGGGTTCGCGTTGAAGTTCGACTCACCACTAAAAAAGCCGTCTTTTCGGGTCGGTTAAATACCATTAAGTCATTTGTGTTATTCACTGCCTGAAAATAAGTGCGCCAATCTTGCAACCCCAGATCTTTAGCTTCCCGTTCTAATTGCTCAATGGGGGTAAAAGACGGGTGGTATTTGCGCATAAAATGGGCCGGTATAGACAGGCGCCACCCGCTATGAGCTAAGTAATTTACAAACAGAGGTTTTGGATCAGGAAAATGATAGCTAAAGCTAAAGTCATCGTGTTTTTCAATTTTAGCGTTTTTAAAACGGGGTTCTACTACTGGGGTCAGCCGTTTATCCATAAGAACGTGTTCAAACCAGAATACAAAGTCATCAGAAGTTGCAGGATGCCCATCTGACCATTTATGTCCTTCGCGCAGGAAAACGGTTAGCGTTTTAGAATTGTTACTATACTGAACTCGCTCGGCAAAATTTGGAAGGTTGAGGCGCATTTGGGGGTCGGGGCGAAGGGGGCCCTCGGGCACGTTGAGTAACTGTTCACCGGCGTGAAAAAGAGAAGCTGTGCCCCCGTGAATGCCGATCTCGGCTATGGGGTGAACCACGATAGGGTCGATCGGAAGTCTCTCTCCAATGGGGGGGAGGTCGCCGTTTTTTACTAATTCATCTAAAATTGGCGATTGTTTAAATTCGGTTAATCCAAGCTTCGCAGCGCTGCTGGGTCCTACAAACCATTGAGAAGGCCAGGCTTCTTTGGGGATATCTTCTACGGTTACAGATTTATCTTGGGCGGCTTCTACCGTTACAGTTGGGTGCCCTATAAATGTGAAAAATGAAAAACTTGATAATAAAGAAATTGTTAGGCTATTACGTAGCATTATAGCAAGGAGGTTTAGGTTAAGGATTGTGTTGAATTAGTATAACGAACCTTTTGGTGGTAAACAATTAGATCAAAAATGAAAATTGAATTTTACAATAGGCACATATATTAAATTATGTAATTATATAAGGAATTAAGATAAGGGCAGGTATCATTTAAACTTCATTCTACTCCAGGAGGTGTTTTTGACTGGGGTTGGCGAATTGGGAGAATATTCTATGGTTAACCGAGGGTGAAAATTGGGATCAATAGAATTTCGACTTATGAATCGCTTTGCTGTAGGCGATCTTGTTTCATCGCCTAAAATGATCCAGCCAAAGTTTTCACTGGGGGATTTAATCCAGTTTTCTACGTCTCGCTTGAGAGAGTGGCTACTCCAGTTGTACCAACCCTCATCAATAACAACTTCTTCAGCACTACTTTGGGTAATGAAATCTCCGCCAGGGATTTTCCAACGTATCTTGTCGTAAAATGAATGAAGCCACGTTGCGTCGTCCGTAGCTGCCATTGCGCCTAGGCCTTCGCCGCCGTCGCCGGCAGAACTTCCTTCGCCCCAATCGGTCAAAAGCCTATGAGCATTCAGCGGCGAAGAGCCGGCCTTGCTTTTGTTCATATACAAAGAAAGAACTGCGTTTTCAATCTTAGAATCCTGGGGAATGGATGAGAGGTCAAAATGCAAAAGAATTCTTCTAATGCCATTTGCGCCCGTTGAGCCAGCAAAAATATAGGAGCCAGCGCCATTGCTTATTGAGCCATCCTTGTTTTCATACAGCGTATTATCGCGAACAGCTTTTAAGGTAACTGTTTCCGCCTCCGCGTATTTTACAAGGAAAAGTATGAAGCATAGAGTTAGTCTTAGCATGACAAAGTGACCACATTGCCCAAACTAACTATAACAGGTATTATCGATAGTTTAATGTGTGCAGAAATTTTCGTATAATTCATTAATTTATCTTTCCCTAGCTCCTTCATCAATCAAGTCGAATGGGAAGCCTAATTGTGAACACAGAACCGACATTCAATTCGCTATCCACGTTGATTTCGCCTCCATGCAATTGGCAAAGGCGCTTAGAAATGGCCAGACCCAACCCCGTTCCTTCGACTCTATACTTCTTAGAACTTCCACTCTGCTC
>Ga0181593_10001239_pt1 | contig 22885 bp, 17 predicted proteins | sample 071ome_19_FD_133756 | JGI IMG/M metagenome (GOLD analysis project Ga0181593, IMG submission 133756) | Coastal salt marsh microbial communities from the Groves Creek Marsh, Skidaway Island, Georgia - 071413AT metaG (megahit assembly) | ecosystem: Environmental > Aquatic > Marine > Intertidal...
CATAGCCCCCAGCGAGGGGGGTTGTTTGCTCAATTTTGTGATAACTTTTGTGACAACCTGAAACTTATTTTAATTTGATTTCAGAGTGTCACGTATCATCGTTTAAAAAAAGAACTGATCAGCAAGCTCTTGTCGTTCATCAGCGCGAAGAACTTTCTATTCCGTAATAGGTAGAGCTGCATTCTGTGCCTGACTCTCTGCGCCTTGGCCTATGTAAGCTTGAAGTTCTGCCTTCTCACATAACGCGCTTGAACTTGTTAAGGCCTTTCTGAGGTAAGTCTGGAAGCGTCATGACTACTTTCTGCCCAGGCGATCTACTGCAACCGCGGTGCTCGTGACCAACCCTTTGGGTGGCGACTTTGCGATTGCTTCGACGCTAGAGATTTTGTCTGCAAGCTTTACTAAGGCAGGCTCTGGGGTTTTCTTCGTTGCCTTATCGATCTGAAGCTCTTTCCGCATTTGATTCAAAAGAGACTTATCGTCAGTGCGCTCTGCAAAGAAGTCGGCTGGTCGTTTTTCAAACTCATCTACCAGATCTTCGTCGCTAGTTGGTGAACAACCCTCCACGCTGTCGCGCAGGCGCGCAGCCGCGATTGCTTCTTCTGATCCGCTCCATGCTTTTATGAGGGATGAAACTTCTTCAAGGTGAATAGTAATTGGTTCTTTGGCCGCATCTTTACGGCATTGACCAGCGTGACACACGCCAGGCTTGTGCCTGTCACCAAGTCGTTCCACTTGCCGTCCAAAGAGCAAATAATGCCAATAATTGGATCGAGGCAATTATCGCAAACGTGGTTGTGGCCAATGTCGCTCTATAGCCAGAAGGTGCCAGCTTGGCTAAAATGATCCGGCCAGGCTTGGTCAGTAAAATCGAATGCGCCAGAGGAAATTGTAAATTCTAGGCCAGGTTCGCCGCAAAGGTCCAAGGCGGTGGAACGCCACCGAAATTCTTGCGCATTCCAAAAAACATCGCGGTCATCATAGAAAGTACGGCCAGCAAAAATATAAAGTGGCAGATAAATCCATATGAAACCGCCACAATAATCCGACGTTTCCCAGCCGGTGGGGTGAGCGATCCAATTGCCAGTTCGAGCAGTCGCGTCGAGCGCGGGTTTGAAGTCTCTCTCATGGCGTTGAGATAATTCAAAATCATGCAATGCCTAGTTTTTTGACCGCGCCGAGCGTTAAGTCAGATTTAATAAAAGAGCTTGGCACGGGTTTAAGAAAAGGGAATACAGGCCAAAGATGTCTGATTGACTAAAAAACCGCTTGGTTATTTCTCGCGTCGATGCGCAGATATTAAGCCAAGGATGGCGAAAAACAAAAAGGCGGCTGGAACCAACGTTACCATCACTTTCAGCGCGGTTAGGGCCTGATCGGGTTGCTCGATTTTACCCATTGTTGAGGATTGAAACCCATATATTCCAAGGATTATGGCCAAAAACCCAGGCGCGATCGCGTTTGCGACTTTCTGACCAAACAGCCAAACTGCGCTGAAAGCCCCCTCGATGGCCTCACCAAATTCTACGCGCGTTTGGTCCATCAAGTCGGGATACATGGCCCAGGGAATTTGTTGATAAGCGCCGTTGGTCACACCCGCCAGCAGAAACAAAATAAACATTGTGGTGATATTCGTCGATGGAAGCGCGTAGAAAAGGATAAAGAGAAGTATAATATACGCGCCCAAACCAGCAATTAAGGCGGCTGATTTTCCCAAGATATTTGACAAGAATACCCAAAAAACCTGACTACACATTGCGCCGATGACAAAGGCGGCAAATAAGAAAGAGAGTATTCCGAGATTTTTGGAGATTGTGGAAAGAAAGGAGGCTTCACCATCAAAAATGAGGTAGATCGCAGCGAATGGCAGGCCGGCAGTCATCGTGGCAATGGCCATCGTCATCAGACCGTATAATAAAACCAATCTCATAAATGGTTTGTTTTGATAAACCAGTAAGGCCATGTTGCGCAGGCTGGCGTGGCTTGGGGCGGTTTCTTTTGGCGCTTTTCGGGTGGCCCATATTGACGTCCATATCGCGATAATAATCACCGGCGCAATCACGGCGGATGCAAAGAAATGCCCGTCTTTTGTACCCCCTGCAAGTTGCGGGATTATTGCGCCACCAATCAAAATGCCCATGCTGGCAAACGCCATTCGAAACCCCATCAATGACGAGCGCTCTTTTGGCTCATAAGTCATTTCACCAGCGCTTGCGCCATATGGGATTGCCACCATCGTAAATCCCAAAGTTGAGAGTGCAAAAAAAACCGCTACCCAGATCAATATGCTCATTTGTGAGGCGAAAATGGGCACTCCGAATATGCCGATTTGACCAAATGCAAGCAGTAAGGCACCGATTGCCATCCACGGTGCGCGTCTCCCCCACCTGCTTTCGGTTCGATCCGACAAATAACCGATGATCGGATCGGTGAGGATGTCAAAAATTAAGATAGCCGTTGTTAACGCGCCGGCAATTGCCACATTTATCCCGAGATAATTGGTTAAAAACGATAAGATTAAAAGCTGTTTGACAATCACGAACACAACGATGCCCATATCTGCCAGGCCCCACCCTATTTTCTGGCCGTATGTCAGTTTTGAACGCAATGCATCACCTTCTCGAAAGCTTTTGAAAATCTCAGTAGCAAATCAAAGGATTTTGATAAACGCTTTTGTGCAAGGAAATCGCTCCTACATGGCGCGGCAAGGTTTTTCTGGCAAAGGTACAAAACTGAATTGAGCTTGCAAATATTCGGACATTAAACTTCCCATCTTGATATTATAAAGCGCTGGGTCTTCGCATGTTTTCAGTTCAGGAATAGACCATCAATCGCGGCAATAAACCCTCAGCAGAATGCGATTTAATTGAGACTCCACTTAATTCTGTTCTGCGCTATTCTGCGGTTACCTTAAATTAGGCAAAGACCGTTGAAGATTGCGGTCAGACGCATAAGGCTTTCGCTTTACGTGGATTTGACACGCGGTTTCCCAAAACGCTCAGAAAGAATGCAAGTGACCAAATTCAGGAATCTTTTTCAACCGCTTCGCATCCGGAACAAAGAATTCAAAAATCGAATTTTTTCCACCGGACATATGGCCGTCATGCTCGATGCGGGCAAGCCCACGCAAAGGCTTGCCGCCTATCATGGCGCTAAAGCAGCAGGCGGTGCAGCTTTAACGATCATAGAAGCTGCGCGAGTCCATCCAACAGGAAACAGTGGCAGGCCGGCAATTCAGGCCTATGATCCCGCCTGCGTGCCCGGGTACAGGAAATTAGCCGATGCTTGCCATCCCCATGGATGTCTTGTTTTCGCGCAACTGACGCATCCTGGCCGGGAAATGGCCTTGGCGTCTGATGGCTCGCGCCCTGTGGCTTACGCGCCTTCGGCTGTTCCAAATGAGCGTTTTCACGTTATGCCTCGGGCGCTGCCGACCGGGCTGATAAGTGAAATTATAGACGGATTTGAACAATCTGCCGCGCATTTACGTCAAGCGGGCCTTGATGGGGTTGAGCTGGTTGCCTCGCATGGATACCTGCTGGGCCAGTTCCTTAATCCGAACGTTAATCTCAGAAGCGATGGCTATGGGGGAACGTTTGAAGGTCGTTTACGTCTTTTAAAGGAGGCCATCGAAGCAACGCGTCGCGGGACCGGAGATGATATGATGATTGGGCTGCGGCTGTCGGGTGACGAAAAAGACTATGCAGGGATGGGGTTGGATCGCGTGCTTGAAATTTGTTCTGCTTTGGATGGCGTTTCTGATCTGGACTATTTCAATATTACCGCGGGAACATCCGCCGGGCTTGCCGGTTCAACGCATATCGTTCCTTCTATGGCCTATGAGCTTGGGTATACTGCCCCGATCTCAGCCTTGATCAAAACGCGCGTGAGCAAGCCCGTTTTTGTGGCGGGGCGTATAAACCAGCCTCAAATTGCAGAAAAAATATTAGAGATGGGTCAAGCAGATATGTGCGGGATGACACGGGCGTTAATTTCAGACCCCGAGATGCCTCTCAAAGCCCGGTGCGGGGATCTGGAGGATATCCGGGCCTGCGTGGCCTGCAACCAAGCCTGTATCGGACATATGCTGCAGGCTTGCCCAATCTCTTGCATTCAAAGACCTGAAACGGGCCGCGAATTGCAATATGCAAATCTGTCAAAGGCACCATCAAGAAAACGGATTTTAGTGGCAGGGGGTGGGCCTGCCGGTCTCAAAGCGGCCAGTATTGCGGCGCGGCGCGGGCATGAGGTGATCCTTTGTGAAAAATCAAATGCACTTGGAGGCCAGATTAATCTGGCGCAATCCCTGCCGGGCAGGGCTGAATTTGGGGGCATTACGGCGAACCTACAAAAAGAGCTTTCCAAAACCACGGCTCGGCTGCACCTGAATTGTTTTGTAAACCTTGATGTCATTGAAAATATCGCCCCTGACGTTGTTATTTCTGCAACGGGTGCAACGCCCTACAGGGCGCAAATTGATGGGGCTGATGACGCTCATGTGGTGAATGCCTGGCAAGTTTTACAAGGTCAAACAAATGTTGGCGGCCGCGTCGTTATCGCAGATTGGCGCTGTGACTGGGTGGGTCTGGGGCTTGCAGAATTGCTCGTCAAACAGGGCCGCCATGTTCGCCTTGCCGTGAATGGGATGGTGGCGGGCCAAAATATTCCGCAATATGCGCGGGATACCTGGATCGGCACGCTACACAAACTTGGTGTGGAGATTATTCCACATGTAAGAGTGGTCGGGGTGGATTCGGAAGATGCGTATTTTCAACACACGCTCAGCGGTGAACCGGTTATTTTAAATGCAGTCGATACTTTGGTCACCGCCCTGGGGCATTCAGCAGAAACGAAACTTGAGGAAGATTTGAGCGCGCATCGTATCTTGCATCATATCATTGGCGATTGTCTGAGCCCCAGAACGGTCGAAGAAGCAGTGCTTGAAGGTTTAACAATAGGAGCGACCCTGTGAAGGGCTAAAGCATTTGAAACATGGGCCAGGTTTGTCAGAGCGCGCCGAGTGAGCCGAAAATTTCGATTGGGCGCATCACTCGGGTGATGCGTCTATGATGAATAATTTACGCATATGCTCATGGATCACCCACTCGCCTGTCCAACCTTGGGGCAAAACTAACAGGTCGCCCGGTCCCACGTCACGCGTGCCTTTGCCATCTGCATTTGTAACCGAGGCCCAACCGGAAAGAATATGGCAATATTCACCAGCCGCGCGGCGATCGGCCGTAAAATGGCCAGGCTGACATTCCCATACGCCGATTTTGCAATGACCATCTGCAGAGGACCAAAGCAATGTCGATGCCTCTTTCTGTCCCTGGGTCAATGAGGTGGGTTTGTCTTTAAATTCCGACAACGTCGTTTCGGTAAGCTTGGCGTAAACTTCAAGTGCAATCATCTCTTTTTCCCGTGTGAACTCTGCTTGTTTATGGCATCATTTTTATCAATCTGGGCAACATAAACCAGATACTGTTTCCCAGCCTATCAGGAATAGGCACAGTTAACATTCGCTTATTATCCCGGGGCAGAGTTTTCGCAAGATTTTTGCCTGAGGTGGGACAGGCCCCGCTTAGGTTGCGAAAACAAACAGGCTTTAGGTTCTGAAATCAATGATCTTTGGAGAGGTCACGCTTATGTCTCCAATTTTTCAGAACGCCACCCTCATCGGGTTAGCAAAGCTGTTTTTCATTTTGCTCCTATCGGGGCCACCGGCGGGTGTTCATTGAATTATTATAACCGATATTGGGTTAAATTTCGGATCAAACAGTTCGAGATCAGGCCCTTTTCAAGCGGGCATCGCAGCCAAATTGAGATCTGTTCCCGCAGAGAATAGAGTAAATGGCGCCTTTGAAAGGCCAAGAAAAACGTTTGATATGGCAAAGGCGGAAACGACGGGGCTGATAAACAGGCCCGAGACGGGCAAGCCTAGGGCGAAAAAGAACCGTGCTTATCGCGCGCGTCTTTTGCTTTTAGAACATATGCGCTACATCACGCCCGGGGAAGCAAACCTCTTTTGCTTTTGCCTTGAAACACAAACCCAAAGTCGGTGCATGGTCACCGCCTATTTTTCAAAAATGAGGTCAGAGTTCGTGGAGCAAGATGAAAAATCGGAAAAACCCAGGCGCAAACCCAAATCTGACGCAGCCATTGGTGGTATGGTTGCAACATTTGCACTCTTGTTCTTAGCCGTTTTCGTTGGGCTTTTTATTTGGCTTGCCGCTTGACCCGCGGCCTGTCTGCGATCTTTCTTATCCTGATAGCTTAAAGTGGCTTTATTATTTTGGCCAGGGGGGCTGAAAACATTCTTAAATCACCTTGTAATAGAAACTGTCTTTCACCGACGCTTTTAAGCTGTCTTGATAGCGCTTTCCCCCCCACCAGATTTCTTATGGTATCTTCAACGCTAAGTATATCGCCAATGACATTTGTAACTCGGGGCCGGTTTTAACAGTTACGACTAGCTCAGCATTGGGAAACATTGCCCGCATCTCGCGTGGTCTCTTCTGACCCCCAATTCTATCACGGTCCTTCTACCGATTGACCTGTCTTCCTTTGTGAATGATTTTCTAACCATGCCTCGCATGCTTTATCCGAGGCAGGAAATTTATTTTTGAAGAAGCTGCCATTTTGAAAAGGCTTTAAACCAAGACAGGCTGCGCTGCCTGAAAAAGCATGTTTAACGCGCGTGCATCGGGTGGAAAATATCGGCGCTGCACAGCAATTGGTCCGATGTATAACCTGGCTTTGGATATGACGTTGTCTGACAGCTTCATAGGCTTTGAAACTGCGCGGGGAAGGGCCAGATTAAACCAGGTGGGTTGGCAATTTTTTTTGGTGCCTTTTTGCAAAACAGTCTGTTCGAAAGATCTGCCGTTCCAGAGATTTTTATAGATATGTGTTCAGCATGGCTGCTTCAACCCTAAGAAGTTAAGCGCTGCTAGAAGGATAAGAGCGCGCTATCCGATGTGATGATGGGTTGAAAGTTACCGCAAAGAGCATTATGTGCGGCATAACTTTGAAAGGTCGTTCCATGGCAATCAGCAATCCATTGCAATTTATTCAGCAAGTTCGTTCCGAAGTGTCTAAGGTTGTCTGGCCGACGCGGCGAGAAGTGCTTTTGACCACGGTCATGGTCTTTGTAATGGCGGCCTTGGCTGCGGTTATCTTTGCGCTGGTTGATTTAGGGATCCGCTCTGGGCTGCAGGTTTTGTTGGATGCGTTGAGATAATTTTTTTCGAAGGCTCCGCCAATCTTACTTGAAATACTAATGTTTCGAGGGTAATTGGAGCTTTCAAAAGTCTGTTTGGCGTGCGGCGATTCGTGTTGCGCGCCGATTTTTTTGGTTCTTAAGAAGCTTAAAAAAGACTTAACGTTTTGAAATGGCGAGTAAATTCGCAGCATATGAAGGGCCTAAGACTCGATGGCAAAGCGGTGGTACTCGGTAAGCGTTCTTTCCAATTTTGAAAAGAAAATCGCCGAGCAAATAAAAACATCTGTGGTCGAGGCAAATCTCGAAAGTGAGATCGAAGAAGTTTTGGTGCCCACCGAAGAGGTGATTGAGGTGCGGCGTGGCAAAAAAGTCACGGCTGAACGCCGCTTCATGCCTGGATATGTTTTGGTGCGCATGGAGATGAGCGATCAGGGCTATCATTTGATCAATTCGATCAATCGTGTGACGGGGTTTTTGGGGCCGCAGGGCCGCCCAATGCCGATGCGGGATGCAGAGGTGAATGCGATTTTAAACCGCGTTCAAGAAGGCGAAGAATCGCCGCGTACATTGCTGCATTACGAGATTGGCGAGAAAGTGAAAGTGAATGATGGCCCGTTTGAAGATTTCGACGCATTGGTAGAAGGCGTTGATGATGAGAACCAGCGCCTGAAAGTCACAGTGTCGATTTTTGGCCGCGAGACACCGGTCGAATTGGAATATACTCAGGTGACCAAACAAACCTGAGCTTAGCCCGTGGAAGGGCAATCGGTCGCGGCCGATGTACCCGAACCACGACAACGAAAAGCTTCGCTGACGCGTCAGTGGAGTGTTGGTAAAAGGAGAGGCCAGATGGCCAAAAAACTGGTTGGCACGCTTAAATTGCAAGTGCCGGCGGGGAAAGCAAACCCCTCGCCACCCGTCGGACCTGCATTGGGTCAGCGCGGCATTAATATTATGGAATTCTGTAAAGCGTTCAACGCCAAAACAGCTGATATGGAGCCCGGCGCGCCATGCCCGACGGTGATTTCCTATTATCAGGATAAATCATTTTCGATGGATATTAAAACGCCGCCCGCGTCTTATTATTTGCGTAAAGCGGCAAAGCTGAAGTCAGGCGCTACCAATCCTGGCCGCGAAACAGCCGGGACCGTGACCGCGGCGCAGGTCAAAGAGATCGCAGAAGCCAAAATGACCGATCTTAACGCAAACGACATCGAAGGTGCGATGCAGATCATACTGGGATCAGCGCGTTCGATGGGCATCGAGGTGAAGTAAGATGGCGAAGTTTGGAAAACGGATGCGCGCGGTGCGCCAAGCGGTAGATGGCAAAGTTGACTTGTCAGTGGAAGAAGCTGTGGCATTGGTGAAAGCCAACGCAAACGCTAAATTTGACGAAACGATCGAAATTGCGGTGAATTTAGGGGTTGATACGCGTCATGCTGACCAAATGGTGCGCGGCGTTATCGGCCTGCCAAATGGCACTGGTAAATCTGTGCGCGTTGCGGTGTTTGCGCGTGATGCAAAAGCAGATGAAGCGAAAGCGGCAGGTGCTGATATTGTGGGCGCCGAAGACCTTATGGAAATTGTTCAAGGGGGCAAGATCGAATTTGATCGCTGCATTGCAACACCTGATATGATGCCGGTTGTTGGGCGTTTGGGCAAAGTGCTTGGGCCGCGCAATTTGATGCCCAACCCCAAAGTTGGCACCGTCACGATGGACGTCGCTGCGGCTGTGAAAGCGGCGAAGGGCGGCGAAGTGCAGTTCAAAGCTGAAAAAGGCGGTGTGGTGCATGCCGGCGTTGGCAAAGCCTCATTTGATGAAGCAAAATTGGTCGAAAACATCAAAGCATTCGTAGAAGCGGTGGCCAAAGCCAAACCATCGGGTGCTAAAGGCGCCTATATGAAAAAGATCGCGCTGAGCTCGACAATGGGCGCTGGCGTCACGATCGATGTGGGGGCTGCAAGCCAACGCTAAGAGGTTGGCTGCCTTTTGCGCGGTTGTGCAGGGGGCAGCGAATAGCGGATCCGCTAGGATCCGTTCTGTCCGAGACGGAGGGTGGAGCGCAGGCTCGTTAAATCCTTCCTGAGATGGGGAACGAGATTGGATTAGTCTGCGGCGCAAGCCTCGGGTGATTTTGGCCTCGGGACCCTGACCTAGGACCCGAACGCTGCCCTTTCGGGGTGGCAAACTTGAGCCGGGGAGAGATCCCCAAATTTGGAGTGAAACTGTGGATAGAGCACAAAAAGAGAAAGTGGTCGAGGAACTCGGCCAAATCTTTGAAAGCTCTGGCGTTGTGGTAGTGTCTCACTATGCAGGGCTTACAGTTGCTGAAATGCAAGATCTGCGCGCCCGTGCCCGTCAGGGAGGTAGCGCGGTTCGTGTAGCCAAAAACAGGCTCGCCAAGATCGCCCTTGATGGAATGCCATGCGCAGGCATAGCAGATATTCTGACAGGGATGACTGTTCTAACCTTTTCCGAGGACCCGGTGGCAGCAGCCAAAGTGGCCGAGGATTTCGCCAAAGAGAATAAGAAGTTTGAAATTCTCGGTGGCTCGATGGGTGAGAATGTTTTGGATCGTGCCGGCGTTGAAGCCGTGTCGAAAATGCCTTCACGCGAAGAACTTATTGCTTCGATCGTGGGCTGTATCGGCGCTCCTGCTTCAAACATCGCGGGCGCAATTGGCGCACCTGCTTCGAATATCGCCGGCATTTTGTCGAGCATCGAAGACAAGGCTGCTGCTTAAGCAACTTAAGATCTGCGTAGGGAAATACCCCATGCGTTGGAACACAACTTAGAAACGGAAAGAGTCGAAAATGGCTGATCTGAAGAAACTTGCAGAAGAGATCGTTGGTCTTACCCTGCTGGAAGCACAAGAACTGAAAACCATCCTGAAGGACGAGTATGGCATTGAGCCTGCTGCGGGTGGCGCTGTCATGATGGCAGGCCCTGCAGGTGGCGATGCCGCTGGTGGCGGCGCTGAAGAGCAAACAGAATTTGACGTAATTCTGAAAGCCGCAGGCGCTTCAAAAATCAACGTGATCAAAGAAGTTCGCGGCATCACAGGCCTAGGCCTGAAAGAAGCCAAAGAGCTGGTTGATGCAGGCGGCAAAGCCGTCAAAGAAGGCGTTGACAAAGCCGAAGCGGAAGACATCAAAGCCAAGCTGGAAGCAGCTGGCGCTGAAGTCGAGCTTAAGTAAACACCGCCAGGGTATCCTGGTACGTATCGGCCGAGAGCGAGAATTCCGCTCTTGGCCATACCTGTCTTAGAAAGTGCCCACTGCACCGGGCATTTTGTTGGGCAGGATAACTAGATCGGGAGGCTTTCGTTGGGTGAAAGCCAGGCATTGATCTTATCTTGCGATCTCGTATGGGGGCGCGGCTGGTACCCGACAGCGCGCGCGTCCGGTGAGAAAACTGAAAGGTACTATATCCATGGCTCAATCATATCTCGGCCAGAAGCGTTTGCGTAAATATTACGGAAAAATTCGCGAAGTTCTTGACATGCCAAACCTGATTGAAGTGCAAAAATCATCTTATGATTTGTTTTTGCGCTCTGGCGAGGCGGAAATTCCCACTGATGGCGAAGGCATCAAAGGGGTTTTCCAATCGGTGTTTCCAATCAAAGATTTCAACGAAACCTCTGTGCTTGAATTTGTTGGCTATGATTTAGAAAAGCCTAAATATGACGTCGAGGAATGCCAGCAACGTGATATGACCTATAGCGCTCCGCTCAAGGTCACGCTGCGGTTGATCGTGTTTGATGTCGATGAAGATACGGGCGCCAAATCGGTAAAAGACATTAAAGAGCAAGATGTGTTCATGGGCGATATGCCGTTGATGACACCGAATGGCACCTTTGTTGTCAACGGCACCGAACGTGTGATCGTGTCACAGATGCATCGCTCTCCTGGGGTATTTTTCGATCATGATAAAGGCAAAACGCACAGCTCGGGTAAGCTGTTATTCGCCTGCCGGATCATTCCCTATCGCGGGTCTTGGCTTGATTTTGAATTTGACGCCAAAGACCTGGTGTTTGCGCGGATCGATCGCCGTCGTAAATTGCCGGTAACCACGCTGCTTTATGCGCTTGGCTTGGATCAAGAAGGCATCATGAGCGCTTATTATGATACGGTGAATTTCCAGGTCGTGAAAGGCAAAGGGTGGAAGACGAAGTTCTTTCCAGAGCGCGTGCGCGGCACCCGCCCAATTTATGATCTAATCGATGCGGCGACGGGTGAAGTGATTGCCGAAGCCGGTAAAAAAGTAACTCCCCGCGCGGTGAAAAAATTGATCGATGAGGGCAAAGTAACCGAGCTTTTGGTGCCCTTTGATCAAATCATTGGTAAATTTGTGTCTCAAGATTTGATCAATGAGGAAACCGGCGCGATTTACGTAGAAGCGGGTGACGAACTCACCGCGGAATACGATAAAGAAGGCGAAATGATCGGCGGATCGTTGAAAGATCTGATGGATGCTGGTTTTGTCGATATTCCCGTACTCGATATCGATAACGTCAATGTTGGCCCCTATATGCGCAACACCATGATGCAGGATAAAAACCTCAGCCGTGATACCGCACTGATGGATATTTACCGCGTCATGCGCCCGGGCGAACCGCCCACCGTAGATGCCGCTTCTGCTCTGTTTGACACGCTGTTTTTCGATAGCGAGCGCTATGATTTGTCCGCGGTTGGCCGCGTGAAAATGAATATGCGTCTGGCGCTTGAGGCAGAAGATACGCAGCGCACATTGCGCAAAGAGGATATTGTATCTTGCATCAAGGCGCTGGTTGAGCTGCGCGATGGCAAGGGTGATGTCGATGATATTGATCACCTGGGCAATCGGCGGGTACGTTCGGTTGGCGAGTTGATGGAAAACCAATATCGGGTCGGATTGCTGCGGATGGAGCGCGCGATTAAAGAGCGTATGTCATCGGTCGAAATCGATACTGTGATGCCCCAGGATTTGATCAACGCGAAACCGGCTGCTGCCGCCGTGCGCGAATTCTTTGGGTCCAGCCAATTGTCGCAATTTATGGACCAAACCAATCCTCTTTCTGAAGTCACTCACAAACGCCGCCTATCGGCGCTTGGCCCAGGCGGGTTGACGCGCGAGCGGGCCGGTTTTGAGGTGCGGGACGTGCACGCAACACATTACGGGCGCATGTGTCCGATTGAAACGCCCGAGGGGCCAAATATCGGCCTGATCAACTCTTTGGCAACCTTTGCACGCGTGAACAAATATGGCTTTATCGAAACCCCCTACCGGATCGTTAAGGATGCCACGGTAACGGATGAGGTACATTACCTTTCTGCCACAGAAGAAATGCGCCATACGGTGGCGCAAGCCAACGCGAAATTGGACGAGAACGGACGCTTTGTGAATGATCTGGTGAGCACGCGGCAATCTGGCGATTACACGCTTGCGCCCGTTGAAAATGTTGACCTGATCGATGTGAGCCCAAAGCAGTTGGTATCTGTTGCGGCCTCGCTCATTCCGTTTTTGGAAAATGACGATGCGAACCGCGCGTTGATGGGATCGAACATGCAACGTCAGGCGGTGCCTCTGCTGCGCGCCGAGGCGCCTTTGGTTGGTACAGGCATCGAAGAAATCGTAGCGCGAGACTCCGGCGCGGCGATTATGGCAAAACGCGCCGGTGTCGTGGATCAGGTTGACGCCCAGCGGATCGTTATCCGGGCGACCGAAGATCTGGATCTTGGCGATGCGGGCGTTGATATTTACCGGATGCGTAAATTCCAGCGCAGCAACCAAAACACCTGCATCAACCAGCGTCCGCTCATTAAAGTGGGTCAGGCCGTGTCTAAGGGCCAAGTGATCGCCGATGGCCCCTCGACTGATTTAGGGGAATTGGCTTTGGGTAAAAACGTGGTGGTCGCGTTTATGCCTTGGAACGGCTATAATTACGAAGATTCAATTCTGATTTCCGAGCGCGTGGCGCGCGATGATGTGTTTACGTCAGTTCATATTGAAGAATTTGAAGTGGCGGCGCGCGACACCAAACTTGGCCCTGAAGAAATCACGCGTGATATTCCAAATGTTGGCGAAGAAGCGCTGCGCAATTTGGATGAGGCCGGGATCGTTTATATTGGTGCTGATGTAGAGCCCGGTGATATTTTGGTTGGGAAAATCACACCCAAAGGCGAAAGCCCAATGACGCCGGAAGAAAAGCTTCTCAGAGCCATCTTTGGTGAAAAAGCGTCGGATGTGCGCGATACATCTTTGCGCGTTAAGCCGGGCGATTTTGGTACGGTTGTCGAAGTGCGCGTATTTAACCGCCATGGCGTTGAAAAAGATGAGCGTGCTTTGCAAATTGAGCGTGAAGAGGTGGAGCGATTGGCGCGAGACCGCGATGACGAGCTGGCGATTTTGGATCGCAACATCTATGCCCGTCTGCGCAGCATGATCATTGGCAAGACGGCTCTTAAAGGTCCGAAAGGCGTGAAAGCCAATGCGGTGATTGACGAAGATTTGCTTGAGAGTCTGAGCCGTGGCCAGTGGTGGCAATTGGCGTTGAGCGAAGAGGGCGATGCGAAGATCGTTGAGGCGCTGCACGAGCAATATGAAGTGCAAAAGCGGATTTTAGATGCTCGTTTTGAAGATAAAGTTGAAAAAGTGCGCCGCGGCGATGATTTGCCCCCCGGCGTTATGAAAATGGTAAAAGTATTTATCGCGGTAAAACGTAAGCTGCAGCCAGGCGATAAAATGGCTGGCCGCCACGGCAATAAAGGGGTGATCTCAAAGGTTGTGCCAATGGAGGATATGCCCTTCTTGGCCGATGGAACGCCCGTTGATTTCTGTTTGAACCCGTTGGGCGTGCCCTCGCGTATGAATGTGGGCCAAATCTTGGAAACCCATATGGGGTGGGCGGCACGCGGTCTGGGCGTGAATATCGATGAATCCCTGAATGATTATCGTCGTTCGGGTGATTTGACGCCGGTCCGTGAGGCAATGCGCCTGGCCTATGGTGATGATGTCTACGAAGAAGGCATTGCCAGTATGGATGAAGACAGTTTGCTGGAAGCGGCAGGCAATGTCTGCAATGGCGTGCCGATCGCAACACCGGTCTTTGATGGCGCCAAAGAAGGCGATGTGAATGACGCGCTGGTGCGGGCTGGCTTTGACAAATCAGGTCAATCGATCCTGTTTGATGGCCGCACCGGGGAACAATTCGCCCGTCCTGTCACGGTTGGGATAAAATACCTGCTGAAGTTGCATCACTTGGTGGATGATAAAATCCACGCTCGCTCAACTGGGCCCTACAGCTTGGTCACGCAGCAACCATTGGGTGGTAAAGCCCAATTTGGTGGCCAACGCTTTGGTGAAATGGAAGTTTGGGCTTTGGAAGCTTACGGCGCGGCTTACACATTGCAAGAAATGTTGACGGTCAAATCCGATGATGTTGCAGGGCGGACGAAAGTCTATGAAAGCATCGTTAAAGGTGAAGATAACTTTGAAGCGGGCATTCCGGAATCTTTCAATGTTTTGGTGAAGGAAGTCCGCGGTCTCGGCCTGAATATGGAACTCTTGGACACGGAGGATGATGCGTAGGGCTATTGCCTACGCCTCCACCTTTCTGTCTCCAATTAGAGGAATTAAAATGAACCAGGAACTGACAAACAACCCGTTTAACCCGTTAACCTCCCCCAAAGTTTTCGATGAGATCAAAGTCTCGTTGGCCAGCCCAGAGCGCATACTTTCATGGTCTTTCGGTGAGATTAAAAAGCCCGAAACGATCAATTACCGGACTTTTAAGCCCGAGCGTGATGGCTTATTCTGCGCGCGAATTTTTGGCCCAACCAAAGATTACGAATGTCTGTGCGGCAAATATAAACGAATGAAGTATCGCGGCGTTGTTTGCGAAAAATGTGGCGTTGAAGTGACGCTGCAAAAGGTCCGCCGCGAGCGTATGGGGCATATCGAACTGGCCTCACCCGTCGCGCATATTTGGTTCTTAAAGTCGCTGCCATCGCGGATTGGCTTGATGCTGGATATGACGCTGCGTGATTTGGAACGCGTGCTGTATTTTGAAAACTATGTGGTGATCGAACCTGGTCTGACCGACTTGACCTATGGTCAGATGATGACCGAAGAAGAGTATATGGACGCGCAAGATACGTTCGGTATGGATGCGTTTACCGCCAATATTGGCGCGGAAGCGATCCGCGAAATGCTCGCGGCGATCGATTTGGAATCCGAAGCAGAGCAATTGCGCGCGGATCTCAAAGAAGCCACGGGTGAGTTGAAACCGAAAAAAATCATCAAACGCTTGAAAGTGGTTGAGAGCTTTTTGGAATCGGGCAACCGTCCGGAATGGATGATCCTCACCGTTGTGCCGGTGATCCCGCCGGAGCTGCGCCCCTTGGTGCCTCTGGATGGTGGCCGGTTTGCAACGTCGGATTTGAACGATCTTTATCGCCGCGTGATCAACCGGAATAACCGTTTGAAGCGGCTGATCGAATTGCGCGCGCCCGATATTATCGTGCGCAACGAAAAGCGGATGCTGCAGGAATCTGTGGATGCGTTATTTGACAATGGCCGCCGGGGCCGCGTGATCACCGGTGCCAATAAGCGGCCGTTGAAATCGCTGTCGGACATGCTGAAAGGCAAACAGGGTCGTTTCCGTCAAAACCTACTTGGAAAGCGGGTCGATTTTTCTGGCCGTTCGGTGATCGTGACGGGCCCTGAGCTAAAGCTGCATCAATGTGGCTTGCCTAAGAAAATGGCGCTCGAATTGTTCAAGCCGTTTATCTATTCGCGCCTTGAGGCCAAAGGGCTGTCAAGCACGGTAAAGCAAGCTAAGAAACTTGTTGAAAAAGAGCGTCCTGAAGTATGGGATATTCTGGATGAAGTGATCCGCGAACACCCGGTGATGTTGAACCGTGCGCCCACTTTGCACCGGTTGGGCATTCAAGCTTTTGAGCCGGTTTTAATAGAAGGCAAAGCAATTCAGTTGCATCCGCTGGTCTGCTCTGCGTTCAACGCCGATTTTGACGGTGACCAAATGGCCGTACATGTGCCGCTCAGCTTGGAAGCCCAGCTGGAAGCCCGCGTGTTAATGATGTCCACCAATAACGTGCTGTCACCGGCCAATGGAGCCCCTATTATCGTGCCTTCGCAGGATATGATTTTGGGTCTGTATTACACCACGATCATGCGAGAAGGCATGAAAGGTGAAGGCATGATTTTCAGCTCGATCGAGGAAGTGCAATACGCACTCGACAATGGCACTGTGCATTTGCATGCCAAGATCACTGCGCGTATTCCGCAAATAGATGAGCATGGCAGCGAAGTGATGCAACGCTTTGAAACCACACCGGGGCGCGTGCGCCTGGGCGCTCTTTTACCGGCGAATAACAAAGCACCGTTTGGTTTGGTGAACGCTTTGCTCAGAAAGAAAGATGTCCAAAAGGTGATCGATACCGTCTATCGCTATTGCGGTCAGAAAGAATCGGTTATTTTCTGCGATCAAATCATGACCATGGGCTTCAGAGAAGCGTTCAAAGCCGGTATCTCATTCGGCAAAGACGATATGGTTATCCCTGATGATAAATGGGGGATCGTTGATACGACGCGCCAGCAGGTCAAAGATTTCGAACAGCAATATATGGATGGCCTTATCACACAGGGCGAGAAATATAACAAAGTTGTCGATTCCTGGTCAAAATGTAATGATAAAGTCACTGAGGCGATGATGAATACGATTTCGGCGCCGCGCTTGGATGATGACGGATCTGAAAGCGAGCCGAACAGCGTTTATATGATGGCTCATTCGGGCGCGCGTGGATCGGTTACCCAGATGAAGCAATTGGGCGGTATGCGTGGCCTGATGGCCAAGCCGAACGGGGATATTATTGAAACGCCGATCATTTCAAACTTTAAAGAAGGTTTGACGGTGCTCGAATATTTCAACTCGACCCACGGTGCGCGTAAGGGCTTGTCGGATACAGCGTTGAAAACAGCAAACTCTGGATATTTAACCCGGCGTTTGGTTGATGTTGCACAAGATTGCATCGTGCGCATGAATGATTGTGGTACCGAACAGTCCATCACGGCTGAAACGGCTGTCAATGATGGGGAAGTTGTTTCATCGCTGGCCGAGCGCGTGTTGGGCCGGGTTGCCGCCGAGGATATTTTACGCCCCGGATCAGAAGACGTGTTGGTCGCCAAAGGCGAGCTGATCGATGAGATTATGGCCGATAAGATCGATGAGGCGGGTCTGCAAACAGCGCGCATCCGCTCTCCTTTGACCTGCGAAGCTGAAGAGGGCGTTTGTGCATTGTGCTACGGTCGTGATCTTGCGCGTGGTACCATCGTGAATACGGGCGAAGCGGTGGGCATCATCGCGGCGCAGTCAATCGGTGAACCTGGCACGCAGCTGACAATGCGGACATTCCACATTGGCGGCGTTGCGCAAGGGGGCCAGCAATCCTTCTTGGAAGCCAACCAAAGTGGTGTGATCGACTTTGAGAACCCGCAAACCTTGAAAAACGCGCAGGGCGACATGTTGGTCATGGGGCGCAATATGAAGTTGCGCATCCTAGATGAAAATGGCGATGAATTGGCCAGCCATAAATTAGGCTATGGCACGAAGTTGTTCGTTGCCGAGGGGGCCAAGGTCGAACGCGGCGATAAATTGTTTGAGTGGGATCCCTATACTTTGCCGATCATCGCCGAAAAAGCCGGTGTCGCCAAACATGTGGATCTGGCCAATGGCGTTGCCGTGCGCGAAGAAACCGATGACGCAACCGGGATGACGCAGAAAATCGTGATTGACTGGCGCGCTGCCGCAAAGGGCAGCGAATTGAAGCCTGAAATTATCCTTGCTGGTGAAGATGGCGAGCCTGTGCGCAATGAGGCGGGCAATCCGATCACCTACCCAATGTCGGTTGATGCGATCTTGTCGGTGGAAGATGGTCAAGAGGTGAAAGCGGGGGATGTGGTTGCACGTATTCCGCGTGAAGGGGCCAAAACAAAAGATATCACAGGTGGTTTGCCGCGGGTTGCTGAATTGTTTGAGGCGCGCCGTCCAAAGGATCATGCGATTATCGCGGAAGTCGATGGATATGTACGTTTCGGGCGTGATTATAAAAACAAGCGCCGGATTAGCATTGAACCGGCCGATGAATCGCTGGATCTCGTCGAGTATATGGTTCCAAAAGGAAAGCATATTCCGGTTGCCGAGGGCGATTTTGTTCAAAAAGGCGATTATATCATGGATGGTAACCCAGCCCCGCATGATATTCTGGCTATTATGGGCATTGAAGCGCTGGCAAATTACATGATCGATGAGGTGCAGGATGTATATCGTTTGCAAGGCGTGAAAATCAACGACAAGCATATCGAGGTGATCGTACGCCAGATGCTGCAGAAATGGGAAATCGCCGAGAGCGGCGATACCACATTGCTGAAAGGCGAACATGTTGATAAGGCTGAATTTGACGCTGCAAATGAAAAAGCCCTGTCAAAAGGCGGGCGCCCGGCGCAGGGTGAACCTATTTTGCTGGGCATCACAAAAGCATCTTTGCAAACGCGCTCGTTTATCTCTGCCGCATCGTTCCAGGAAACCACACGGGTTCTGACCGAGGCGTCAGTGCAGGGCAAGCGGGACAAATTGGTTGGTCTTAAGGAAAACGTGATCGTTGGGCGGCTTATTCCAGCGGGCACAGGGGGCGCAACGCAACAAGTTCGTCGTATCGCCACAGAGCGTGACAATGTGGTGCTGGAAGCGCGCCGCGAAGAAGCTCAAGCTGCGGCCGCTTTGGCTGCGCCCAGCGAAGATGATGTGTTTAAAGAGGCGACGACAAGCGAAAGTTAAGCAATTGTTGCCGTCAGAATTAAAAAAAGCCCGGCCTTCAGTCGGGCTTTTTTATAAGCGTTGATTGGATCAAGTGCTGCGCGCATCTGCGCCATAAGCGCCCTGTTAAGGTACCTCCAACTGCTAGAGTAGCGCTATTTCAGGCCGGTTGAAACACTGCGGAATACTGGTCGGCAAAGGCGGAATCAAGCAGTGACGCGGGCCGTAAATCGCGGTGGCGTGTGAAGATGCTCGCAACATTGGTAAGGCGTTCTATGTTAATTTTTATCCTGCTAAAACCCATGATCCAGACGCTGGTTTGTCTTCTGGGTTTGAGGATTGGGCGCTAAAAGAAAACCCATAATATAAGCGGGTTATCGCTGGATATCGCAAAGCGGTCAGACGGCGCGACCTTGGCTTTCTTCGGGTCGATTTGCAGGGATAAAGCCACAGTTTTTGCGGCTGTTGACAAGCGTTCCGACTCCCCCTATACGCACGACACGTCGAGTCACGGGATGTTTCTCTGGCTTTGGCTTCAGAATTGAAGTGGTCAAGATCCGGGCAATGCCTCGATCCTCTGGAAAACCCACCGCGTCGTTCCCCAGAACGAAGGGACCGATGTGGTGTTTGTGTTATGCGGACGCGTTTGGCACAGAAGAATGAACTGCATGGGCCGCGCTCATGCGCCCATAAACGACGAGCGAACGGGGAATAACCGGAATGCCAACGATACAACAGCTGATCCGCAAGCCGCGGCAGCCCAAAGTAAAACGCTCCAAATCCATGCATTTGCAGGAGTGTCCTCAAAAACGCGGGGTATGCACGCGCGTTTACACCACCACGCCGAAAAAGCCGAACTCAGCCATGCGGAAAGTTGCCAAAGTGCGCTTAACAAACGGGTTTGAGGTGATCAGCTATATCCCGGGTGAAAAGCATAACCTTCAAGAGCACTCAGTGGTTTTGATCCGCGGGGGTCGCGTTAAAGACCTTCCTGGTGTTCGCTATCATATCTTGCGCGGTGTTCTAGACACGCAAGGGGTTAAAGATCGTAAACAGCGCCGCTCTAAATATGGCGCCAAGCGTCCGAAATAAAAGGATTAACAAATGTCTCGTCGCCACGCCGCCGAAAAACGTGAAATTTTACCCGATGCCAAATTTGGCGATCGGGTTATTTCGAAATTTATGAACAACCTGATGATCGATGGTAAAAAATCGATCGCTGAGACCATTGTGTATAACGCGTTGGACCGGGTTGAGGATAAAATCAAGCGCGCGCCCGTTGAGGTGTTTCACGAAGCGTTGGATAATATCAAGCCAGCTGTTGAAGTGCGTTCTCGCCGCGTTGGCGGTGCCACCTATCAGGTCCCCGTTGAGGTGCGCCCCGAGCGTCGCGAAGCGTTGGCCATTCGCTGGTTGATCAAAGCGTCTCGTAGCCGCAACGAAAATACGATGGAAGAGCGCCTTGCGGGTGAGCTTTTAGACGCTGTAAATTCGCGCGGTTCCGCTGTTAAAAAGCGCGAAGACACGCATAAAATGGCCGATGCGAATAAAGCATTTAGCCACTACCGTTGGTAATTTAAAGAGGCTGCACTGAAATGGCGCGCGAATATAATCTAAACGAATACCGTAATTTTGGCATTATGGCCCATATTGATGCGGGTAAGACCACCTGCTCAGAGCGCATTCTTTATTACACGGGGAAGTCGCATAACATTGGCGAGGTGCATGATGGTGCCGCAACGATGGATTGGATGGAGCAAGAGCAAGAGCGTGGTATCACAATCACCTCGGCTGCGACCACCACGTTTTGGGAGCGCACCGAAGATGGTGAGTCGGCGCAATCCCCCAAGCATCGGATGAACATCATCGACACCCCGGGCCACGTTGATTTTACGATTGAGGTCGAGCGGTCTTTGGCGGTTTTAGACGGTGCAATCGCCGTTTTGGATGCAAATGCAGGTGTTGAGCCGCAAACCGAAACCGTGTGGCGTCAGGCTGACCGCTATAAAGTTCCGCGGATCGTTTACGTGAATAAAATGGATAAAATCGGCGCAGATTTTTTCAACTGCGTGCGGATGATTCAGGATCGCACCGGCGCCGTACCTGCGCCGATCCAAATCCCTATTGGTGCAGAGAACGAGCTTGAGGGCTTGGTCGATCTGATAACGATGCAGGAATGGGTGTGGGTTGGTGAAGATTTAGGCGCGACATGGGAATTGCGCCCGATCCGCGAGAGCCTTCAGGATACTGCTAACGAATGGCGCGCCAAGCTTATCGAAACTGCGGTTGAGATGGATGATGATGCGATGATGGCGTATCTAGAGGGAGAAGAGCCCGATGCAGCTACGCTGCGCGCTCTGATCCGCAAGGGGACGCTTGCAATTAAATTTATTCCAATTTTATGCGGCTCGGCCTTTAAAAACAAAGGCGTACAACCGCTGTTGAACGCTGTGATTGATTATCTGCCGAGTCCGCTGGATGTCGCTGACTATATGGGTTTCCGTCCTGGTGATGAAACAGAAACCCGCGATATTGCGCGCCGTGCGGATGACGATATGCCGTTTTCAGCACTTGCGTTTAAAATCATGAACGACCCCTTCGTGGGGACGCTTACATTTACACGCATTTATTCAGGCAAGATGAATAAAGGTGACGGGATCTTTAACTCGACCAAGGGTAAAAAAGAGCGCGTTGGCCGCATGATGATGATGCACTCGAACAATCGCGAGGAAATTGAAGAGGCATTCGCGGGAGATATTATCGCGCTTGCAGGTTTGAAAGATACGACAACGGGCGATACGCTGTGCGATGTGAAAGAGCCGGTGATCCTGGAAACAATGACCTTCCCCGACCCAGTGATTGAAATCGCAGTCGAGCCGAAGACCAAGAATGACCAAGAGAAAATGTCTCAAGGTCTCGCGCGCTTGGCGGCCGAAGATCCCTCGTTCCGGGTGGAAACTGATCTTGAGAGCGGTCAGACCATCATGAAGGGCATGGGCGAACTGCATTTGGATATTTTGGTGGATCGTCTGAAGCGCGAGTTCAAGGTTGAGGCCAATATTGGTGCGCCGCAAGTGGCCTATCGCGAGACGATTGGCCATGAGGTTGAGCACACGTATACGCACAAAAAGCAGTCTGGTGGATCTGGGCAGTTTGGTGAAGTGAAATTGGTGATCACGCCAACAGAGCCTGGCGAAGGGTACTCATTTGAAAGCAGGATTGTTGGTGGTGCAGTTCCAAAAGAATATATCCCCGGCGTTGAAAAAGGCATAAAATCAGTTATGGATAGTGGGCCCTTGGCGGGCTTCCCGGTGATTGATTTCAAAGTGTCACTGCTGGATGGTAAGTTTCATGATGTGGATAGCTCGGTTCTGGCGTTTGAGATTGCCGCGCGGATGTGTATGCGCGAAGGGATGAGAAAAGCTGGCGCGAAGCTGCTTGAGCCTATCATGAAAGTCGAAGTTGTAACGCCCGAGGATTACACTGGCAACATCATCGGTGATCTGACTTCCCGGCGGGGTCAGGTACAAGGTCAAGAGCCACGTGGCAACGCGATCGCGATTGAAGCTTTCGTACCTTTGGCGAATATGTTCGGTTACATTAATAACTTGCGGTCTATGTCCTCTGGGCGAGCGCAATTTACGATGACGTTTGATCATTACGACCCGGTTCCGCAGAATATCTCTGAAGAAATTCAGTCAAAATTTGCCTAAAAACGGGCATGGGCTTGGGGCCCATGCCAAAGCAACACTTTAGGGCCGAGAGCGGTCTTGTAAACTAACGAAAAAGGAGGCCACCATGGCAAAGGAAAAGTTTGAGCGTAGTAAGCCGCATTGCAACATTGGCA
>Ga0181593_10001241_pt1 | contig 22884 bp, 28 predicted proteins | sample 071ome_19_FD_133756 | JGI IMG/M metagenome (GOLD analysis project Ga0181593, IMG submission 133756) | Coastal salt marsh microbial communities from the Groves Creek Marsh, Skidaway Island, Georgia - 071413AT metaG (megahit assembly) | ecosystem: Environmental > Aquatic > Marine > Intertidal...
AAGAGGGCAAGACGGGCAAACTTTAGTTCGTCAGCGTCAAGGAAACCTATACCGGGCCGCGCGGCGTCGGCATGGTGCAGAACAACGACATCGTCTATCGCGAGGCGCCGAAAGGCGGCGCCAACACGCCGCCGCCACCCAAGCCCGCGCCGACCAATGCGCAATGGCAACGCACGATCGATCCCGACCCGGTGATGCTGTTCAAGTATTCGGCGGTGACGTTCAACGGGCATCGCATTCACTACGACCGGACCTACGCGATGAACGAAGAGGGTTATCCCGGCCTTGTCGTGCACGGCCCGTTGATCGGGACATTGCTGATGGACCTGTGCCGCCGCGAACGGCCCGACGATAAACTTGCCACGTTTTCGTTCCGCGCCGTCGCACCGCTTTTCGATACCGCGCCGTTCACGGTGAACGGGGCACCGAAGGACGGCGACAACGACACCTGGACCCTATGGGCCGCCAACGATCAGGGCCATTTGTGCATGCAAGGCGAGGCCACGTTCGGCTAAACCGTCCGACAAACGGTCGGGCTAATCCGGCTTGCGGCCCACCAGCGCCCACACGCGGTGCGGTACCGCAAGGGGATCCTCGGGAAACGTCTTCGCCAACAGCGCCGCGTGCGCGGCATCAAAAGCCTCTACCTTGTCGGGCGTAAGACTGGCGGCGACGCCGGCGCTGGCCCGGATGCGGCCGCGCCAATCGGCGTGGCCGTAGGGCACCGCGACATCGAACGAAAAGGATTCGAGATCGGTGAAGTCGGCCCCCGCAAGGTCGGCGAACCACGCGGGGTGCGTGCCGTCGCCGCCGCCGAGGTCCCATGACGGGTTGTGTTCGAGGATCAAAGCTTCGGTGGCGGCCACGACGTTGCCTGGGAGCGGCAACCAGTCGAAATGACAGATCGCGACGCGGCCACCGGGTTTGAGCAAGCGGCGCACCTCGGCCGCCGCGGCGGCGCGGTCGAACCAGTGCCAACATTGACCGGCGGTGACGGCGTCGAAGAAAGCGGCGGGCAGGCCCGTCGCCTCGGCGCGACCGACGCGGTAGTCGACGCGAACACCGGCGTCCTCGTCTAGGACGCGGGCTTGGTCGAGCATGGCGGATGCGGGGTCCAGACCGGTGACGTCGGCACCAGCCTGGGCCAACAGGCGGGCAAGCGTGCCCGTCCCGGTGCCGAGATCGAGAATCGTCTGGCCCGGTGTACCGACGCCGAACGCCTGCAGGCGCTCGACGAGATGCGGTGGAAAGCCTGCGCGGTGAGTGCCGTAGTCCTTCGCGGTCTTGCCGAAATCGACGGTGCTCATGGCACCGCATGGTGGGCCAGTGCGACGTGCGCGGCAATACCGCGTGCGGCCTAACGGGTGAAGCCGACCTTGAAGACGTCTTGGGCCGGTTCGGCGCCAAGAAATGCGCCGTCGATACGCCAGCTACCGACGTTTTGGCGGCAGGCGACGCTGACGACGGTGCGCACGCCCCGCGGCTGCACGAACCGGGCCTCGAACTCGCGGCAGAACTCGCCGACGTCGTTGAGGTAGGTCGATACGGGCTTGAGATCGGCGTCGGTGCCGTTGGCAAACATTACCGACAGCGTCCGGCCGTTGGGCAAGCCTTCGAGGGCACGGTCGACAGCGGCTTGGTAAACGCCGCGGAACGTGTCGGCGTCGGCGACCTGCGACGTTTCGTCGAAAGCACTCGAGCCCCATACGCCGGCACCGGCGCCGATCACGGCCGCCAGCACGAAGCCGGCCGCCATGCGCCAGAACGTGCGTGATGGAGCCTGCCGAGGAGGTTGATGGACCAAGCCCCGTCTCTCTGCGGCGGCACGAACCGCAGCAACGAGGTGTTCGGGCGCCGCCTCCTCGGCAATCGGTTGGTACGCGGCGCGCAGGCGATTGGTAGTACGCACGAAGGCAAGCACCTTGCGGCGCACTATTTCGTCGCTCTCCATCGCCGCCTCGATCGCGTCGGCCTGACCGGCGGTCACCTGACCGTCGGCGTAGGCCATCAGGATTTCATCGTCGAAGGTCACGTCTTCGTCTTTCATCTCAGCGGTTCCCCGTCGTGTTTTTCTGTTTGCGCTCGACGCCGACACGGTCGGCGAGTTGCGTTCGCGCCCGGTTGAGGCGGCTCATCACGGTGCCGACCGGGACGCCCGTTACCTCGGCCGCCTCGCGGTAACTCAATCCCTCGACGCTGACCAGCAAGAGCAAGGAGCGCAGTTCGGGCTCCATATCAGCCATTTCGGCGTCCACCCTGCGCAACATCATGCGCTTGATGAACGGCCACGAGGGCGACACGTTCGCTTGGTCCAACGACGCAACGCCAATGCGCGGCGCGTTCACGCCCCTGCGCACGTTCCTGACCTCACAGGGCTACTACTGCCGCGACTATCGCGAGGATCTATGGTTCGAGGAGGCGCAACAGTCGTTCACGAATGTGGCCTGCCTCGACGACGGCGGCCGCTGGGTGTGGGCCGAGGATCGCGATGCGCAGTAGCGGCGATAAAATGGCCCGACGCAACGACGCGGTGCGCTTTCTCCACGCCAGTTTGGAAGTGCTGCGCGGCGCCGAAGACTGCGAGGACGATCCCTCGTTCAAGTCCACACTGCAGTGGTTGTGGGACCATTCCAATCTCTATATCGGACAGCTGTTTTGCAGCGATGCGCTGAAACTCCACGCACTTCGACTGCCCCGTTTCGAGAACGAGATGAAGCGCGTCACGGGCGGCAAAATGGCGGACGACGAAGACATCCTCGAGTTGCGCGACCTGTTGATCTCCACGCTCGAATCGGCGCTGACGGAAGCTGTCGGCAAGTCGGGCGACGCCTCCGTGTCGTCGCTCGCCGCCCACCAATGAGGGAGTGGTCGAGAGGATACCGACACCCCATGTGCCGGACGGCAATGTCGAACGCTGTCTCGCCTGGCGGCTCGACATGCCGCACGGCGACGGCGACAACCTAGCGATGCGCGCCCCGCCGATCGCAACACCGGATGACGCCTGCGCCACGCAGAATACGGAACGGCGCCAAACCGGCTGAGCATGCCACCCCGGGGGCCGGGAGGTCGCCCCCCGGCAATTGTGCTAAGAGAAGCCCCTCTATGGAGGAGTTTCGAGTGCGCCTGGTATGAACGACGCGCCGTTGCGACCCGCGGGCGATCCGCCCGAAAAGGTCGCGTTTCAGCACAAGTTCTTCACGTCGATGGAGAACCCCTATTTTCGCATATCGCCGGAAACCGAGCGGCCGGGAATGTATTTCCGCATGTCCGACAACCCGGTGGTGCTGAACCTGCCGGGGATCAAGCGGGAGTTTAAGCTCGACGGTCATCCCGACGGCGCGATGCTGGATTGGGTCGCGGCGGGCTTGCGGTTCGTCAAAGCCTTGATGATCGGCGATGCGATCCCGGCCGAGCTGCGCACCGGCGAAGCGTCGTGGCAGGTCGAGCCGCGCCATACCCACATCGCCTATTCCAAACTGGCCGGCCAGTTGATGGGCTGGATTACCGGCGCCGGGTTCGACGTGACCGACGCCAAAATGCTGGAATACATGGCGAACGACGACACCTTCAAAGAAGAGGTCAACGAGGCCTTCGATCAGGCGGCGCAGGAACTAGGCCTCGAAGGGGCGGCAGGGCGCGAACAGGTCGTGCAGTACATCGAACGCCTGGCCGCGGAATGGGCCTATGTCGAAGCGGTGCGCGAACGCTTTGCCAAGATCGTCAAACTCAAAGCCAAGCTGACCGAGCTCGAAGGCAAATATCGCAGCGACCGCATGGAGGCCGAGCGGGTCGAGCGATGCCGCGCCTTGCTCGAGACCGGCATCGAGGAATGGCACAACAGGTTTCAGTCCGTGGATGCCGACCATGCCGACGTGATGGGGGCGCTCCGCGATGTCGAAACCCGCATCGTCGCCTTGCGCCAAACCCGTGACGATCTGTGGCAACGCATGTTGGTGTGGGACGATCTGCTGCGCGAATGGGACTTCGCGGTGATCAAACGTTCCGCCGAGGCCCTCAAGCTGATCGACAAGACCTATCGGTTCTTGGCGCCGCGCTACATGGAAGTCGACGAATGGGTGCTGGCCAGCACCGTTGTCGAAGACAGCGGCGGCGGGTCCGGGGTGGAGTGGTAGGCCCCTACCCCACCGCCTTCTTCTCGTAAGTCACCAGCTCGTAGACCGTGCCTTGTTTGTCGCCTTTGGCGACGGTTTCTTTGACGAGGAAACGTTCGGGGCCGTGGCACCAGATGTGGAGTTCCTTGCCGAACGGCGTATCCCAGGTGAAGCGTTCGCATTCGAAGGTGCCGGCGGGCACGGTGACGGTTTCAAGGCCGTCGTAGCGCACCTTGCTTTCGAGCTTTTGGCCGTGACCGATCGAGCGGCCGTTCCAGGTGTTGGAGACCGTGTGGGTCAGCAGGGGTTGGAATTCGCCGATCGCGTTGCGGTCGATGAAGTTCATCTTCCAGGCTTCGTGTTGGATCGGGTGCAAGCCCACGGTCATCTTGGGCGGTGCGTCGAAGACGGCGTAGTCCATGTCGTCGTCGCCGTTCCAGACCCAGGAATGCATCTTATCGCCGATGATGCGGCGTACGATCGAGCCGCCGCGTTCGCCGTGGAAGAACAGACGCCCGAACGCTTCGATCGGGCGCCAATCCGGCCCATCGAGATGATTCACGTCGCGCAGCAAATCGCCCTTGGGCGAGCGCGTCAGGGCGCGCATGGCGGCGCTGCCGTCGACGTTGCGGGTGATGGTCCAACGTTCGTAGTCGCTGCGCGTGCCGTCGGGTTCGATGATGTCCATCAGGCCTTCGTGAATGACGAGGCTCATGCGGCGTCTCCCTTTGCGGGTAGGGGCTTGGTGCGGTGTTTTTTCGAGGGTGGGTAGGCGCGTTCTTTGAGATCGCGAATCTCGTCGGCGAACATTTCGTTCACGTCGTTATAGAGCGCGAGCAGGCGGGCAAGCTCGGGGGTGGCGAGATCGTCGAGCAACGCGAAGAGGCGTTGTTGCAGGGATTGGTAGTAGGTGCCGATGACTTGGGTATTTTCTTTGATGGGGCGAACGAGAATGCGGCGGCGGTCGGTGGGATCGGAATCACGGCGGACGAAGCCGGCTTTTTCCAGCCGGTCGATGACGCCGGTGATGGCGCCGGTGGTCAGCCCCGTCGCCTCGGCCAGATGACCCGGGGTGACGGCGCCCTCCAGATTGACTATGTCCAGGCATTCGAAGTCGTTGGCTGAAATACCGATCCGCGCCGCGACGGCATTGCTGAGCAGCGAGCCTTGGGTCCCGGAGCGGCGCATCGCCAACCCGAGATCGGCCAAAAGGGCCTCGCGATTGCCGGCATTTTGCGGCCTTGACATCGGTAGGCAGCCTCCTTAGAGAGCTAGTATCTTAGCACCTAAGATACATACCTTGTAAAATATTAGCGCCGAAAGGCACGGGAACACCAGCCATGAGCGACGCGATTCTCGTCGAGAACCTGACCAAGACCTACAAGGGCGGCGTGAAGGCGCTGCAGGGCGTGTCCTTTCGCGTCGAACAGGGCGAGATTTTCGGGCTCCTGGGCCCCAACGGCGCGGGCAAAAGCACCACCGTGCGCATCTTGTCGACGCTGACCCGGGCCGACGGCGGGCGGGCCGAGATTGCCGGGCACGACGTGATGCGCGATCCGGCGGCGGTGCGCCGCTCGATCGGGTATGTCGCGCAATCGACCGGGGTCGATCGCTGGGCGACCGGGCGCGAGAACCTCACGCTACAGGCGCAGATGTTGCGTGTTTCCAGCCATATCCTGCGCGACCGGGTGGCCGAGATGCTGAACTGGGTCAACCTGAGCGAGGCCGCGGACAAACTGGTCAACACCTATTCCGGCGGGATGAAGCGGCGGTTGGAAATCGCCATGGGGTTGGTCAACGAACCCAAGGTGCTGTTTCTCGACGAGCCGACCACCGGACTGGACCCCGAAACGCGGCGTGCGCTATGGCTCGACCTGAAACGGTTGCGCACCGAGCGCAACGTGACGGTATTGCTGACGACGCACTATTTGGAAGAGGCCGATACGTTGTGCGACCGCTTGTCGATCGTCGATCACGGGCGGGTCGTGGTGGAGGGCACGCCGGATTCGCTCAAAGCGGACATTGCCGGCGACACCATCACGGTCGACGTCGGCGAAGCTGCCGCCAGAGCATGTGACGTTCTCACCCCGGTCGACGGCGTGAACGAGGCGATCCCCGACGGCGCGTTGATGACGGTGCGGGTGCGCGACGGCGCCACCGCCGTGCCGGTGGTCGCCGCTGCCTTGAGCCAAGCGGGCATTGCGGCGCACACGATGACGGTGGGCCGTGCGTCGCTCGACGACGTCTATCTCAAACACACCGGACACCATTACGACGCCGGGGATGCGCCCGCCGCGGGAGGCAAGCCATGATCTATTTCCTCGCCGACACGTGGCATCTGATGCTGCGCCACCTGCGCGCGACCATCCGCCTGCCGATTTGGATCGCCATGGCGCTGATCCAGCCGGTGATTTGGTTGACGCTGTTCGGCCAACTGTTTCGCCGTGTGGTCGACTTGCCGGGTTTCGAAACCGGCAGCTACATCGAATTCCTCGCCCCCGGCGTGCTGATCATGACCGCCATGTTCGGCGGTGCGTGGTCGGGCATGGGGTTGATCGACGATCTGCACCACAACGTGGTCGACCGCATGTTGGCGACGCCGGTACACCGGGCGGCGGTGATCGCGGCGCGGGTTCTCCATGCCGCGATCACGGTCATCGTGCAGTCGATCATCGTGCTGTTGCTTGCGCTTGCGTTGGGCGCTGGCTGGCCGAGTTTCGCCGGCACGATCGGCGTGCTGCTGGCCGCGGCGTTGGTGACGGCCGGGTTCGCCGCGATGTCGACCGGCATTGCGCTGCTAACGCGGCGCGAGGAGACGATGATCGCGGTGGTGAACTTTTTCGGCCTACCGCTGGCGTTCCTGTCGGCTACGTTCATGTCGGCGCAACTGATGCCGGAATGGATGCAGACCGCGTCCAAGTTCAACCCGGTGAACTGGGCCGTCAGCGCCGCGCGTCACGCGGTGCTCGGCACCGACGAAAGCGCGGTGTGGATCAACTCAAGCCTCCTGCTGATCTTCACCGTTGTGATGGTGATGTTCGCCACCCAGGCGTTCCGGGTCTACCGGCGGTCGGCTTAGGCCCCTGCCCGCCCATCTTAAAACGGCGCCGAATGCTCACTATGAAGAGGGCAAGACAAAAGGCAGATAGAACTCTTTGTGCGTAAAGTACCGCCAACACTTCACCGGTTCCAGGTACAAGGAGCGATCGGGCATTCAGCACCGACGCAGGATTGAGACCGGATGTGAGCGAGAGCGCGGCAGCTCGATAGGCCTTCGGTTTGATCCCACAGTCTAGTAGTGCGGCATAGGCCCCGACGTACCTTTCTCTCTCCAACCCGGGAGCGGCATCTCCAAGGAAGAACACCGCTAAGCCCCCGGCTAGAAACAAAATGATGATCCAGACCAACGGCCTTGTGTAGGAGTTGCCGTAGTCTGCGAGCAACCAATACCCCCAGTTGAACAACCAGTTAACGCCTCTTTCGGATTCTCTTTCTAATCCGAGTTCGGCCGAATGAAAGTGCCTTGCCGCGAATGCGTTCTGCATGTCGTTCAGGTGCGCGCGCATGTTGCGATAGCCCTGAGTGCGGGTGGGGAGGCCTCTTGTGGATCGGGGCAAGAAGCACCGCTCGAGCGTTACCGATCCCTTGAACGGTGTATCTCCAACCGGAGATGGAACAACGAAATCGAAAACGCTGGAGTTTCTCAGAGTGAGGTTGTCGATTGAGAACCCCTCAAAATGGACGATCGCTAGCGTCGTTCTGATGGCCGCGATAGAGACTCCAGTGGATTGCTCCACTGTCAGGCGAGAAACTCTGGCGTCTTCAAGTAAGACCCCGGCGCACCCCTGATCCTTAGCTTCTGAAGCGTCAAGTTCCGGATGATGATGCGACCGCCGCGCTGCATTTCGACCGTAAGCGACCGAACGTTGTCCTCCGGCTCCCCTTCCAGAATGACCACTTCATCCTTTGATAACATCAAAGAACCGGACGCGGCCGAACCGGCCCGAGCGTGCGTGACCAACTCCTCAACATATTCTTGCTTAGTTCTGCCCCCGCGTTGAGCCATCCAGTGGTCAACGCGAGGAAGAGCAGCCACTGGCCTTTCGTCTTCTGTGTTGAGCTTCTTCCAGTCCGCCCGGGCAGACGTCGTAGGGCCCGCCAAGAAGATCTTTTTCACGATTGCCGGACTCACGTCGAGGTGCTCCTTCCTAACTCCTTCTCTCGTACTGCTTGTTGCCGAAGTAGGACTCCAGATGTTTTTTGCTCGGGTTGTCGCGTCGGTCTGACTCGCTGAGCCAGGTCATGCCGCGTTGCACCGCGTCGCGGTCGCCGACCGCGGTGAGCCAGCGTTCGACGTGGGGATATTCCGAAATATCGATGTCGCGTCGTTCATAGGTGACGGCCCACGGATAGGTCGCGATGTCGGCGATGGTGTATTCGTCGCCGGCAAGGTACTCGACCTCTTTGAGGCGGTAGTTGAGGACGTCGAGCAGTCGAAGGGCTTCTTTGGTGTAGCGTTCGATCGCGTAGGGCACCTTTTCCGGCGCGTAGTGGGTGAAGTGGCCGTGCTGGCCCCACATCGGCCCGAAGTTGCCCATTTGGAACATCACCCATTGGCGCGTGATCCACATGCCACGCGCGTTCTTGGGCATCAGCTTGCCGAATTTGCCCGCGAGGTATTCCAAGATGGTGCCGGATTCGAACAACGCGAGCGGTTGGTTGTTGGGCCCGTCGCTATCGACGATGGCGGGGATCTTGTTGTTGGGACTGATCTTGAGGAAGTCGGGCTCGAACTGCTCGCCCTTGGTGATGTCGAGGGGGATCAGCTTATGCGGCAACCCGGTTTCTTCCACCATGATGGAGACTTTGCGACCGTTGGGGGTCGGCCAGTAGTAGAGGTCGATCATGCGCGCGGTGTCCTTGCGGTAGAAATAGCGGTTTGCCCCACCCTACTCTCGCGCCAAGAAGAGGGGGAGTGGTTTAAGTCCCTGCCCGCCGTAGGCCTATTGTTGCGCGCGGTCCTCGGGCGGGGCGGCGGCCTGGGTCTTCTCTTCTTCTTCGAGGATCTTATCGACTTCTTCAGCCATGCGGGCGCGTTCGAAATCGCGTTCCACCACCGCGTCTTGGGTGTCGCCCCAGCGATGAAGAAAGACCAGGACGGTGATCGCACCGAGCACCGCAAGCAAAATCGTCACGACGGTCTGCGCGGCCTCCCAAGCGCCGAAGCGCGCGGCGACCAACAAGCCAATCCATGCGGCAGCGAGAAGGCCGAGGAGAACCGGGCTGCGACTCCAGCGGCGCATGTCGTTTAGCCGGCTAGACCGGCGGGAACCGGCGATGCCAATCGGTTTCTTGCTGGAAGGCGTGGCCCACGCGGCACAGCAGTTCTTCTTCGAGATGCCGCGACACGAGTTGCAGGCCGAGCGGCATGCCCGCCGCATTAAAGCCCGAGGGGATCGACAACGTCGGGCTGCCGGTGAGGTTGTAGGGACCGGTGAAGCGCAACAGATCGCCTTGATCCTCGATGTCGCCGAGCGCGTTTTCGGTGATCTCGACCGCCGGGGTCGGCCAGGATGGGCACAAGATCAGGTCGACCTCTTCGAACAAACCACGCAACCGGCCGGCGAAGGCCAAACCGGCAATCTTCAATTGCGCGTAATGCCGTCCGGTGAGCGTGCTGCCGCGTTCGAGCACCTCGCGGTAGACCGCGCCGAGCTTTTCTTTGTGGGGAAGCAAGGTATCGGCATGGGCGACCGCCGCTTCGATCGAGACGAGATCCGAGAAGTTCGGCACGAAGTCTTTCATCGGCGGCATTTCAATGCGTTTGGCTTCGGCGCCAAGCTTTTGGAAGACAGCGACCGAACCGATCACCGAATCGCGCAACTCGGGATCGACGCCGTTGCCGCAATAGGCTTCGTCGACACCGATACGCACGCCTTTGACCGAGCGTTCGAGCCGCGCGACGTAATCCGGCACACGATCGATCAACGAGGTCGGATCGTTCGGATCGTGCCCGGCAATGGCGTTGAGCATCGCGGCGGCATCGGCCACCGAGCGCGTCATCGGCCCGACGTGGTCGAGGGTATCGGCCAGTGCCAAAATGCCGTGCCGACTGACCCGGCCCCAGGTCGGCTTGAGACCGGTCACGCCGCAAAGCGCCGAAGGAAAACGGATCGAGCCGCCGGTGTCCGAGCCGAGCGAGGCATAGGCAAGGCCGGCTGCCATCGCGACCCCGGGCCCGGATGAAGACAGGCCGGTCATGCAGTTGGCCCCCCAGGGATTGACCGGGGTCGGCATGCCCGGCGCGTGTTCGATAAACGCGCCTTCTGTCATCGCAAGTTTGCCGAGCAGCACCGCGCCCGCGTCGGCCAGCCGGGTGACGACGGTCGCGTCATGTTCGGGAACGCGGTCCTTCAGCGCCATCGAGCCACCGGTGGTGGCGATCCCTTTTGTGTCGCACAGATCCTTTAACGCGATCGGCACGCCGTGCAGCGGCCCGCGGAAATTGCCGCCCGCCATTTCGACCTCGGCGCGGCGGGCTTGGCGCAGTGCGGTTTCGGCGGTGACCGTGATGAAGGCTTTGAGTTGCGGGTCGAGCGCCGCGATGCGTTCGAGCGCGACTTGGGTGACCTCGACCGGGGAATAGCTGCCCTTGCGATAGGCCTCTTGCAGTTCAGTAATGGAGAGGTAGTGAAGTGGCGTCATTGGGCGAATAACCCCGTGAGATGTGAAACATCGGTATCGTCAGAAAGGCCGCGCACGAGCGCATCGACTTTCGCGACCGGAAAATCCGGTGTGGCGCCGGTGACAAGGCCGGTGAATTTTTCCAAGAGGGCTGCTGCATCCATTGGATTGGCCGGCGTGCCGTAGGAATCCATCACTTCTTTTTGCCGGGTTTCGCCACCCTTGAACGTGACTTCGACCCAACTGCCGAAATGGGCCGGAAATGCCTTTTCGAGTTTGTCGTCGGTGACCGCGCTGACGCGATCGCCGATCGCCAGCACCTGCGCGTCGCCGAGATTGTCGTCGGCGAAGACCTGTTCGGTATAGGGGCCGGCGACGAGCGCCGCGCCGACGACGAACGGCAGGCTATATTGCGCGGCCATCATCGAGGTCGGCCGGTACATCATGTGCTGGGTTTCGAAGACGGCCGGGCCACCGACAACGATCTTTTCGATATCGTCGTTCGCCGCGGCAAAACCATCGGTGACCTCGCGCAGCGCATCGATCGTCGAATGGAACAAGCGGCAGGACGGGTACGGCTTGAAGCTGATCCGATGGATTTCGTAAGGCGCGTCGGCCGGCCGCCTCAGGCGATCCGGGTTCGGCGACCCCGAGAACAAGTTGCACAAGCCGTAGGTGCCATCGAAAGCTTGCGACGGCCCGGCAATGCCGAGGGCGGCGAGCTGCGCGGCCATCGTGCCGTTATGCGCGCCGTAACCGCCGTGGAGGCGTTTGACGACGGTGCCATGGGGGTCTTGCGAGAATTGCATCGAGCCCCCGGCCATCGACAGCATGAGGCCCCAGGTTTCGACAATCGACTGCGCGGACAACCCGAACAGCTTGGCTGCCGCGGTCGCCGCACCGAAGCCACCGAACAACGCCGTGGGATGAAAGCCGTGGTGCATGATGTCGGGACCGCAGGCCATGCCGGCGCGCGCCATGACTTCATAGCCGGCGACGATCGCCGGATGAATCTCTTGCCCGGTCAGGCCTTTTTCGCTGGCGATGGCGAGCGCGACCGCGATGACGATCGCACCGGGGTGGCTCATGCCTTCGTCGTGGGTGTCGTCGTGCTCTAGGCCGTGCGCGCAGGTGGCGTTGACCAACGCCGCGACGGCCGGAATGACCTTGAGGTTGCTGCCGAACACCACCGCGCTGCCGTTCCCCGCATAAGGCTGGGCGTAGCGCTGCAATGCTTCTCCCCACGGCAAAAAGGCGCCGCGATAGCACACGCCGAGGTGGTCGAGGATGAGTTTGTCGAGCTGAGCTCGGTCGGCATCGCCGAGGTCGGCGACCGTCAGGCCCGCGACCCATTCGGCAAGCGCGCGCGTGCGGTCCTCTACGTTGGCAGCGTCCATCGGTTTCCTCCCAGGATCCGTATGCTAGGGCGAAGCCGACGGACGGGCAACGCACGCGGCGTGACGAAGACTTGAGCGCACCGCATCGACATCCCAAGTAGAATAGCGCCATGGGACTGACCGCAACGCTGATCGTACTGGGTGCTTCCGTCGTCGCCTTCGTCGCGGCGTTGTATCTGCACCGCCGCCCGCGCGAGCTCGGCGACGTGACTCTGCTACCGTACGGCGGCATCCAATTCGCCGCGCTGGTCTTAGCGGTCTTGATGATCGCTCACCTGATTACATTGCTGTCCGGAACGCCGCTCATCGGGCGGTTTAGCGGCGGGCGTTTCTAGAAAGGGAAAAACATGCCAGCACCCTATGCAGGCGGCTGTCAGTGCGGCGCGATTCGATACGAACTGCGCACCGAATCACTTACGCTTTACATCTGCCACTGCACCGAGTGTCAGAAACAGTCATCCAGTGCTTTTGGGATGTCGATGACGGTTACCCGCGCCGATGTCGATATCACCCAAGGGCAACCTCGCGTCTTCGAGCGCCCCGCGCGGAACGACAATCATGTGGTATGCACCTATTGCCCCGATTGCGGCTCGCGGTTGTTCCACGCGCGCTCGCAACGACCTGATGTCATGAACATCAAGCCCGGCTCGTTGGACGATACGAGCTGGCTCCGACCAGTGGCGCACATCTGGACCCGCAGCGCACAGCCCTGGGTCACGATCCCGGCGGACACTTTGGTTTTTCCCGAGCAGCCGCCGAGCCACGAACCTTTGGTCGCGGCCTATCAGGCGGCCACCAGTTAGTTCTCACGCAAGTCTCCCGCGGGGTCTCGGCCCTTTGATTCCGTACCGGCGGCCTGCCGCCCATATCCTGGGGATACCCACCGAGCGAAGGATTAGCGTGTGATTCCCTGGAACGATCGAAGCGGCCACCTCTCGTTTTTCAAACTAGCTGTTTTCGTCGGCGTGCTGGCACCGGGACTTTATATAGCCTACGGCTTGGCGACCGGTTCGATGGGCGCAAAGCCGATCGAGGCCGCGACGCATGAAACCGGCGAGTGGACCATTCGGTTCCTGCTGATCACCCTCGCGGTGACGCCTTTGCGCCGGATCGCCGAGTGGCGCCGATTGATCCACGTACGCCGGATGCTGGGCGTCGCCGCCTTCGGCTATGCGCTTATCCATCTTGCGCTTTACGTGGTGGATCAAAAATTCGACCTCGGGCGTGTGGCGAGCGAGATTGCGGTGCGCTTCTATCTGACGATCGGGTTTGCCGGTGTTTTGGGATTGGCCATGTTGGCTGCCACCTCGACCGACGGCGCCATCCGTAAACTCGGCAAGAAATGGACGTTGCTGCACAAGGGCGTGTACGTCATTGCAATCCTGGGTCTGGCCCATTTCTTCATCCAATCGAAGATCGACGTCAGCGAGGCCACCATCATGGCGGGCATCTTTGTCTTGCTGATGACCTATCGGTTGGCCAAGCGCATGAAGGTCAACCTAGCGCCGCCTTCGCTTCTGGCGATCGCCGTTGGCGTCGCGGTGCTGACCGCGGCCATGGAAGTTGTGTGGTACGCGAGTGCGACCGGCGTCGACCCGTTGCGCATCCTGCAGGCCAATCTCGATTTCTCGTTCATGATTCGCCCGACATGGTGGGTCCTGGGCACCGGCATCGCATTCTTCGTTGCCGCATTGCTGAAGGGAATCGAACTCCCTCGCTTGCGGCGCGCCTCGGCCGAGGGCGCGCGCTAAAGACCAGGCGAATCGAACTGCGTCCGGCTGGTCCGCGGGAAGAGCTGCTCGACCACCCGGCGCATCAACTTGGCGAGACGCGGATCATCGGGGCCATTGAGCGGTCGCTCGGCCGCCGTCACCCGCGTCACCATTTTGTCGTCGATACAAAACGCCGCCCGGATCACGAGGCGCGACCCCGGCTGGTCCAGACCCAGCGCAGCAACGTCGCGACAAATGTCCCGCTTGGCCGCCGCCGCGTTGGTTGGGTTGAAAACGATGACAAGACGGGCATCCGACGTGCTCGACGTTGCGGATTCAAAGGTGGCCGCGCCGAGCCAACCCGGAGCCCGAAGAAGCGCGCGGATGCTGTCAGCACCCGCCCCCGCGCTAGCTTGACCAAGAATGACCGTCGGCAGGCCGGCCCGCGCAACGTTGGCTGCTTCGACGGGATCGTAACGCGACGATACCTTGGTCCCCATGCCGGCGTGCGCGACGTTCGCGCCGAGCAAAGTGCCGGCCAGGATGAACGCAAGGACACTTCTATGCATGCGCGTTGTTCCTTTCGGTTTCTTAGCAAACGGTTCGCATAAGCCATTTATTCCGTTTGGCCGTTGGGTCCCAAGGGGTTTGGCCGACATGCCCCAGGATGCACGCCATGGAGGTACCAGGGTCTTGATTCCAATCATCGCCGCGCCACTTCTTGGGTGACATTTTGTCGTTGACCGATTTCGGGCGCTGCCAACCAGCGTCCGCTGTGGACGAGATATGGCAACCAGGGACCCATACGACGTTTTAGGCATCAAGAAAGGTGCGCGCGAAGAGGACATTCGCACCGCCTATCGTGCGTTGGCGAAAAAGTATCATCCCGATTTGAACCCGGGCGACGCGGCCGCCGAAGCCCGGTTCAAAGAGGTTCAAGGCGCCTGCGATCTCCTGGGCGACGCCGAGAAACGCAGCAAGTTCGACCGTGGCGAGATTGATGCCAGCGGCCAAGAGCGGCCGACCCGGCAGTACTACCGCGACTTCGCCGACGGTGGGGGTCAGGGGGCGCGACACTACACGTTTCGCCAAGGCGGCGCGCCAGAAGACTTCGAAGACCTCGGGGATTTTTTCGCCAACGTTTTCGGCGAGCGAACACAGCCTGGCGGGCATGGCCCGCGCGCGGGCGCGCACGTCCAATATCAGATGAACGTGGACTTCCTCGAAGCGGTCAACGGCGCCAAAAAGCGCGTCACGATGCCGGACGGAAAGGCGCTCGATATCACCATTCCGCTGGGCGCCATGGATGGGCAAATCTTGCGGCTACGCGGCAAGGGGCAACCCGGCGTCCAGGGCGGCCCCGCGGGGGATGCGCTGATCACGATCACGGTGGCCCCGCACCGCTTGTTCCGACGCGAGGGCAAGAACCTGTTCTTGGATCTGCCGATCACGCTCGGCGAAGCGGTAAAAGGCGGGAAGGTCGACGTGCCCACACCCACGTGTTCGGTTTCGCTGACGATACCGCCAGGAAGCAACACCGGCCGAAGACTGCGGCTGCGCGGCAAGGGCGTGCCCGACCGCCGTGGTGACGGCGCAGGCGATCTTTACGTTACCTTGCAGGTGATGTTGCCGGACACGGTCGACAAAGACCTTGCCGCCTTCGTGGAGACTTGGTCGACGGCGCATCCGTACGACGTTCGCAAAGCCATGGAACAGGCGTCATGACCGAAGATGAAATCATCGCCATGATCCGGCAACTCACCCAAGACGACCTGGCGACATGGTGCGCCCGCGGCTGGGTGCAGCCGGCGCGCCGGGGGAACAAGATGGAGTACCGCGCCGTCGACGTCGCCCGGGTTCAATTGATCTGCGAGATGCGCGACGACCTCGCCGTGAACGAAGAAGGCATCGCGGTCGTCCTCGACCTGATGGATCAGCTTTATGACGCGCGCACGCGCCTGCGGGCATTGGGGGAAGCGGTTTTGGATCAACCCGTCGATGTGCAGCGGCAAATTGAAACCCTGGTTCGCAACACGTTGGGGCACTAGCAGTGGAAAAAAAGACCCAGTTTCACCTGTGGTACTTCGTGATCGCCTTTGCCGCGATTCTGATCCTTCAGGCCTGGTGGCAGCAAAGCCAGACCGTTGAGACAATCCCCTACAGCGCGTTTCAAGAACTCGTCGAGTCCGGTCGCGTCACCGATCTCAAGGTGGGCCCGGCGCGAATCACCGGCATGTTTTCCGAACCGGAAGACGGCAAGACGCGATTCGTCACGACTCGGGTCGACCCGGCGCTCGCCGAAGAACTGGCAGGAAGCGGCGTAACCTTTACCGGCGCCAGCGACCGCAGCCTGGTGCGCGACATCTTGTCGTGGATCATTCCGATCGGGCTCTTCTTTGTGATCTGGATGTTCATGTTCCGCCGCATCGCAGATCGCCAGGGATTTGGCGGGCTGACAACGATCGGTAAAAGCAACGCCAAGGTATACGTCGAAAAAGACACCAGCGTGACGTTCGAGGATGTCGCGGGCGTCGACGAAGCGAAAGGCGAACTACAGGAAATCGTCTCGTTCCTGCGGGCGCCCGACAGTTATGGACGGCTCGGCGCGCGCATCCCGAAGGGCATTTTGTTGGTCGGCCCGCCGGGCACCGGCAAGACCTTGCTGGCCCGCGCGGTTGCCGGCGAGGCGGGGGTGCCGTTCTTTTCCATCAGCGGGTCTGAGTTCATCGAGATGTTCGTCGGCGTCGGCGCGGCGCGGGTTCGGGACCTGTTCGAGAAAGCGCGGCAGGCCGCGCCAGCGATCATCTTCATCGACGAACTAGACGCTCTGGGCCGCGCCCGCGGCGCCTTTGTGGCCGGCGGCGGGCACGACGAACGCGAGCAAACCTTGAACCAGTTACTGGCCGAGCTGGACGGTTTCGATCCCACCCAGGGCGTCGTGCTGTTGGCCGCGACGAATCGGCCGGAAATTCTCGACCCCGCTTTGCTACGGGCCGGACGATTCGATCGGCAAATCCTGGTCGATCGGCCTGACAAGATCGGGCGCGCACAGATCCTTGGCGTGCATATTAAGAAAGTTCACCTTGATCCCGATATTTCGATCGAGGAAATCGCGGAACTTACTACCGGGTTTACCGGCGCCGATCTTGCGAACCTGGTAAACGAGGCAGCCCTTCTGGCGACACGACGCCAGGGCGCCTCGGTGACGGCGGATGATTTTTCCCGCGCGATCGAACGGATCGTCGCCGGCTTGGAAAAGAAGAACCGCCTTCTCAATCCCAAGGAAAAGGAAATCGTCGCCCATCACGAGATGGGTCATGCGCTTGTCGCACTGAGCCTGCCCGGCACGGACAAAGTCCATAAAGTATCGATCATTCCGCGCGGCATCGGCTCGTTGGGCTATACGATCCAAAGACCGACCGAAGATCGCTATCTCATGACCCGCGAGGAACTCTCCAACAAGGTGACGGTGCTGCTTGGCGGACGCGCGGCGGAACGGCTGATCTTCGACAAGTTGTCTACCGGCGCCGCGGACGACCTCGCCAAAGCAACCGACATCGCGCGCAGCATGGCGACGCGCTACGGGATGGAGGAAGCGCTGGGGAACGTGGCATACGAAACCGACCGGACGCCCCTGCTGGGGACGAACGAGCGGCAGACCTATCTGGAACGCCAGTTCAGCGAAGAAACTGCCCGCGAGATCGACGAAGCCGTGAAAGCGATCCTGGCCGCCGGGTACGAGGCCGCGCGCACGATCCTTGAACGAAACCGGTCATTGTTGGAAAAATCGGCACAACAATTGATGTACGAAGAAACCCTGAGCGAGGCAGCACTGACCACGTTGGCGGCCGACCTCGCGCCGGTCGGTTCGCAAGGCCAAGAGGGCGCTTGAGCCGAATCAACGCCCCCGTCGTTGCGGCGCGCGAGGATAACGTTATGCGTAGATGGATTTTTTTCGGATTGTTCGGCGCCGCCTTGGTGGTTGCAACCAGCGCCGCGGCGCAGCAAAGGGCTGACGGGAATCCCGCGGAGGGGAAACGCCTTGCGCTGGAGTTATGCGCGGGCTGCCACGTTGTGGCCGAAGATCAAGAACGGCCCGCGATCGATGTCGTGCCGGCGTTTGCCGCGATCGCCAATCGTCAGGACACCACGGCCTTTCGGATTCGCGTCTTTTTGCAGGACACGCCGCATCCCGTGATGCCCAACTTCGTGTTCACCGACGACGAGGTCGACGACCTCATTGCCTACATTTTGAGCTTGCGCGACCGCTAGGCCGGTTGGCCCTAGGTGACGGGGATCTCGGCGAGCGCTTCTTCGAGTTCGTAGAAGCTCGGCTTGAGCTTGCTGGGGACGGCTTGGCGGCCAATCTCGACCGAGATTTGCGGCGAGTTGCCGTGCAGATGGGCGACCATCACGTCGCGGATAACCTTGTAGAGGTTGGCATCCTCGTCGATGACGCCCTTGAGGCGTGAGGCCAGCGGGCCAACGACACCGTAGGCAAACAACACGCCAAGGAAGGTTCCGACCAGCGCGCCGCCGATTAGAAAGCCGAGGATTTCGGGTGGTTCGGAAATGCTCGCCATGGTTTTGATGACGCCGAGCACGGCGGCGACGATGCCGAGCGCCGGCAGGGCGTCGGCCATGCCCTGGAGGGCGTCGGACGCTTTGATTTCTTCTTGGTGATGCTTCTCGATCTCCTTTTCCATGATTTCTTCGATCTGATGGACATCGTCGAAGTTCATGGTTGTCATGCGAAGATAGTCGGTGATCATTTCCACCGCGAAGTGGTCGCCGAGAATCTTGGGGTATTCCGTGAAGAGCGCACTTTCTTCGGGATTCTCAATATGCGCTTCGAGCGAGATCGGCCCCTTGGTGCGCACCATTTTCGAGATCGCAAAGAGCAAGCTGAGCGAATCTTGGTAGTCCTGCTTTTTCCACTTCGAGCCTTTGATGGTGCGGCCAATGCCCTTGAGCCCCTTGCCCGCAACGGTGCCACCGTTGGAAGTAAGAAACGATCCGACAGCCGCACAGCCAATCATCATGCCTTCGAAGGGAAGTGCGTGGAGGATGATGACGAGCTTGCCGCCTGACAGGACATACGCGCCGAAGACTCCGACAAACACGACAACGAGACCAAAAATCGTAAGCATTACGAGCTACCTGAAATAACCTGCCTCATTATTCGCTAGGTACCTACCCCACGCAAGCCGCCTCATCATCCCTCGCTCGGTCGTGACCCTTTGTTCACGGCAACGTGCGTCGGGGGTCAGCCGTTCCGCCCTTCTCCCGGCAAAACAGGGTTAACGCGCGGATACAGCCGCACCGGCGCAACGTCCGACTTCCGGCTGGCCGATGGCGACCAAATAGCCCTAAAGTCGCTTTTTGGGGGAGTTCATGAGTCCAGAAATCACCGTTACCACGACCGCCGATGTTGCCTGGCTCCAGGGCCAAACCAAGGGGTCCGCGGATATCGAGATCGAATTCGGTGGCTTGGCGACGAGCACGCCGGTCCACATCGGGTTCGCGGTCCAGCAACTGGCGCAGGCGCGTGCGGCGGCCGATGTCCTGGCCTCGTTTTTTCTTTTGCTCGTGCGCGATACGGCGGTACGAGCCAACGACACCGACTATGAAGTGTCGTTGGGCGATAGCGGGTCGACGGTGACGTTCGAGGTCGATGCGCACCTGCGGCCGGTGACCGCTTTTCCGTTCACCGTTGCCGTGAGCGACGACTGCAACACCCGGTCGGATGCCGCGGACGAAGCGGCCGCGACCGTCATCGACGCCATCGACCGGCTGCTGGAGGAGCGCGCGCCGACCACCGACGAAGCCTTGGTGCGCCTGCAACCAGCAAAATCCTACTATCCAGAAGTGTTGCACCTCGCGATCAAACGGCTGGGCGCACTGTAGCGACCGCACCGCGAACAGGCCCTAGCCTGCTCTGACCGACCCGCCGCCAAGTGCTAGCATCGCCGAAAATCGCGCGGCAGGCGCGCCATCTGCGGAGGATTGAGCCAGTGAAGTATTCCTACACCCATCACATGCCGTACACCGGCGTCGACCGCTCCGGGCAGGACTGGCCGGTCCCCAATAAACAGTTCGACCCGCAAGTCGGCGTCGACCTATTCAATCGCTATATCGACGACAAGGTGTATGCCGAACAAACCGGGTTCGACTGGATCGGCTGTAACGAACACCACATGAGCCCGTACGGCTTGATGCCGAACCCGAACTTGGTCGGCGCGGTGGTCGCCAACCGGACCAAGAAGGCAGGGATCCTTCAATCGGGCAACATCGTGCCTATCGTGAACCCGATCCGCGTGGCCGAAGAATACGCCATGCTCGACGTCATGAGCGGCGGTCGGTTGGTTGCCGGCTTTATGCGCGGCATTCCCCACGAATACGTGGCCTACAACGTCTCGCCTGACGAATCTTATGCGCGCATGGAAGAAGCCATGGCGCTGATCAAAAAGGCTTGGTCGGAACCCGAGCCGTTTGGCTGGGAAGGCGAATTCTATCAGTACCGCGCGGTCTCTATTTGGCCCAAGCCGGTGCAGCAGCCGTTCCCCGAAATGGTGATGTCGGCGACGAGCGAACGCTCGACCCGTCTTGCCGCGAAACATCGCGCAGTCGCGGGCATTCTCGCGCTGACCGACATGGACGACGGGCGCGCCAACATCGCGCGCTTCAAACAATTCTCGCGCGAAGAGGGCTGGGAGCCGACCAACGATCACATCATGGTCGGCCTCAATTGCTGCATCGCCCCGACCTACGAGGAAGCCAAGAAGATCCTCGAGGAAGGCCAGGAGTATTTCTTCGGCGTACTCGGCGGCGGTATTCGGACGGCGCAGAATCTGGTCGTTCAGAAGACGCGCTTCTACGGCACCTCGGAAGAAGCCGACAAGCTGAAGACCAAATTCGTCAACATGCGGTCCGGCATGAAAAAGCGCTCGTTCGACGAACGCGTCGAGATGGGTCTGATGATCTGTGGCACCCCTGAGATGGCGGTCGAGCAGATCACTCGGCTGCATAAGGAGCTGAACAACAATCGGCTGGGCTTGTCGATCAAGATCGGCAACATCTCGGACGAGCATGTCACACGCACGCAAGACTATTTGCGCGATATCGTGTTTCCGGCAACCCGGCATCTCGGCGAATCCGACGATCCCGCGCAGGCGGCCGAGTAAGAGCACGACGAGCCTGAGCCAGGACCATGCGGTTCTCGTATACCCATCACATGCCCTATACGGGTGTGGCAGACGCCGGTCAGGATTGGCCTGTGCCGAACAAGCAGTTCGATGCCAAAAAAGGCGTCGAGATGTTCGACCGCTATATCGAAGACAAAATCTACGCCGAACAGGCAGGCTTCGACTGGATCGGGTCGAACGAACACCACTTCAGTCCGTACGGCATGATGCCCAATCCCAATCTCGTGGGTGCGGTTGTCGCCAATCGGACAAGCCGCGTCGGCATTCTCCAGTCCGGCAATATCGTGCCGATCACCAATCCGATCCGTATTGCGGAAGAATACGCAATGCTCGACGTGATGAGCGGCGGGCGTTTGATCGCCGGTTTCATGCGCGGCATCCCGCATGAATATGTCGCCTACAACGTCTCGCCCGACGAGAGCTACGGGCGAATGTACGAAGCGATCGCGTTGATCAAGAAAGCTTGGGCCTCGCCCGAACCGTTCGGCTGGGAAGGCGAATTCTATCAGTTCCGTGCGGTCTCGATTTGGCCGCGCCCGGTGCAAAAGCCCTACCCGCGGATCCTGATGTCTGCGTCCAGCGATGCTTCGGCCCGACTGGCCGCGGAGGTCGGCGCCTCGGCAGGCTTCCTGCGCATCGCCGATTTCGACTCCGCCCGCAACCAGATCAAGGTCTACCGCGACCGCGCCAAGGAGTGCGGCTGGTCGCCGACCGCAGACGACGTGATGATCGGGATGAACTGTTGCATCGCGCCGACCTACGAAGAGGCCAAAGAAATCCTCCAGAACGGCCAGAAGTATTTCTTTGGCGTTCTCGGTGGCGGCATTCGGACGGCGCAGCAACTGGTGGTCCAGAAGACCCGCTATTTCAAAGACCCCGGCGCAGCCGAAAAGTTCGCCAGAAAGACCGCCGTTCAGCGCGAAGTTTCTTTCGACGAACGTGTCGAGCGCGGCTTGATCGTCTGCGGCACGCCTGAAATGGCGATCGATCAAATTCGCCGCATTCATAGCGAACTCGGCAACGGCCGCATGAACCTGAGCGTGAAAATCGGCAACATCGCCGATCATCACGTGACCCGGACACTCGACTACCTGCGCGACGTCGTGTTCCCGGCGGTACGACCGCTGGGCGAAGGCACCGACCCCGCTCAAGCTGCAGAATAGAAACGCCCACAGGGAGGACCGATGTTCAACGAAAAGACCAGCAAGCTCGCCAAAGGACCACTCAAATATCTCACCGGCGGCACCGGTCGTCCCCTCATCCACCTTCACGGCGCTGGCGGCGTACGCCCCAACCCGGGCCTCGAAGCGCTGGGAGAAAACGTCACCCTCGATATGCCGGTACTTCCCGGGTTCGACGGAACCGCAACGATCGACGGCGTCGATTCGATGGAAACCCTGGCCGACCTCGTGGCTGATTTCATCGATAAGGAGATCGGCGAGGCGGCCGACATCATCGGGCTTTCGTTCGGCGGCTGGCTCGGCGCCTGGGTCGCGGTGCGCCACCCCGACAAAGTCGGGCAGCTTTGTTTGGAGAACCCGGCAGGATTTCGACCCGAGACGGTCCCGGCGCCGAGTTCAGACCCGGAAACGCGCAAACAAGAGATGTACGCCTACCCCGAACGGGTGCCGGCCGAAACCAAGTCCGAAGAGATGCTGGCCCAAAACCGCGCCATGCTGGCCCATTATCACGGCGACACCAGTTTCGATGCCGACCTCGCCGGACAGCTTGGCAAGATCGAGTGTCTGACGATGATCATGCACGGCACCAGCGA
>Ga0181593_10001245_pt1 | contig 22851 bp, 15 predicted proteins | sample 071ome_19_FD_133756 | JGI IMG/M metagenome (GOLD analysis project Ga0181593, IMG submission 133756) | Coastal salt marsh microbial communities from the Groves Creek Marsh, Skidaway Island, Georgia - 071413AT metaG (megahit assembly) | ecosystem: Environmental > Aquatic > Marine > Intertidal...
GCGTTAGGCCCACGACAAGAGAGCGCTCGCCTCATCGCCTCAAGGCCCTTCTCCTGGCTCCCCCCGCTGGTCCCTAGCGTCGCCCGACATCGAAACTGTCTCTCTAGCTCAGCTTTGAGCTGGGCTGACCGGTTTTCTCCAGACGGGAGCTCAGCCTCGTTGAGCGCGTTCAGCTGAGTTGAGCTGATGACCGCGGGAGCTGTCCCTGGGGGCTCACAGTCTGCGGTGTCTGGGGTGTACTCAATATATGCCTCAGCCTGACAGGTCTGTGGCGCTATGGCAGGCAGGTAAAGGAGCTCTCCAAGCTCATGAGCGCCTGATGGGGAGACGCCAGCGCCTCCAAGGTCTGTGCTCGTTACCGCGATACGATAGTCAGCCGAGCCTTGGAGCTCATCAAACAGGAAGGTGGAGAACAGCTTGAAGTCCTCGGCGAGGCGCGCCTGCTCTTCACACATCGAGTTTGAGTTGTCGACCACGAACAGAAAGTCGAGCTTTGTCTTCGCAGGGAGGCGATTACTGACGCGATCTACAGCGTTGAGGTTTGCGTCGACAGGTGTCACAGGGTGTGCATTACAGCCGATGATGAGTGAGGTGAGCGCCCAGCTCCAACGAGCCCATTGGGGAGATCGGATATGCATAGCTCGCTCTCTATTTTAACTGAACCTGTGTAATGTCTAAGGCATATTCACACATCAATATGTATGTGACAAGAGTTACAAAGCTCAGCTGTAGCTCGCCCTCGCGATCACAGAGAGGGCAACCGCGCTTCACCTTTGTCCGTGAGCTGTGTATTGTGGCATCGGGCCTTTATCCTTATGTAAAAGTCAACTTAGACGCCTGATCATGATGGAGTCACTATGACCTCGCGCTCGTCCTACACTCGTTACCGTACTCCTAGCCTTCGCTTTGCTGTGCGCTCCCAGCTGTGGTTGACCTGTCTTTACATAGCAGGCTGTACCAGCCCTAACCCTGACTTTAACCCTCGGCTGTTTGGAGAGAGTGAGCTGAGCTCAGGCTCCGAGGTGAGCGCAGGCGCTGAGGCGGGTCAGGGGTCGGGCGGGGTGAGCTCCCCCGAGGCGGGCTCTGCTGGGGGAGAGAGCGGCGCTGAGGCGGGTGGGGTCGCAGGTGTTATGGGTGGCGAGGAGCGGTGCGTAGAGGGCCCAGACGCCGACTGTGACGGTGATGGGGTCACCCCTGCAGATGGGGACTGTGATGACCTCGACCCCTCTCGATATCCTGGGGCGATGGAGCGCTGTGACGGGGTGGACCATAACTGTGACGGCGTGGTGGGCGGAGAGATCCAGAACTGCTATTCTGGACCGATCGAGACACAGGCGGTTGGGCGGTGTGAGTCAGGAATTCAGCGCTGTGAGGGCGACCAGTGGGGGGCGTGTGAGGGAGAGGTGACCCCTGTCGATGAGCGGTGTGATGGTGAGGGCCAAGGCGTCGATGACAACTGTGATGGCCAGGTAGATGAGGGCTGTGATCTGGACGGTGATGGGGTGAGCCCCGCTGAGGGTGACTGTGATGATGAAGACCCGAACATCTTCCCTGGCGCGCCAGACCTCTGCGACGGGATCAACAGCGACTGTGATGAGGAGGTCGATGAGGACCTCGAGCCCTGCTATGACGGTGACCCTGACACCCTAAACGTAGGGGTGTGCGCCTCAGGTCGGCTCAGCTGTATCGGAGGACAGGACGGTAGCTGTCAGGGTCAGACGCTCCCATCCACTGAGCGCTGTGGTGGGGGGATGCTTGATGAGAACTGTAATGGCCTCGTAGACGAGGGCTGTGAGACGGCGACCTGTGAAGATCTCGACCTGAGCGTCCCGCTACACTTAACCTCCAGCTGTATGATGGCTGACTCAAGCCAGCAGACCATCATCAGGCTGAACCCCACTACCCTCTCAGGGGGCCCCCTCCCCTCTGACGTTACGTTCTCGCTCACAGCTGGGATCAACGCAGATATCACAGGTCCGCTCCTCGTGAATGGAGAGTGGGTGTGGATCCTCAAGGCGCCTGTCGCGGACGTCGACTTCTACGTGAGCGCGAACGCACACTGTGGCGCTGGCGCTGCCCTCGCGTACGAGAACCAAGCCTTAATCCAGGTCCGTTACCCGATCATCAGCACACAGGGGCTTGAGTTTGGGGCCTGTCGCGCGTCAGCGGGGAACCTCCTCGTGACCGTGATCGACGCGGAGACGGGGAACCGGATCTCAGGGGCCTCTGTGATGATCGGAGACGCCCCACGCTCTGATTGGCAAATTGACCCCTACGCGTGGCTCCGAGGAGAGCAGGGTCAGGCGCCGAACACAGCGACGACTAACCTAGCGGGTCAAGCTAAGCTGATCGAATATGGAGGGGCCCTCAGCGCGCCGTTTAACCTCACTGTGACCGCGCCTGGCTACGAATATGTCACGATTATGAATATGAATTCGCCTCAGGTGACCTTGCAGTTAAAGCGTAGCGAGTACCCGCAGGCCCCTTACTTCGCGACGGGGAACGTTCAAGACTTTAATAACCTCAACAATGACGGGGACACAGACATCGCCCTTGTGATGCCCTCGATCACCTTGCGTGAGCTCTCAACGCTCAACACCTCTAAGCTCTTGAGCAGGAGGCAGTGCTGGACACCCTTGAGCTTACTGCCTGCGGTTGAGCTCCCAGGGAACCTGTATGTGCCCAGCCAGCGTGAGGCGGGAGACTCATTCCCATACCTCATCCCGTTCACGATCAATGAGCACAGGTATCGTGTCAGCGATCGAGCCCGTAGCGTAGACAACCTCGTCGCGCTGGGAGGGAAGATCTCGACACAGCGCGCGCTCGACGCGCTTGAAGACCCAAACACCACGATGGCAGACCTGCTCGCAGAGGTGACCTTCGGAGAGCTCGGGATCCGTAGAAATCAGAGCTTCAGCACAAATAACACCTCGAACCGCATCAATATCCCACTCTCGACAGGGCTCAATTCAACCGCGACCTGCTCGGTGTCGAGCGTCCCTACAGACGCGTATGTGACCTGCCTGAGCGCGGGCGCGTGGCCGGATGAGACACCGAATAATGAGGACGCGAGGCTCTTCCCCATGGGGATCGTGAACATCCCAAGCTCAGAGCTCACAGGGGGCGCGACCGTCTCGAGGTCACTCACGGTCGCGGAGGCGACCGGAGACCTCAATGGGGTGATCTATCTCGGGGCGACCGTCGCGCTCTTCGATGAAGAGCACCCGCTCTACGCAGACGCGGTGAGCGCGGTCATTAAGAGGAACACCCTCAGCGGACAAGGGGGGGTCTTAAGCGTGAGTGATTTCTTTAACCCGCTCGCCTTGTCGCGTGACGGCAGGACATATAGCTGGAGCCCTGCCCAGAGCGAGGGCTCCCCGATCCCTCACCTCTGTGAGCTCGAGCTACGTGGGATCAACCGCATCGACTATAACCCCGGCGGTTGCTCAGACATCAAGAGCCGTGAAGAGTCGAAGCCTCTCTGGAGGGTGTTTATGGTACAAGACCCACAGAGCGTGACCCTGCCAGAGCCCCCTACGAGCTGGCCTCGAGGCGCGGCGGGCGGTCTGTTGGCTCCGAGCGAGCTCAGCGCTACAGAGAGGATGCAAGCTCAGATCAGATGCCTTAGGCTGTTTTATAACTCAGATGACTTGAACTTTGAGAACAGGAGCTGGAGTAGCCTGCCTCTCTCCCATGTCACGTTCAACACCCTTGACCTGAGCGCTCCTTAAATGAGGGACGATTGAGACGCTTGAGCTTCTCTCTGTTTTACTTCACACTCCAGAGCCTCGAGATAGGTGGATCGCTCTCTGAAGGGACTACATTATGACCGCATCTCAACAGATGATTGAAGAGCTCATCGGGTCAAAAGGACAGCTCAAGAGCGCGATCAGCTCACTCAAGGTGAACGCTGATCAGATCGAGCAGATGTGCCAACTTGATCACGAGGATATTGATGACTCGATCGAGGCGATTAAGCGTGGGCTTCATGACATTGAGGAGCTCATTAAGGCCCGTTTACCAACGAACAGCGCTGATGGGCACACGATCGAACAGGGGCTTGATGAGGGTGGATGGGCGCGCTTTGAGCGTCGCTTTGTCCATGACCTCAGGAACCCGCTAGGGGTCGTGTTGGGCTACAGCGAGATCTTTGATGAGACCTTAGAGGAGCTTGAAGACGAGGGCGTAACCTCCCCTTGGCTCCCCCAGGTCCGCACCGCCCTGTCTATGTTCTCAGAGCAGCTCCAGCTCTTTAACAAGTCTCTCGACGCCTTGTTCGCCCGTAAGAGCACGCCAGACATGTTAAAGATCCAGACCTTGATCCCAGCGGGTGACACCCCTGTTGAGTCACCACGTGATGAGCTCGAAGAAAAGATTCAAGGCCTCTTAGAGCTCACACAGCAGAGCGCTACACCCCTGACTGTGGTCGAGACGCCTAGCGCTGAGGCGTCTCATAAAAACCTCCCTTATAAAGACGCTCGAGTCCTTGTTGTGGATGACAGCAAAAGCAACCGAGACCTGTTGAGCTCTATGCTTAAGCGTGAGGGGATTAAGAGCGAGGGGGTCGCCTCCGCTTCTGAGGCGAAGGTCAGGCTTGAGATGGCCTCGTATGACCTCATCTTACTCGACCTCAATATGCCTGAGGTGAAAGGAGATGAGCTACTCGAGGAGCTGAAGGCGGACCACCGTTGGCGCAGGATCCCTGTCCTCATGATCTCGGGCGACACAGAGCTCGACACCGCGATCCGCTGTATTGAGATGGGCGCAGAAGATTTCTTACAGAAGCCTTTTAATCGCGTCTTACTGAAGGCGCGTATTGGCGCCTGTATTGAGAAAAAACGCCTCAGCGATGAGATGGTCTCTCAGAACAAACGCTTTAAGGGCCTCTTAAACAGGATCTTACCGGCGCCCATCGTCCATCGCCTTGATCAAGGTGAGTCGATGATCGCGGACCGCTTCGAGTCTACGACGATCCTGTTCTCCGACCTCGTTGGGTTCACCAAGATGTCTTCGAACATGAGCCCAACTGAGCTCATCCTGACCCTTGATGAGGTGTTCTCCGCTTTTGATGACATCGCTGAACGTTATGGTGTCGAGAAGATTAAGACGATCGGAGACGCGTACATGGCGGCCGCTGGCCTCCCGATCCCGATGGAGGAGCACGCTGACGCGATCGTCTTAATGGGGATGGAGATGATTCAGGTGCTCCATGAGATCCGTGAGCGACGGGCCTTACCTCTCCAGATGCGAGTCGGGATCCACAGCGGGCCTGTCGCCGCTGGGATCATTGGCCAGAAACGTTTCTTGTACGATGTCTGGGGTGACACCGTGAACGTCGCGAGCCGTCTAGAGGCGAGCGGTAAGCCTGACTCTGTTCACCTCTCATTGAGCACCTACAGCCTCCTCAAAGGGCGCTACTCAATTCAGAGTACAGGTGGGGTTGAGCTGAAAGGTAAAGGGGTATTAGAGAGCTTCTTAATCAAGCCTGAGCTGTATCGTCTGAAGCCTCTGATTTAAGCTCGCTTATGAGCGCGAGCGTCTTTTGGAGCTCCTCCATTCGATACGGCTTACTCAGAAGCCCAGCGAGCCCACGCGCTGTCAGCTCCTCGATCACCCCCTCCGGGCTAAATCCTGAGGAGATCACGACTGGGATGTGTGGACAGCGCTCTTGGAGCGCATAGAACACCTCGCGTCCAGATTGATCAGGCATCTGCATATCGAGGATGATCAGGTCAAATGTCGCCCCCTCTCGTAACAGCTTAAGCCCCGCTTCACCGCTCTCAACTGCGCTGACTTGGATCCCAAGTGACTCGAGCATCCCCGCTAAGCTCCTGCGGATCAGGTGTTCATCGTCTATAACGAGCGTCCGCTTAATGTTGATCACGTAAGACCCACGCTCCACCACATCAGGTCGCTCTCTGAGCTCGGGTTTTTGGGCGAGCGGGAGGTAGAGCCTAAACGTAGACCCTCGACCCACCTCGCTCTCCACCTCAATCAAGCCCTGATGCGCCTGCGCGGCCCCAAACACAGTAGACAGACCAAGACCCGCCCCTCTCCCTACGCCCCTCGTCGTAAAGAACGGCTCAAAGATCTGGTCTCGCACCTCAGGTTTGATCCCCTCTCCGTGATCTTCAACCTCAACACACAGGAACTCACCGGGCTGAGGGTTGAAGACGCCTCGCTGGCACGCGAGCTCATCTAAGGTCTTGAGATAAGCGCGCAGGTAGACCTGCCCTGGGCCTGGGAGCGCCTGGAGCGCGTTAAGACCGAGGTTGACGAGCGCGGTCTGTAGCTGAGTGAGGTCTCCCTTGAGCGTGCTCTCGCCCGCGTTGAGCTCTAAACTGACGCGTTGATCTGGTGTCGCTACGGCTTGCAGTTGTAGGTGGACGTGGTGGATGAGCTGCTCTGTGCTGATCCAGGTGTGGCTGACTGGGCTCGTCTTTGCAAACTGTCGGAGCTGACTCACGAGCGCGCTTGAGCGTAGCGTCGCCTCATGAATGATCTCTACCATCTCAAGTTGATCCTCCTCCTCGAGCTCAAGAGACAAGAGCTCTGAGGCGTTTTGGATCGCGCCGAGCATGTTATTAAAGTCGTGGGCGATCCCATTGGCGAGCACCCCAACCGCGCTCATTTTTTGTGCTTGCATTAGGTGATACTGGTCCGTGAGGTCTTTTAGGAACAGCACGACGCCACTTGGCTTCCCCTCCTGACGTTGTAAGGTGAGGCTCACCGCGTACCAAGCGGGTTGCTCACCGCTTCGCTTCACTTGGAGGTGCCTCGTCGAGGACCCCATTTGAGTGATTAAGGCTCGGAGGGTCATCGGCTGATTGCTGTGAAGATCGGTGAGCTCGACATCGAGGAGCCCTCTCTCTGACTGCTCAAGGAGCTCCGTATTTAAGCGCGTGGCGCTGGGGTTCATCTCTACGCGCGCACCTCGCAGATCGCTCACGATGAGGGGCTCGCTGATCGAGCTAAAGATCGATGAGAGCTGGGCCTCTCGATGGCCTATCTCTTGAATCATCGAGGCGCGAGCCCGCCTCGCGAAATAGAGCACTATGGTGATCGAGAGGCCATAGAAAATGTCGATGGTCCAGATCCGAAAGGGGCTCAAGAGCTTCGGTGGATCATAGAGGTTGAGCGCCGGCAGAAAGCTCAGCGCGCCTGTGCACACAAAGGCTACATAGCTCCATATTAAGAGCTTTGTGCTGGATGAGACGACGCTCACCGTGACGATCACCAGCATAAAACCAAAATAATTTGGGCTCACGACCCCCGCGATCCCCAGCGCTGAGATCGCAAAGGTGATCAAGACGCCGATCAGGAGCGATCGGAACCCCCAGTCTACTGAGCCTCGCCTCAGGAGGAGCGCGCTGAGGGTGAAGGAGGCTAAAGCTAAGAGGTTCACGAGCACCCGAGAGAGGTTAAAGCTCGTCATGACATTGGTGAGTAGCCCCGTTAAGGCGACAAAGATCCCAACTGGGATCAGATAGCATAGCACGCTCGTGATGAGCTCTCGTTGAATCGGACGTGAGAGCGCTGTGCTACTTAAGCTCTCCATTGTCTCCTCCTTATATACTTGTCTATATTCCTGTCTAAACAGTGGGTGATAACACGAGATGTATACATTGTAAGCTAAAGCGTGAGGTGCACCCCGAGCAAGATCATAAGGCAGAGGAGCGCTACGCTTAGGGTGATCGGCTCGCCAAGCCAAAGCCACGCGAGAAGCGAGGCGCCCATAGGCTCAAATAACGTGAGGGAGCCAACCTCAGTTGGCGTGAGGGTCTTGAGGCTCTCGGTGAGAGAAGCGTGGCCTATAAGCTGAGGGATGAGCGCCGCGCCTAACAGCGCCCAGAGCGCCTGTGTCCCCTGTGGGGTCAAGGCCTCGCTTGGGAGCGTCGTGACACAGGTGAGCCACAGGATGAGCGCCCCCCCCAAGGTCGCCATCGCCGAAAGAGGCGCGAGCCGTACTGCCGTCCCTAGCTCCCTCACTTTAAGCAGATAGAGCGCCATCGCCCCCGCCCCTATGAGCGCTAAGAGATCCCCAGCCCACGCGTGGGCTGTGGTGTTCATGGACCCTACCCTCGTGAGCGCGAGCGTGACTGTGGCTGTCAGCGCGACACAGACCCCAACCCAGGCGCGCTTAGAGGGGGCGTCTTGGCCTGTCGCTCCCCCTACAATCGCCAACATAAGGGGGGTCGTCGTGACGAGGGTCGTCGAGGCCACGACGCTCGTGAGCTCGAGTGACCAGACCCACGCCCCGAAATGTACCGCGTAACAGAGCGCTGCCCAGCTCCCTACAGCGCGCTCTTGAGCGCTTATTGGAGCTCGTTTTATGGCGTGGAGCGCGAATGGTAGCCACGCTAAGCCCGCGACGCTCAGTCGCCACGCGGAGGCAACGAGCGGGTGTGTGGGTGAGGCGAGCTTAAAGAGGGGCGCGGCGACTGAGATCGACAAGACCCCCGCGACCGCGATGAAGATCGCTCGTGAGCGGTGAGCGTCCGTCTGCTCATCGCCTGCCCGGCGACTCAGCTCAGCTCCTCCTCGGGCTGGTTAGGGTCCTCTGCCCCTCGCTCAGAGGTGAGCTCCGCTGAGGGTAGCTCATCGGTAGATGTCACCTCTTCGCGGTCACGCTCAGGCGCTGTGTCCATCTCTTGTTCTGGCTCTAGCTCTGGCTCAGGTTCAGCTTGAGCGACGTTCAGCGGTGAGAGCGTGGGGGTAGGGCCCTCTGGTAGGTTCGCGATCGCGCGCGCGAGCTCTTTAAAGAAGGTCTCGAACGCCTCAGGGTCACGCACCTGATAGAGCTTCGTGCGCTTTCGACCCTCTGTCACGCTCGTCTCCTCGACCCAGCCTTGTCGGACGAACCAGAGCAATGCGTTGGCGAGCGTCACGGTAGATGAAGCCTCTGCGCGCCGGATCTCACCTTGCAGGAAGGCGAGCTCAGCTTGCTCGCTCGCTTTCTTCACCCAGGTCTTGCTCTCCATTGGGCTGTTGGCGGTCGCTTTGAGCGTGTGCGCCGCGACCCAATAGCACTCCATCAGGTGACGCAGGGCGCTGCTGAGGGTGAGCGCCTCCTCCTCCATCTCGTCACGAACCCTCCAGAGCGAGCCCTTGCGCTCAATGAGACCGACCTGGGTGAGCGTGTCGAGGAGCTCAGCGATGATCGACTCAAACGGGGCGTCGTTACGGTAGATAAACTCAAGCTTAAACAGGTCACTTAACCAGCGCGCCTCACGCTGGAGTCGATCCTCTCTGAGGCCCCTCCAGTGGCTCGCGATCACAGCACAGACGATCACCTCAGGTGACATGAGCCCAAGGATGCTGTTCCGGTAGTAATCGAGCTCAATGCGGTGACCGTTAGGCACCGTGTACATGACCTGCCCACCCTTCTCTACTCGATCGACGAGGCGCTTAAGCAAAGACAGCGCCTCCTCAGTGAGCGTCGAGAGCGCCTCACCACGCTCATCAAAGGGGTTCAGCTCGCTCCCCTCCTCGTCGCTGAGCTTGATCCGCTCTTTCGCCCGATCGAGCGACGCTTGGATCGAGTCTGAGAAGCGCGCGCCCCTGACCTCTGACAGCTTGACGATAAACCCAATGAGGCGCTTGAGCTTCGCCGCGGAGAGCGCGGGGCGCTCATGGCTCAGGGTGATAAAGCCTACCAATGAGGAGGGCGCGATCACCGTCGCCTCTTGGATCTTGTGCATCAGGTGGAAGGCGAGGCGCTCCGTCTCGACCCTAAAGGACTGGTCAGCGCTCGGGAAGCTACTCAAGCCTCTCCGTTTTAAGTAATCGGAGAGGAGGACGGGTGACTCAAAGTGTACATAGATCCGTCCATAACGTGAGCGTAAGACCTTGCGAGCCTCAAAGACCCCCTTGATGCTCTCACTTTCTTTCTCTCCGCCGGTGAGCTCTTTACGATAGCTCGCCGTCTCTACGACTCGCTCATAGCTGAGGTTCACCGGCACGAACTGCATATCCTTATATTCCCCACGGTTCAGCCCCTCTAAGAGCATCGAGAGGATCCCCATCTTGGGGGTGATCAGCTTACCGGTGCGCGTGCGTCCCCCTTCGATAAAGAACTCAAAGGGGTAGCCCTCATGAACAAGCTTCCAGACGTACTGTTTAAAGACGAGCTTGTAGAGGTCAAGCCCCACGAAGCTCCTGCGCAGGAAGAAGGCTCCACCGTTACGCAAGATGGTCCCGAGCGGGAAAAAGCTGAGGTTCGCCCCTGCCGCGATGATAGGGGGGACGAAGTCGTGGCGGAGGAACACCCAGGAGATGACAAGGTAGTCGACGTGACTCTTGTGGCTTGGCACCAAGATCAGCGGGGCGTCTTTGCTCTGGCGGGCCGCCTCTTTGACTCGGAGCACGGAGGCCTCATCGACCTCTACCCCGTTGAAGACCCTGAAGAACAGGAAGTCTAAGAAGCGCGCGATGAGCATCTGCACACGATGCTTAGGGGTCGAGGCGATCTCCTTCAGGTAGCGCTCGGCCTGTCGCTCAACCTCCTCCATGCTCTGCTCGTGCTCCTCACTGAACGCCTTGAGCTCCTTCTTCATCAGCGGGCGCTCAAGGATCTCGAACTGGAGCTTCTCTGGAGGCTTAACGGGTGGCCCGTGGATCGCCATCGCCTCCTTAGCGAGCTGGACTCGGAAGACGCGCCGTAAGGTGCGACCAATGCGCACGTCACTCCACTGGGTGTGCTCCTCGATATAGCCCTTGAGGTGAATCGCCTCACCGACACGGATCGAGGCCATCTTGGCGTAGCGAATAAAGTGGATCACCTTACGGATGCGCCCCGCCTCCTCAACGTCACCAAACAAGATGTCCATGAGGCTACGTTGCTGGGAAGGGGGAGCGGGGGGCCAGTGGATGAGGATGGGGACTAAGAACAGCTCGCGGTCTGAGCTACGTTGAAATTCAACGAGGCGCTCAAAGAACACTGGGCTCGCGTTCCGACCCGCGCCCCACTTGCGCTCACGCAGAAAAATCAGCGCAGAGTCACCATGTGAGAGGTGCTCGATCAGGCCCTCATCAGGCGGGATCGAGGTGCTTGAGAACACGTGGCGGATGGACTCGGTCAGCCAGTCGCGAACGCTCCGAAACAGGGAGAGGTTCATCCCATTGGCGAAGCGGGCGAGTGGGGCGCTGTTTTGTACAAACAGATAGTTAAACGCGAGGTAGTCAAGCAGGCTCCGAGAGCGCATCACATAGACGATCTGACCACGCTCGCTGAGCTCCTTGAGCCTCTGTGCTGAATCATCAGGGAGCGAGAGGTGTCTAAACAGTCGCTCCCCAAGCCAGCCCCAAGGCTTAGGTGGCCGGTTGAGCATCGCGCTTCGATGAAAGGATGTGCTCTTCACTACCAAGCCTCCACGACTGGGGGACGTGTTAAGTTCATCAAGATAACACCCTCACGCCGGCTCTCCAAGTCCCCTCCGACGATGAAGAGGCTCGAGGGGGTCTGCTCGTCTCCAATAGAGGGAGGGCTCCAGGTCGCGTGGAGCGTGTAGAGGTCCGCGCCCTCAGCCCGATAGACCGCTTGCGTCTCACCGTAACGCGCTGGGTCACCCAACCAAACGCGAGTGACGACCCCCATCGCCCCCACAAGGTGCGCCCAAGGCCCGCTCACCGAGACCCCATTGAGCGGGGAGACGCCCGGCTCGAGTGACATCACCTCCCAGCGCTCATCACCCCATCGCCAAGCTGAGGCTTGACCATACCCACCCACCGCGACCCGCTCCCCGCGCGCTCCGCTCCCATGAACGGTAAACATAAGGTCAGAGGCGGGCGTCTCTAGTCGCTCGGCGGGCCCGCTCATCCCCTCAGGCCAATACAGCGCCTCTCCACCCTCGCCAACCACCCAGACGGGGCCCTCTGCGCCCACCCCCCAGATCTTAAAGAGGTTTAAGCCAGCGGTCGGGTCATCGGGTCGCTCTGTGGGTAACAAGGGCTCCTCCACTCTACGCCACACCGCGCCAGAGGGCTCTTCTGCGCTCAGCTCACGTCGGAGCAAGAGCCCCCGTGGGCCTCCACGACGGTAGCTCCCACCTACCGCCCACAGCCGACCCTCATCACCTCCTTCGCCCCAGATCCCCCAGATGATCGCCTTCTCTCGTCGCTCGGCTTCAAGCTCCACTCGCTCCTCTACCCACTCATCACCATCAAGGCGCAAGAGGCTCCCCTCTTCACCCCCCGCCCATACGCCACCTTGTCCGTCTCCCCAGACCCACCACAGAGGGGCGCCTGGCCCGCTCCAGTGTAATGAGAGCTTCCCTTGCCCGCCCTCGGCGTCACGCTCATAGAGCGCGACATGACGGCTCATCGCCCCACCCTCTTCCACACGGCCTCCTACCATCCAGACCCTCGAGCCATCAGGCTCACCCCAGACGCCGAGCAGGGCGCCACTCACGATGATCGGCGCTGACAGGGCTAGGGGGGGGAGGGGCGCCCCAATCGGCTCAGGTGAAGGGCACCCAGTTAGGTACAGCGAGGCGAGCGAGCCCCCTGTCAGCTTTAGGGCCTCGCGTCTGGTGGGCTTTCGGCTGGCCATGGGTCGCCTCCTTTGCAAGTGAGCGTCAGGCGTGAAGCGTTACGCCGTGTAAAGCGGGTCAACCTGTCGCTAGACTTGCCAAGTGTTCCCAGCGTTCAAGAGGGACTGGAGTGAGGGGCGAGGGGGCGTCGGTTCTCCCGCAGGGGTCTTGAGGCTCACGCGCCTCGCCTCATCAAGCTGCGCGCTCATCTGCTCATCATAGGTAGGGCGCTGATGGGCATGTAGGACACCGATCGGGGCGGGCATATCTGGTCCAGACAGCTCCGCGAGGAGCTGTGAGGTGATCCGGTTGCTTGGGTCGTGCACATAGATCGACTCGATCCCCACCTCCGCGACTTGAGCGACCTCAAACGCAAAGGTCTCACGATTTAAGACCAGCCCGAGCTCATTTTGGGCGCCGAAGAGGGCGGGCTCACCCGCCTTGAGCGCGACCTGACGAGAGGCCTTAGTCTTTCGGTCGGTGACGTCACTAAAGGCGCCGTCGTTGAAGATGTTACAGTTCTGCCAGATCTCAACGAGCGCGGTCCCCTTATGAGCGGCTGCGGCGAGCAGGGTCTCTTGGAGGTGCTTGGCCTCGATGTCGATCGAGCGAGCGATGAAGCTCGCCCGCGCGCCGAGCGCGATCGAGATCGGGTTGAAGGGCTGCTCGAGCGACCCGAGCGGGGAGGACTTCGTTCGCTTCCCCTGCTCTGAGGTGGGGCTGTATTGACCCTTTGTGAGCCCATAGATGCGGTTGTTAAACAAGAGCAGCTTGAGGTCGACGTTGCGCCTCAAGAGGTGGATGAGGTGGTTGCCACCGATCGAGAGGCTGTCGCCGTCCCCTGTGATCATCCAGACGCTAAGCTCAGGGCGCAGGGCCTTGATCCCCGTCGCGACGGCCGGCGCGCGACCATGTACAGTGTGGAGACCATAGGTGTCCATGTAGTAGGGGAAGCGACTAGAGCAACCGATCCCGCTCACCACAACGAAGTTCTCACGAGGGATCCCGAGGGTCGGGAGCACACGCTGGACCTGAGCGAGGATCGAGTAGTCTCCACAGCCAGGGCACCACTTGACCTCTTGGTCACTGGTGAAGTCCTTCTTTGTGAGGGCGCTCGCGTCGGTGGCGGGCAGGTTCGGGTAGGGCCTCGTTGTGTCGTTCATCCTTGACCTCCTTTACTGACGCGCGTCATCGATTTGAATGAGGGGGGGAGCGTCGCCCTCGCCAGGCTCACCGCTCAATGGGTCAGGCTTAAGAGAGAGCGCGCTCGCCAGCTCATCGCCCACCACGAGCGCGACGAGCTCACGCTCCTTGAAGGGCTTACCCTGCACCTTCGGCGCGGAGGTGAGCTTAGCGACAAGGTCCGCTGAGAGCTCAGAGCGTAACAAGAGCGCGAGCTGACCAAGGTTAAGCTCGGGGACGATGATCCGATCAAAGGCGCTCAGCTTGGCCTCGAGGTCGCTTGGCATTGGATTGATGTGCGTGAGGTGCACATGACCTACGTGACGGCCGAGCTGATTGAGGCTACGGGTCGCGGCGCGCACAGAGCCAAAGGTCCCACCCCAGCTGACGAAGACCGCCTCTCCTGAAGGGGCGCCCGCCACCTCGGTAGGTGGGAGTGAGCGGGTGACCCGCTTCACCTTCTCGGCGCGGAGCTTGACCATAAACTCGTGGTTTTCAGGGTCGTATGAGACGTTGCCAGTCTCATGTTGTTTCTCAAGCCCACCTAGGCGATGCTCGAGGCCTGGGGTCCCAGGTACAGCCCAAGGCCGGCTCAGCTGCTCATCACGAGCATAGGGTTGGAACACCTCGCCCTCACGTGGGAGATGGAACGCGCAGTCGATACGTGGGAGCGCGCTCATCTCTGGCACCTTCCATGGCTCTGAGCCATTAGCGAGGTAGCCATCCGACAAGAGGAGGACGGGGGTCATGTGGGTGAGGGCGATCCGGACAGCCTCGATCGCCGCATAAAAACAGTCGCTCGGGCTCTTCGCAGCGACGACGGGTAACGGGGACTCGCCGTTACGGCCAAACATCCCTTGGAGCAGGTCAGACTGCTCGGTCTTTGTTGGGAGTCCCGTGCTCGGCCCGCCACGCTGGATGTTACAGATGACCATCGGGAGCTCCATCATCATCGCGAGGCCAATCGCCTCCGCCTTGAGCGCCATCCCTGGGCCACTGGTGGAGGTGACACCGAGCCCCCCTGCGTAGGCGGCGCCAAGCGACGCACAGACGGCGGCGATCTCGTCCTCAGCCTGGAAGGTCTTCACGCCATAAGCCTTCTGCTTCGAGAGGAAGTGGAGGAGGTCAGAGGCGGGGGTGATCGGGTAAGAGCCGAGGAAGAGCTCAAGGCCACTCAGCTCGGCGGCTGCCATCAGCCCGAGCCCAAGGGCCTCATTCCCTGTGATGTTGCGATATAGCCCTGGCTCGATTGGCGCAGAGCTCACCACATAGTGGTGGGTGAAGATCTCAGCCGTCTCACCATAGTTGTATCCAGCCTTGAGCGCGAGGCGGTTCGCCTCAGCGACCTCTGGCATCTTGGCCTGGAACTTCTCCTCGATCCACGCGAGTGAGTGTTCAAGTGACCGGTTGAACATCCAATAGATGAGGCCAAGCGCGAAGAAGTTTTTTGAGCGGGTCGCGGCGCGCTGGTTGAGTCCGACCTCAGCGATCGCCGTGAGGGTGAGCGCAGTGATGTCGACAGGATAGACGCGGTACCCGTCAAGGCTCCCATCCTCAAGAGGGTTCGCGCTGTAGCCGGCGCGCTCTAGATTCTTGCTGACCGAGAAGGCGTTCGTGTTGACGATCAGGGCGCCCCCTAGCTTGAGGTCAGCGAGGTTCGCCTTGAGCGCGGCTGGGTTCATCGCGACCAAGACGTCAGGCGCGTCTCCTGGGGTCAGGACCTCAGCCGCCGCGAAGTGGATCTGGAAGCCAGAGACGCCCGCAGGCGTCCCGGCGGGGGCACGGATCTCAGCGGGGAAGTCGGGGAAGGTGGCGAGGTCGTTACCGAGCACCGCCGCGGTGTGAGTAAACTGGGTCCCAGTGAGCTGCATCCCGTCACCGGAGTCACCCGCGAAGCGCACCGTGACGCGCTCTCTGTGTTCAATCGTCTTCGACATCTCAGGCTCCACGCTCGCGTTGAGGAGAGGCGCGAGACCCAGAGTGACTGAGCATAGCGCGCGCGAGGGCCTGCAAGATGTAGCGCCAAAGGCTTAAAAAGGCAAGGTCTGCGTCCCCGAGCGCCTGTTCACTGCGTTAAGGGCTCTCTGTGCTCGGAGCGTCATAGAGCGGGAGCCCTAAGAGGCGCTCGGTGAGGCTGAGCGGGGCGCCCTCAGGTAAGAGCTGCGCTTCACCGGTCACTGGGTGGAGCACATACGCGGGGATCCCAGAGCGACCGAGCTGTTTCAGGACGTCCCACAGCTTGTCATCTGACCTCGTGAGGTCCGCCTTCATCGGCACCACGCCCCGCTCTGCGAAGCGAGCCGCCATGGTCGCGGTGTTGAGAAACTGAGCTTCAAAGACCTTACAGCTCTGGCACCAATCCGCGGTGAAGTCGATAAAGACAGGTCGCCCCTCCGCCTGATATGCCTCGATCTGGGCTGCGTCGTACGGGACCCACTTGAGGTGGTGATCAGAGGGGGTGAGTAAGGCTTGTCCGCCGTATAAGACCCCTAGCCCCAAAGCGAGCGCTAAGGCCTTGTGTGAAGCCTTGTCTTTGATCGACAGCGCTCCAAAAAGAGTGACGACCCCCCAGAGTAGCCACGCGAGGTAGGTTAAGCCCTGCCCAAGCTCAAGCCCTAAGCCAAGGCGTGACTCAAGCTGAGGGTAAAGGAGCAGGATCGCTACCATCACGCCCACATCTTGAGCTCTCGTCTTCGCCTCTTTCTGAGCGTAGGGGTCTTCACGCTCGTACTCAGGGGTCCGCCAGCGCTTCACCTGCCACACCAAGAGCGTCAGCCCGCTCAGCCCATAGATGAACCCATGCGCGACGTCACGGGTGACGAGCTGCTCGACCTGTGTATAGAGCCAGAAGGTCGTCGCGACCATGGTCACCCCTACGAAGCGCTTGAAGACCTTCATCCAATCCCCTGGGCTTGGGACGAGCCTCGCGAGCGCAGGTATAAAGCCAAGCAGGAGGATCGGGAGCGTCAGCCCTAACCCGATTGACCAGAACAGCCCCAAGGTCTCCCACCAGCTCTTGTCACTAGCGAGCGCCGCGGTGGTCGCGGTCCCAAGGATCGGAGCGGAGCAGGGGGTTGAGGCGAGGGTGACGAGGACACCCTCAAGGAAGGACTCGAGGAGCTCATGTCGACCTTTGCGAGAGTGGGTCGCGCCGAGGTTGGCTAAGAACAGGTCAAAGGAGTTGAGCGCGAAGAGCGCCATCATGAGCGCGAGCCCTCCCACAAAGTAGGGGTTCTGCATCTGCATCCCCCAGCCAAGGGTCTCACCTGAGGCGCGTAGCGAGATCACCATCAGCGCAAACAGGCTGAAGGCCGCCTGAGCGCCAAAGAAATAGGCGAGCGTCGAAGCGCGGTGGCTCCCCTCACCACCTTGATGCATGATCAAGGAGCGTGCCTTGAGGAACAAGACTGGGAGGACGCAGGGCATCACGTTCAGGATGAGCCCACCGAGGACCCCCGCGCCGAGGGTGGTAAGATAAGAGCTAGGTTCGAGCATACGCGTCTCCCACGAGGTCACTAAAGCGTCCTCAGAGATATCTCAAGAGCCCTGAGGAGTCCAATCTTAGGACAAGCCTGAAGACATGACCGTCGCGGTCACTTGGTTATTTCATGACCCTCAAGGGGCGCTCATAGAACTCTACTCGCTCAACCAAGACCGCTCCCCACCGCTCTTCCGTTAGCGCGAGCGCCTGATGAAGCGTGAGGCGGAGGTGATATCTGACCCACACCCGCCCTGTGCGCCGTGCGTCAGGCGGTCCACGCCACCAGTCTTCGACATCAACACAGCTGACGCTCACCCCGCCCTCTGTGAGCGTGTTTGGGAGGGGATCAAGCTGGCGTTCAACCACGCTGGCCCCAAAGCTCCCTCCATGAAAGAGTGGCTTATAGCGATCCCTAAAGGCCTCAGCCCCCTCACTGATGACCTCACCCGCTCGATAAACTTGAACCTCATCGGCGTAGCAAGCGCAGAACGCATCTAAGTCAGCTTGATTGTACGCGTCGAGCTGTGTAGAGGCGAGTGACGTTAAACGCACGCCAGCCAGCTCAGCGAGGAGTGAGGCGAGCTGGCCTTTGCTACACATCGGGTCAAGCGAGGCTTTAAGGAGCGCCTCATGGGCCTGCTCAAGTCTATTAAGCATATAGAAACGACGACGTTGTCTTATGCTTCGATCACTTGGCTATACCATGTGCGCTTATTATAAGCTGCGATGATCGTCCGATACATTAGCTGGTTCTCTGCGAGCTTACTGCTCTCATGATCAAGGTCCACTGAGTTCCCTTTCTGATCAGGGAGCGAGTAGACATCAAACTCAACCTCACCTTGCTCGATAGGCTGGAAGAGGTCATCTGTCTCTCCCCAGGACTCTCCCATCGCGACGTGTGAGCTGTGGGTCTTCTCAAGCGTGTGAACCTCGTGACCCTTGTAAAAACTCATGAGCTGGGACTCAAACTGAAGCTCAACCGGCGTGTACCCAGGCGTGTCAACGTTCGCTAAGTTCGCAGCGATGAGATTATTACGCTCGAGGCGATACGTCAGCGCATGGTTAAGCGTGTCATTGAGGCGGGCGAACGGGAGAGGCATCTCAGCTCCTTGAGCAGACAGTCGGAGGTGTGAACTGCTCCTACCATACAGCTTTCATATGATTTATCAAGCACCTATTAAGTGATAAAGTGAAGGGGCTGATCTTACTTTATGAGGATGGTAAGTGTAGAACATATTCATATGGACTCTATACTTTGATGACAAAACCACACCCTCACCCTCTGCTTAAGCGTCTGTAAGGCATGAGCGACTGAGCTTGTACGACACGCTTAACGAGCGGGGAGAGGGCCTCATTGAAAGGCTAAAGGTGAAGCAGACCGCTCGCTCGCGTCTCTCGGCGCTCTTCTTGAAGATATCGGACCCAATGGTGCTGATTTTTCTGATCTTATGTGTGACCTATCTCATGTCGCTGGTCGTCCCAGCAGGGCAGTTTCGGCGAGAGCTCGTCTCACTGAACGGACTTGAGGTGGAGAAGGTCATCCCAGGCTCCTTCAGCTACCTTGCTGAACATCCAATGATCCACCCTTTTGACATCTTTGTCGCCATCCCAAAGGGCTTATTAGAGGCGGCCCCTTACCTGTTCATTGTCTTCCTCGCGGGGGCCCTCTTTCATGTCCTCCAGAGCACAGGCGCTTTAGAGAACCTGATTGGGGTGACGGTGCACCGAATCGGAGCGCATCGCCGTAAGCTGATCATCACGGCAGGGACGTTCATTTATGGCTTCTTTGGGGTCGCGGTGGGCTTCGAGAACAACATCGCGCTGATCCCTGTAGCCGGGTTAATCGCGAGCGCGATTGGCGCCTCTCCCCTCGTTGGGATCTGTATGGCAGTGGGGGGGATTGGTGTAGGCTTCGCCCTCTCACCGATCAACCCTTACACCGTGGGGGTAGCTCAGAAAATAGCGGGTCTGCCCGCGTTTTCAGGAGCGGGCTTTAGGGCGATGATGGTCCTCAGCGCGCTGAGCCTTTTAGCCCTGTATATTATCTATCGCGTAGACCGCCCATCAGAGCCCGCGAGCGCCACGGAGGGTGGGCTCACTCAGCGCCTTGAAGAGTACAGCTTAAGTCAACAGCAGAGGATGATCCTGCTGATCTTCGCGGCTGGCCTAGGGGTGATGGTCTATGGCGCCCTCACTCGAGGCTGGTTTATCAATGAGATTGGTGGCCTCTTTATCTTCATGACGATCCTCATTGGCTTCGCCTACCGCCTCAGCGCTACAGAGCTCGTCGCACAGATGATGGTCGGGGCCTCAGAGGTCACCTCAGGCGCGCTCGTGATTGGGCTCGCGGCCTCGATCAAGGTGATCCTAGATCAAGCGATGATGACCGACACCTTAGTGATGGTCCTCAGCGGGCTCATAGAGGGCCTCCCCTTAACCTTCGCGGCGATCGCCTCAAGCGTTGTTCAGGGGGTGATTAACCTCTTTGTCCCCTCAGGGTCGGGCCAAGCGATGATCACGATGCCGATCCTCGCCCCGCTCGCTGACCTGATTGGGATGGAGCGACAGCTGATGATCACATCATTTCAGGTCGGTGATGGGCTCACTAACCTGATCGTGCCGACCTCGGGGGGGACGCTCGCGATGCTAGCGCTTGGGCGGGTGAGCTACGCCGAGTGGCTTCGGGTGATCACCCCTTTTATGGTGGTCATTTATCTCCTCTGTTGGGGCTTTTTAGCGCTCGGTCAAGCGATCGGCTACGCCTAAGCTCGCGCTGAGCTCCCTGAGGCTCAGCAGCGTAGCGTAGCGACCGTCAAGGGTCTCAAGGGCGCTCTCATGCTCATGCGGTTCGATCGCGCCACACGCCTCAGGCAGGACAAAGACAGTGAAGCCAAGGTCGCAGGCGCTCCGGGCGGTCGAGGCGACACACTCATTGGTCAGGACCCCGACTAGATAGAGCTCAGTGATCCCTATATTTCTGAGCAGGTAGGCGAGCTGAGTTGAGTGGAAGGCGTCTGAGGTCGTCTTGTTGATGATGAGCTCATCACCTCGTGGCTCTACCCCGCTTAAGAAGCGACTGTGCGCTGAGCCTGGCGCCACATGAAGCCCAAGTCGCTTGTGTGCGGGGGAGCGGTCACGGCCGTCTTGGGTCTCAGACTGAATCCGGATATGGATCACCTCTATGTTCGCTTGTCGAGCATAGTTAAGGGCCAAGCTGGCCTGTGGAATCACCCGCCCCCATATCTCCTTAAGGTAGGCGGTCTGAACATCAGCGGAGCGTAGGGCGAGCGCCCCGACAGAGGGGTCTACATCGAGCTCCTGAAGGTCGATTAAAATCAGCGCGCGCTGACGAGAGGTCACGGTGTTCATGTGTAAAGCTCCGTCACGATCAAGGCTGTGTAGCGTACCGGTAGAGCACATTGAGGAGCAGGTCTGCACCAGACGACAGCGCCTCAGGAGATGTATATTCACGTGGAGAGTGGCTGACCCCTTGAGCGCTCGGCACAAAGATCATCCCGATCGGCGTGAGGGTTGACATCGGGACGGCGTCATGGGTCGCGCCACTTGGGAGCCGGAGCGTGTGATGACCTGCTGTCTGCGCGAGCGTCTCGATGAGGGAGACGACCTGAGGGTCACACTGCGTCGGGTGGAGGTGACCGACCTCCTCAATCTCAAGGCTCAGCTGTCGCTCAGTCGCGACCGCGCTCGCCAGCGCTCTTAGGGCGCTGTTCGTCGCCTCGAGTCGCCCCTGATCAATGTCACGAAGGTCCAAGGTGAAGTGAGCCTCTTCGGGGATCACGCCCATATAGCCCGGAGAGAGATTAACCTCTCCGATCGTGACCCGAGCGGCAGGGCTCCCGTGCTCTTTTGTGAGCTCAGCGAGACGCTGAGCGAAGGACGTGAGCCCCATAAAGGCGTCTCGCCTGAGCTCCATAGGGGTCGTGCCGGCGTGGTTCGCTTCACCACGGAAGACCGCCCTCCAGCGCACAATGCCCACGATCTCCTCTACGACCCCGATCTCAGCGCCTTGGGTCTCAAGGACCGGCCCTTGCTCAATATGAAGCTCAATAAAGCGCTCGACTTCACTCGGCTCACGTCGAGCCTCCAGGGCCCCTTCGATGCTCAAGCCTCGCTCTTTAAAGGCGTCGGCTAGAGACCTCCCCGACTCATCACGCGCCTCTCTTAAGGTCTGCTCATCCATGTCACCGCTCATGCACTTCGAGCCGACCATCGCGCCAAAGCGACCCTCTTCATCGGTGAAGGCCACAAGCTCGACCGCTCGCGTGAGCTCAGCCTCTCGCTCCTTGAGACAGCACAGCGCCTCTAACCCTGCGATGACACCATACGCGCCATCAAGGTGACCGCCTCGCGGGACCGTGTCTAGGTGAGAGCCCGTCACTACCGCTGGGCCATGAGGTCCAATACGGGCGATGAGGTTGCCTGCCCCATCCTGCCGAGTAGGGATCCCCTCAACTGTACAGCACGCACGGATGAACTCCTTGGCGCTGTCCTCTTCGGGTGACAGCGCGCGTCGAGTGATCCCCGCACCTAACTCGGCTCCATGCGCTCCGATCTGCGCCAAAGCTGTAATCCGGTCCTCAAGACGCGCTCGGTTCACCTGTAAATATAGATCACTGGTCAGCATACGATCTCCGTAGTTTGATGGTGTGTTAAGCACAGCACCTCAGCTCTATGAACACACGAGCCTAGGCGTCGCTCATCGCTCGATCCGCTCTTTCTTTCACGCTGTCGTCCATCTATAACAGATCTGTTGTGCAATCACCCCTCCCACCCCTAAAGTCATGAGCTTTGATGTCTGACGCGTTACATTTAGCTGACGCCGCGCTAGTAGATCTACGCGCTCAGCTGAGCGCGCTTGGAGAGCTTAGAGTTGTTCATCAGAAGCTGATGGCTGGTGAGACCTGTCTACATGAGACGAGCGAGATCGTTGATCGGATCAAGGAGACGCATGGCTTTGGTAGCACGATCTTCTTAGGCAATGTCCGAATCTCTACGACGGCCGTCGCAGAGGGGACAGCGCACCGCGCGCTTGGGACAAGCGCTAACGCCAAGATTACACAGCAAGTCTACCGTCGGGGTGAGAGCTTTCGGGGGGTGACACACACCATTGGGAAAGAGTGGATCATCGTCTATGTACCGCTTCGAGATGAGCGCGATCACATCGTAGGCATGCTCGCGGCTTATCGGGAGCTGGTCGACTTCCTTGATGACCTCAGCACGCTTAACTTTATCGGGGAGGCGGTGCTCCTTCATGACCGAGATGGTGTCATCATGGACCTCAACCGCTCTGCGTCCGATATGCTCAGCTCCCCAAGAGAGCAGGTGCTGAGCAGACCTCTACAGCGCTTTACGATAACAGAGGACGGCGCACCGCTCGACCCAAAGTGGTTGGGCTCAGTTCATGAGCTCACGACGATCATCTGCCATTGGGTTCGAGATGATCAGCGCTCCTTTCCTGTCTCTTTAGCTGTCCGACCGACCCCGAGGGATCACACGGCGCCGCTCCTCACGATCGTCCGTGATTATACAGAGCAGTATGAGGCGCAAGCTCAGCTCAAAGAGGTGAATGACAGGTTACGACAGGTCAACTCATCTCTAGAGGGTAAGGTTGAGGAGCGGACACAAGAGCTCCATAAC
>Ga0181593_10001250_pt1 | contig 22829 bp, 18 predicted proteins | sample 071ome_19_FD_133756 | JGI IMG/M metagenome (GOLD analysis project Ga0181593, IMG submission 133756) | Coastal salt marsh microbial communities from the Groves Creek Marsh, Skidaway Island, Georgia - 071413AT metaG (megahit assembly) | ecosystem: Environmental > Aquatic > Marine > Intertidal...
ATGTCCGCGACGCGAAAGGGTGAGCAGGCACCGAGCAGAATCGCGAGAAGCGCCGCCGCCGATTTGGTAAACGCCCGCTTCACGCCAAACTTATTCCTCTACAGTGTACCGAAAGTCACAGTGGCTCGCGCCACTCATGATGGTCTGGGTACGCTCCAGCTTGATGCGTGGATCATAGCCGGTGCAAAAAGAGCCGTCGCGCCCGCAGGAAAGCAGGTGGCCGATCTCGCCCATGCCCATCTCCTTGTACATCTCGGAATAGCGGCAGCGGGTGATGTTGAAGTCGAAACGGTCCTCGGCCTCGTGCTTGACGTCGACCTCCAGCGCGCCGCCGGCCTTCCAACGCTCGAACAGGCCGATGAAGGTCTTGAGATTCGCGCCCCCTTCGGCCTGGGCGGCGAGCGAGGCACCTTGCTCGATCGCCGCCTTTTCGATCGCGGCCCCAAGAATTTCCTGGGCCTTTTCCTTGCCCACTTGCTCGACCATTTCGTCATAGATCGGCTTAATGATATTGGCCTCGATGCGTCGCAGATCGAGAATTGGCAAATCCGTCATCTTGTTCTCCCCTACCAGGCCGTATAGCCGCCATCGAGCAGCAGGTCGGCGCCGGTCATGAAGCTGGACTCATCGCTTGCCAGGAACACCGCCCCGTTGGCGATCTCATGCGGCTGTCCGAGGCGTCCGAGCGCGTGCTTCGGGCCCCATTCCTTTTCCGCCGTGTCCAGATCTCCCCAGCGCGCGACCAGCCGGTCGGTCGCCACGCCACCCGGCGAGATGCTGTTGCAGCGGATATTCTCGTCCTTGTGGTCGAGCGCGATACCCTTGACCAGTTGCAGGATCGCGCCCTTGGTCGTGCAATAGGCGGTCGAACCCGGCCAGGCGACCTGCCCCATCTGGGACGCGGTCAGAATGATCGAGCCTCGACCGGCGGCGCGCATATGCGGGATCACATGCTTACAGGCCAGAAAAGAGCCCGTGATGTTGACCCGAAGGGTGCGGTCCCAATCCTCTTCCGATAAGTCCACGACATCCTGACGGGCTGTCAACGTTGCCGCCATGCAGGCCAGGGTGTCGAGTTTGCCGAAGGCGCCGGCGGCTTCGTCTACCGCTGCCTTGACCGAGGCCCCGTCGGCCACGTCGCAGGCAAGGCCCACCGCCCTGACGCCATGCGCCGCCGCGATTGCCTCTGCTTCCAACCGTGCCACGTCGCCGGTCATGTCGGCCAACGCCACATCGGCCCCCTCGGCGGCGAAGGCCTTGGCGACCGCCAGGCCTATGCCCTTTGCCGCCCCGGTAATGAAGGCGGCGCGTCCATCAAGTCTCATCGTCTAGTCCTTCTTGCCGGTGTCGCCGAGGATGCCGCCGGTTTGTGAGCGCGGATCCCGAAGCGTCCAGTTGCCGCTTTCCACCTGATGCAGGAAATCATCGATGAACCAGTTGAACATCGCCGGCTCCTCCAAATTGATGGTGTGACCCGACCGCGGCAGGGTCACCATGGCGCTAGAGACGATTGTCCGTTTCATGAACAGGCCCGGATCGAGACACGGCTCGTCCTCGTCGCCGTTAATGATGAGGGTCGGCACGGTAAGCGCCCGCATCTTGTCCTCGAGGTCGTAGAGCGACGGACGCAGACGCTGAACCCCCATCATCGTGTTCGCCGAGCCCTCGGTCGAATGATCACGCAGCTGGGTCTCGAACTCCTTCCAGCCACGCGGATCCTTGTTCTCGTATTGCACGCGAGTCGGACCGCTGGCATAGGCCGCTCCCGCCACCGCCATGGTGTCGCGGCGAATCTTCTCGACCGTCGCGGTGGTCTCGGCGCGGAATTGCTCGCGCTTGTCCGGCTCGGCGCCGTAGCCACAGCCGCCGACCACCAGGGAGAGCGCGCGATCCGGATATTCAAAGCCGAAATGCAGTGTCGCGAAACCACCCATCGAAAGCCCGACGACATGAGCAACGTCGATGCCGAGGCCATCCATCACCGCCCTGATATCGTCACAGGCACGCTTTTGGGAGTACATATCCGGATCGCTGGGCACGTCGGAGGGCGGGTAGCCACGCGCGTTGTAGGTGATCGCCCTGTAGCGGCGCGAGAAATGCCGCATTTGAGGCTCCCAGCTTCGCGAGTCGCCCGCGAATTCATGCACGAAAATCACGGGCGTACCGGTTCCCGCCTCTTCGTAGAACAGCTTCACGCCGTCATCGGTTGTAATATGGGGCATGAAGACCTCCGATGCTTCAGTTCGACAGTGGGGCAAGTAGACCAGCGCGCCACCGGCGAGGCAACCGGCATCCGTCACGCGCGCGAAACCGAAACCGTCCGACCGCTCGCGTCGGGTCCGCTCCGAGAATCCGGGTTATCAGCGGGCACGCCATGCCCTATGGTTCGAGGACCGATGGGGAGAACCATGGATAACGCGCTAGCCGATACAGCCCCGGACGTGTCGGACGAACCCTTGGCCGCGCTGCTGCTCGGCAGCGTCGCGCATCTGTACCGGATGGAAACCGGGTCGAATTCAATCGCGATGACCTGGCTCGCGCCGTCAACCCGCGAAATTCTCGGCATTCCGGACACGTTGTCTCCCGAGGAAGCCGGCGAGCTCTGGGGTGCTCGAATCGCGGCGGACAATCAAGAAGAATATCTGGACGTACAGACACGGCGCACGCGGGGCGAGACCGTTGCTTGGGAGTATCCGTTCGGCCACCCCGAACACGGAAAGCTTTGGCTCCGCTGCGAGCAGATCTTCAACCTCGATAGCGACAACGGGAAACGAACCATCGTCGCGAAGCTCACCGACATCACCGCGGAGCGCGAGACCCAGAAAGCCCTTCGCCTGAGCGACGGCAAGCATAGCGCGCTGGTGGAGGAACTTCAGGTCGGTGTGGCAATCCACCAGGGCTGGACCCCGCTTTTCGTCAACGCGGCCTACGCGGACTTGTATCGCTATGACAGCCCGGAGGAACTGTTGGAGATCGGTTCGATCCAGCAGGTGTTTCACCCGGACGACGTCGCTCGCATGGAGGAGTATCGCGCGCTCCGGCTCGCCGGGAAGGAAGTCCCCACCCGATTCGAGGTCCACGGCGTCCGCAAGGACGGCACGCGGATTTGGACGGAAAACACCGTTCGTCTCATCGACACGGAACAAGGCCAAGCCATCCTTTGCCTGGTTCAGGACATTACCAATAAAAAGGCGGTCGCCGACCGCCTGTCGCGCGCCAACGCGGAATTGGAAGAGCAGGTCGACGACCAGAACACCGAGCTCGCGGAAACCGCCGAACGATACAAGGCTTTGGTCGAAGGCTCGCTTCAAGGCATCTTCCTGCAAGAAAACCTGCGACCGATTTTCGCCAATCAGGCTCTCGCCGACATGCTGGGACTGGAGAGCCCCGAGGAGTTTCTGGAACGCGGTAACATCCTGTCCATATATGCCGACGACGAAGTCGAACGGATGGTTGGTTACAACAACCGCCGACTGGTCGGCGCGGATGTCCCGAACACCTATGAGGTCCGTTACAAGCGCAAGGACGGCTCGCTGTTATGGGTTGAACAACGGGTAAGGATGGTCACCTGGCTGAAGCGCCGGGTCATCCAGGTCGTTTGCGTCGATATCACCACCCGCAAGCAGTCCGAGCAGCAACTCATCGACGCCATGGCGGACGCGGAGAAGGCCAATCGGACCAAGTCCGATTTCCTGGCCAAGATGACCCACGAGCTCCGAACGCCGCTGAACGCGATTATCGGGTTTTCCGACCTTCTGGAAACGCTCGATTCCAGCGGGCGGCTAAAGCCTGAGAAAACCGGCGAATACGCTCGGAACATCAACGACAGCGCCAAGCACCTGCTCGATATCGTGAACGATATTCTCGACATCTCGCGCATCGAGACGGAGCAGTTCGCGCTGCAAGAAGAAGAGATCACGGTTGAAGAGGTGGTCAGGGCCAGCATCGATATCGTTTCGCCGCACGTTTCGAACAAGCGACAGGACCTGCGACTTTCAACGGCGCTGAGCCGCCCCGTGCTGCGCACGGATAGACGCGCGCTCACACAGATGACGCTCAATCTGCTTTCCAACGCGATCAAGTTTTCACCGGATGGCGGCGAAATCCTGGTTACCTTGGACGACACCGCCGAGGGGGGCATCGCCCTTCGAGTCGAGGACAATGGGGTCGGCATCGAGGAATCGATGCTTTCCAAGGTGTTCGAGCCCTTTGGACAAGCGGACAACGCCTCGGCCTACTAGGCCTCGGGCACCGGGCTCGGCCTGGCGATCGTCAAGGCCCTGGCGGATCAACATCAAGCCCGCGTCTCAATCGACAGCGCGCCCGGCGCGGGAACACGCGTCGCGGTTGAATTCCCCGCGTCCCGCGTGGTTCACGGGTAAGTGAAAGCCGTGAACGCTTGCCCCCGCCTCGGCGGTTCCACGCCCTATTTCGAAACAGCCACCAATAAAGCGCGATGGGTCAAAAGGTTAACCGGCCCCTCCCTCGGCTATACACGAGCATAGGGAAAAGGGTCGCGGACGAGCCGTCTCACCACGCGGCTGATATCCGCGATCATCACTGGATTAGAGGCGTGAAGCGTTGTTTTATTACTGTTGCCCTGCTCGGACCGGATCACTAAGGTTCGGGATAGGAAAAACTGGGAGGTACCAAATGAAATTTTCCACGCTCAAAAAAGCGGTGGTCACGAGTGCCGCGGTCGGCGCCCTCGCCTTGACCGTCGCCGCGGGTTCGGCTTCGGCTGAACTCAAGAAACAGGAATTCCGGGTGGTCGGCACCTGGGGCTTCCTGGATCACTGGAAAGAGCGCGAAGGCCCGTTCTGGAACGAGCGTCTTCCGAAGCTTTCCGGCGGCAAGTTGACCGCGAACGCCAAGTCGCAGACCGAACTGGGTTTGTCCGGCTTTGAAATCATGCGTCTGCTGAAGCTCGGTGTGTTTGATGCCGTTCACGGCGTTACCACCTACGTGGCGCAGGACAGCCCGGCGATCGAGGGCGCGGACCTTGCCGGCGTGATTCAGGACCTTGGTCTGTACCGGAAGGCCAATGAAGCCTATCGGTCAATTCTGGCCCGTGAATTCGAGGAAAAATACGGCGCCAAGCTCCTGATGATCTACGCTTGGCCGAGCCAGCAGCTCTGGTGCAACCTGGGCGACCGGAGCATCAAGGAATATGGTCTGGATAAGTTGGCGGGCAAGAAGATCCGCACTTACTCGACCACGCTTGGTGATTTCATCGAAGGTGTCGGCGGTAGCGCCGTTACCATCGCCTTCGCCGAGGTCGTTCCGGCCCTGCAGAAGGGCGTCGCGGACTGCGGCCTGACCGGTACCCTGCCGGCGTACAACGCCAAGTGGTGGCAGGTCGTGACCCACAACATCCGTATCCGTCTCGGCTATGCTTCGTCCTTCCTGGCGATGAACCTGCGCAAGTGGAACAGCCTGGACAAGGAGACCCAAGACTTCTTCATGAAGCATCTGAAGCCTCTGGAGGAAGAAATGTGGGCAGCCACGGCGACGAACGACCAGCGCGGCATGGATTGCAATGCCCAAGGTCCGTGTGATGGCCCGGTCGGTAACATGACCGCTATCGAGCCGACGGAAGCCGACAAGGCGAAACTCAAAGACGTGGTCGAGAACTTCGTTCTCAAGCGTTGGGCCAAGCGTTGTGGCACGCAAAAGTGCGTCGACGAGTGGAACGCGACCATCGGCAAGATCTCGGGCATGAAGGCTTCGCTCTAGATCCAAGTCGACTAGTCTAATTTGGCGTCGCGGTTAACGCCGCGACGCCATTTTTTCAAATTCAACGGGGGAAGTGGGTATGTTCGCGGCAATTCACGCGCGCCTGGAAAGAATCTCTCAATACGCCGTATGGGCCGGCGGCGCGGCGCTTCTGGCGGCCGCCGTTATGGTCACGGTGGACGTCCTGTCCCGAAAGTTCCTGAACATGACCATGAGCGGCTCGGACGAGTACTCGGGTTATGTCTTTTCGGCGACGACAACCTGGGCCTACTCATACTGCCTCCTGCATCGCTCCAACGTTCGGATCGACGCGCTTTACAACCTCCTCCCCCGTCCGGTGACGGCGGTGCTCGATGTCGTCGGGCTGGCGCTGTTGCTGTACTACATGTCCTACATGACCTATTTCGCCCTGGTGTCGTTCCAGAACTCATGGGTCAGTAACTCGGTGTCGATTACAACCCTGGGAACGCCGCAATGGATACCCCAGGTCTTTTGGGTCGCCGGTCTGCTGTTGTTCTTCGTGACGCTGATCTTCGTGACGCTTTACGCCCTGGTCGCGCTGTTGCAGCGCAATTGGGATCTGGTGGCCAAGATCGCCGGCGTTCCGTCGATCGCCGAGGTGATGGACGAGGAGACACACGGCATTGATGTGGCGATAGCGCCCGGCAACGTAAGTCAGGCGGAGAAGTAGACGATGGCTCTAGGAATTCTTGTTGGTCTCTTGATCCTGGTCCTCGCGGCGGTCCCCGTCGCGGCGGTCCTCGGTATCCTGAGCTTTGTCCTCGACAACATATCGATGGGCGGCACCCTCACTCCCGCGCTGGCGGAAATCTATTGGGATAAGAGCAAGGAGTTCATCCTCGTCGCCGTCCCGATGTTCATCCTGCTCGGCGAGATCATGCTGCGGGCGGGTATCGCCCGCCGCATGTACGCCGCCGTGATCCAGTGGCTGTCCTGGCTGCCCGGCGGTTTGATGCACGCCAATATCGGTTCCTGCACGATCTTCGCTGCCAGCTCGGGCTCCAGTGTCGCTACGGCGGCCACCGTGGGCACCGTTGCCTATCCGGAGATCGAGGCGCGTGGCTATAACGAGCGTCTGTTTCTCGGCTCGCTCGCGGCGGGTGGCACCCTGGGCATCCTGGTTCCGCCGTCGATCAACCTGATCATCTACGGCTTGCTTACCGATACCTCGGTTCCGGAACTCTATCTCGCGGGCATCGTCCCCGGAGTGATCCTCTCCAGCCTGTTCATGCTGACCATCGTCATCGCCTGTGTCTATCGGCCTTCCTGGGGTGGTCAGACGGTCAAGACCAGCTGGGGCGAACGAATCCGCTGCCTGCCCGATCTGCTGCCGCCGATCGTGCTGTTCATGGCGGTCGTGGGATCGATCTACGCCGGTGTCGCCACGCCGACCGAGGCAGCGTCCATCGGGGTTTGCATGGCCGTGATCATCGCCGCCGCCTTCAAGACCCTGAGCTTCAAGATGCTGAGGGAAGCGTTCGAGGGCACGATGCGGACTACCGCAATGATCATGCTGATCGTGTTCGCCGCGATTTTCCTCAATTTCGTACTGGGCTTCATGGGCATTACCCAGGCGATGCTGAACTTCATCGCCGATATGGGTTTGACCCCCGTGCAGACGGTGCTGCTGATCATCGTCTTCTACCTGTTTCTCGGCATGTTCATGGAAACCCTCTCCATGATGCTGACGACGGTGCCGATCGTGTTCCCGATCGTCATGGCCTTGGGAGTACCGGAATTCTCCGATGTCTGGTTCGGTATTCTGATCACCCTGCTCATGGAAGCGGCGCTGATCACACCGCCGATCGGGGTCAATCTCTACGTCGTGCAAGGTATCCGGATTCGCGGCGGTCACTTCAACGACGTGGCCATCGGCGCGACCCCGTTCCTGGTCGCCATGATCGTCATGATCCTGTTGCTGGTCGCCTATCCGAACCTTGCAACCTGGCTACCGACACTGGTCTATCATTAAGACCGGGCGGTTATCCGCCGACAAAAAAGGCCGGAGCATCACGCTCCGGCCTTTTTCATTGATCGATACCGCTGGTTTAGCTGATCGCGCTCGGAATATCCGTGATCAGCATCGAACCCGGCGTGTGGGTGACCACAATCGGCAAGCCAGCCTCTTGGATGGCGTTCTGCGGGGTGACGCCGCAGGCCCAGAACACCGGCACCTCGCCCGCGCGGAACTCCGTCGGCTCTCCCCAATCCGGCATGTCGAGATCCTTGATCCCGATCGCCGCCGGGTCGCCGATGTGAACCGGCATCCCGTGGGTGTGGGGAAAGCGCGCGGTGATCGCCGAGGCCTGGATCGCCTGCTCCATCGACATCGGCCGCATGGAGACGACCATCCCGCCCCCGAAGGCTCCCGCCGGCACCAGATCGATGGAGGTTTTGTACATCGGGACCGTGCGGTTGATCTCCATGTGCCGCATGGGAATGCGCGCCTGCATCAGCGCTTCCTCGAAGGAGAAGGAACAGCCAAGAACGAAGGCCACCGAATCCTCGGCCCAGAACTCGGACACATCCGATACCGAGCTCTCGAAGACACCGTCGCGATAAATGTTGTAGCTCGGGATGTCGGTGCGGATATCAATGTCCTCGCCGAGGGTCCGCATCATCGGATCACCGGTATCGGATACCCCGACCAGCGGGCAAGGCTTGGGATTGCGCTGGCAGAAACGGGCGAAATCGAGCGCGTGGCTGGCCGGCAGGACCGCCAGGTTCCCCTGGGTGTGTCCGTTCGCCATGTTCGCCGTGGTCCCGCGATAGGCCCCGGAGCGAAAGATAGCGCGCAGTTTGGACGGCGCGGCGGTCTCGATGTCAAAGGGAAACGGGTTTGCGGAAACGTCGTCGACTTGTTCCAGGGCCATGTTCTTGCTCCTCGTTGATCATTCACGCCATTGCACCACGGCGCGAGTATCGCCGCGAATTCGGACGCGATCAATGCTCCGCCATAAAGCCGAGCAGCACGTCGCAGAACTCGGCCCGCGCTTCCCGCCCGGTAGCGACATGAGCCGCCTCGCGCATCCAGTGAGCCCGCGCACCGGGGATGCCTTGCTCAACCGGTAGGGTCATCCTCGGCGCGGTGATGAAGTCGAGCCCGTTATGCATCACCAGCGCCGGCGCCTTGATCTGGTCCAGCCGATCCAGCGTATCATGCGACAATCCCGCCTCGGTGAGGCGCTGATGGGTTTCGAAGTGACCGTTCAGATCCCGCCACGCGCCCTCGGGCCCCAGCAGACTGTCCTTCTTGGCGGCGTAGAAGGCGGGATCGAACCCCTCCATCACCACCATTCGCTGAAAGGCCTCGAAGCCCATCTCGCGATGCACGTCCAGCCACAGGGTCAGCTGATCGGTGAATTTCGTGTCCGACCGGGCCCAGCATCCGGTGTTGACCAGGCTTCGAACCAGGTCCGGGCGCTTGATGGCGACTTCCTGGAAGATGCAGGCGCCGATCCCTATGATCCCCACGAGATGGGCCTTGGCGATCCCAAGCGCGTCCATGAGCCCGATCACGTCATCGGCGTAGAGCTTCGTGGTCGAGACGACCGCCGGGTCATCCGTGGACTGGCCGATCCCCCGGTGATCGAAAATCACGACCGTGTATCGGTCGGTCAAACCGCGCGGAAGATGTCCGGCATCGCCGTGACAGAAGGTGCCCCAGCCACCGGAACAGATCACCGGCTCGCCCGCGCCGTGGATCTCGTAATACATGTCGTGACCGTTCACATGCAGAACCGGCATGGCGTTGCCCTTTCGCTATTGCGCCAACAAGGCCTCGACGGCGGCGGCGATCCCTAGAAGGTGTACATCCCTGCCGAGCCCGGCCATCAGATGCAACCCCGTTGGACGTTCGGCACCGCCGCGCGGGACCGGGATCGATATCCCGGGACACCCCGCGAAATTGGCCGGCGCGGTGAAGTCGGCCTGGTTGGCCGGAACCGGCGCCTCGAAGGCAAAGGCGCGTTGCGGGGTGGTCGGCGAGATGACCGCGTCGACCTGATCAAGGATACCGGCAAAGGCGGCGCCGATCCGGTCAACCTCGCGCAAGGCCTTGACATATTTCGGCGCCGGAACGTTCGCGCCATAGTCCAGCATGGCCCGAAACGCCGGGGAAAACGCCTCGGGACGCTCGGCAATCATGTTCTCATGGGTAACCGCGCCCTCGACCTCGGAGATGATCAGGCCCGCGCGCCTGGCCACGGTCGGCTCATAATCGGCGAGCCGCGCCCGGCGGAAGGCGACACCGGCCGAGCGCAGCCGCGACAGGGCCTCTCGATAGGCCCCTCGCGCGCGCTCCTCCATCTCGGCCTCCTCGATATTGTCGATCACCGCGACGACCAACCGGCTCGGCGATGTCCGCGCATAGGGCAGATCGATCAGCATCGCGGTATCCGCCACGTCGCGCGCCATGGGCCCGACGGTGTCCAAGGCCATCGCCAGGGGCGCGACCCCCCAATTCGGCCAATGCGCCCGCGAGGGCTTGAATCCGGTGATCCCGCAATAGGCGGCGGGCAGGCGAACCGAGCCCATCGTATCCGTGCCGAGCGCGCCCGGACAAAGCCGCGCGGCGACAGCGGCGCTAGAGCCACCACTGCTGCCGCCAGGTGTATGGCCAGCGGCGGCGGGGTTGTCGGCGCGGCCATGATGCGGATTATCCGTCGTCGCTCCCAACGCCCCTTCATGCATATTGGTCTTGCCGATCAGCACCAAACCCCGCTCCCGCAGCAAGGTGACGACCCCCGCGTCGCGGCTCGGCATCCAAGCAACTCCCAGCCCGTTGGTGGAAGGCTGACCGACGGCATCTATGTTATCCTTCAGCGCGATCGGCACCCCGTCCAGCGGCGACATCGGCCCGCCCTCGCGGCGGCGCGCGTCACTGCGATCCGCCTCGGCCAGCGCCAAATCGTCCGCCACGTGTATGAAAGCCTTCAGGCTCGAATTCTCGGCGTGGATGCGCTCCAGGCACGCGGTTACCAGCATCCTGGAAGTCAGAGCGCCTCCGGCCAGGGCCCGGGCGGCTTCAGCGACGCCCAAATCGGCGGGATCTCGATCAGTTGGTGCCACGTTTTCAACCCGTCAAGATAATCGGAAAATCTCGCCAATCTTGTATCGCGACCACCAGGGGTCTGTCGAATACCCCGAGATCACTCTCACGATGTCGTTGCCGTGCCCGGACACGTACAGTGATGTTACGATCCCCGCCTCACTTCACGCGCCGGAGCTTCAATATGGCCAACAAGATCGAAATCGAGATCACCCAGCGCCGGGAATTCGCCGGCGGTCTGCATTTCGGCGATACCGGCGTCTATGAGCGGCTAGACGGCTGGGCCCGGTTTCAGGTCGATCCGAACGCCTCCGCCCAGGCCGGGATCGTCGATCTCGACAAGGCGCCCGTTAACTCCAACGGCATGGTGGAGTGCGAGACCGAGATCTCAATTTTGCGTCCCGTCGAACCGGGCCGGGGCAACGGACGAATGATCTTTGACTACGGCAATCGCGGCAACAAACGCCTGGTGCAGTATTTCAACGATGCCGCCCCCTCGAACAACCCGATCACCGAGGCCCACGCGGGCAACGGCTATCTGTTCAGGCGCGGCTACACCATTGTTTGGGGGGCGTGGCAGGGCGACCTCCTGCCTGGAAGCGGGCGGATGACCCTGCGCCTGCCCGTAGCGGGCTCCCGCGAAGCACCGGTTACGGGGCTTGCGCGCACCGAGTTCATTGCCACCGGTCTCGGACAGGACACCTTCCCGCTCAGCGGCTGGATCTCGACCAGAAGTCACCCGACGGTTTCCCTGGACACAAGCAAGGCGACACTCACCCGGCGGCGCTATCCCGAGGACCCGCGCGAGGAAATCGCGCCGGACGCCTGGCAATTCGCCCGCGTCGAGGGCGGCCTCGGCATGGACTTTCAGGGCGCCGAGAAAGCCATCGTCGCCTCGGACACACATATCCACATTCCGACGGGGTTTGAGCCTGGCTGGATTTACGAGCTGATCTATACCGCCCGCGACCCCCTGGTCATGGGGCTCGGCCATCTCGTGGTGCGCGATCTCGCCAGTTTCCTGCGATACGATCAGAGTGAGGCCAACCCCCTAGTCGGCCATGGTATCGAGAAAGCCTATTGCTTTGGCCGCTCGCAGACCGGGCGCTGTATCCGCGACGCGATCTATCGTGGCTTCAACGCCGACGAGAGCGGGCGGCGGGTTTTCGATGGGGTGATCAGTCATGTCGCCGGCGCCGGGCGAATGTGGCTGAACCACCGCTTCGCCAACGGCGTCGTGCCGGCGGGACAGCAGTACGAGGACCACGACAATATCTCCGATAGCTTTCCCTTCGCCTATGCCGAGAGCACGGACCATCTGACCGGTCGGACCGACGCGATCTGTAAGCGCCCGGAGACCGATCCCCTGATCATGCACAGCCAGACCGGCACCGAGTATTGGCAACGTCGCGGCTCGTTGGCCCATACCGACAGCCGAGGCGAGGATCTCGACCCACCGGAGAATGTCCGGATCTATCATTGGTCCAGCGCCCAGCATGTCGGCGATCCCTTGCAGGGCGCCCCCCGGCGCGGGATCTGCCAAAGCCTTCAGAACGTGGTTCAGACCTCGATGCTGTTCCGGGCCATGCTCGACAATCTGGACCGATGGGCGACGGACGGCACGCCGCCTCCGAACAGCCGCTACCCCCGCCGCGATGACGGCACGCTGGTCTCCATGGAGGAATGGCGCGGGCAGTTTCCCGACATTCCGGCCCATGCCATCCCGCGCGAACCGAACCGCTTGCCGCTCCATGACTATGGCCCGCATGCCGGGGACGGCGTGATGACCACCCTTCCCCCGGAACTCCGCGATGCCGAGGGCTATGCCGTCCTGGTACCGGCCGTCGACGCCGACGGCAACGACGTCGCGGGGATCCGCGTGCCCATGGTTCAAGCGCCGCTGGCGACCTACACCGGCTGGAACTTGCGCGCGCGGCCCTTCGGCGAGGGTGCGATGCATGAGTTCAGCGGGTCCACGGTCCCATTACCGGAAACCGACGCCGTACGACGCGCCACCGGCGATCCTCGGGCCTCGATCCAGGCGCGCTACGGCGACGCGGGGGGGTATATCCGGGCTATCGAGACGGCGGCGCGGGCGCTAATCAAGGACGGCCTCATGCTTGAGGAAGACCTGGAGCGCGCCACGGCGCTTGCCCAAAACTGGTGCGCTCCACGCCATGACGTAAGGCTCTGAACCCATCCACTGTTATTCGGTTAGGATTTGGATAGGTCGCTCAAGTCAATGACGACCGCGCCTTGTCACTAGCGCCCATCGGACGGACACAGGGTACTCCAACCGTCACCCCGCGCTCGACGCGGGGCCGACGCCTGAAACATCCCCATGTGACGGATAGCTCGACCGCTCTCGAGGTGGCGATCCCGGGTAAGCCTACCAAAGCTTGATATTGTCGTAGATCCGGATATTGACTTTGGCCCGCATTCCGGGAGTGAGGTTGGGCGGCGGGTCCTGCACCGAGATCCTGACCGGTACCCGCTCCACCCCGCCGCCGAAGCGATTGCCGGAACTGAGGGTCGTCACGCCCATTTCGGCGGTGGTGATATTGCCGATCCGCGTGACCTCGCCCAAGAAATCCTCAAAGGGATAGATCTCGAACTCGATCACCACTTCCTGACCGAGCCGGACGTGGCGCATCTGGCTTTCGTCGACATAGGCCTCGATCCAATACCGAGCCGGGTTGTGCAACATGACAATGGTGTGACCATCCTCGACATATTCCCCGGCATAGCGATGGATGCGCCCGACAACGCCATCCACGGGTGAGTATATCCGACGTTTCTTGAGCGCTACCTCCTGAAGGCGGATATCGTCGCGGATACGCGCCTGTTCCACGTCGGAAATCTTGATCTTTTCCAGGAACACGTCGATCTGCCGGGCCGTGGATTTAAGCTGATCATACTCGCGCCGGGCGACCGCGATATTCGCCTTTGCGATCGCCGCCTCACCCTGCAGCACCAGGACCTTGTCCTTCTCGGCGTTGAACTTGTCCTCGGATGTCAGTCCCTTGCGCAACAGGAACTGGACCCGCGCGAGGTTCTTTTCCGATAGCTCCAGACGGTCCTTGATCGAGGCATATTCCTTCTCGATCGCGCGAATTTTTTCTAACTGCGTTTGCAGTTTCGACTCGAGCTCGGTCTCGAACGCCTGTTTTTCGGAGAGTAGCCGGCGCTGTTCGCCTTGTTTCAATTCAAGATCGGTTCTGAGCGCCTCCAGCCCCAAGCGAATCTCGTCATCTTCTAGAAGAATGACTTCCTGGCCGGCGGCGACCGAACTTCCCTCCTCGACGAGGACCTTCTTGATCTGTCCGTTCACCTGCGCGGATAGATTGGTCAACTCCGTGCGGATGCGGGCATCATTCTCGTAGACATGGGTGAGCCAATAGAGGGTTTCATAGCCAGCCAGCAGCACCGCGCCAACGAGCCCGGTACTAATCACGACCTTCAATGTCTGTTTCAGCGCCAAGTCAGCGTCTCGTAAATTCTAAGCCGTTTCCAACCGTCGATCCGAAATCCATGCCACGTCGTTACCACCGGCCATCACATGAACGGTCAGTCCTGGTTCCGCGTGACTTATAATGAAAACAGTCGGCTCTCGGACCATTTAACGCTATCAGTAAAGCTGGGGGGGATCAACAAATCGCCCCCCATGGCCGCAATCAGCACAAGGACGCAAATCGGTGAGCAGCGCGGAACAGACCGAGACCGCTCCCTCGCCGATCCGGGCGCTGCTGCGTGACGTCAATTTTCTGTTTATCTGGTTGATCGGCGGGCTCACCGGCGTGATCCGCTGGTTCCAGCTTCTGGCGCTCGGGGTTTACACCTTCGAGATCACCGGCTCGCCGCTCTTGGTGTCGACGATACCAATCCTGTGGATGCTACCGCTCACCCTGCTTGGGCCGGCGGTGGGCGTCATCGCCGATCAGATCAGCCGCAAGGTCCTGCTCGCGGGCTCGGTCGCGATGATCGTCGGGGTGCAGATAGGCATGGGATTCGCGGCCCATCTCGGCGAATTGAGCTATGAGTTGATCGCCCTTGCCTCGATCCTGAGCGGCCTGTTCTGGGCCACCGACATGCCGATCCGGCGGCGTCTTCTCGGGGATCTCTCCGGCGGCAATGTTTCGACGGCGATGAGCTTGGACTCCGCCACCGGTAACGCCACCCGCATGGCCGGCCCGCTTCTCGGCGGAGTGGTGCTGGAAACCGTCGGGATGTTCGGCGTCTTTACGCTAAGCGGTATTATCTACGGGACCTGCCTCATCCTTGTTCTGCTTGCCCAGCTTCCCGGCCGCATAACCCCGGCCGCGCTGCCGTCTTTTCTGCGCGACCTCGCCGGCGGCGTCAGGTTCGTTATCGGGGACCGGCCTCTCCGGCGCATCCTCATCATCACCATCGTTTTCAATCTCTGGGGGTTTCCGTTCACCTCGATGATCCCGATTATCGGACGCGAGTATCTAGGTCTGTCGCCCTTCTATGTCGGCGTAATCTCCAGCATGGAGGGCCTGGGCGCTTTCATCGGGGCGATGCTGGTTGCCATACTGGCCAAGCCGGAGTTCTTCTTCAGGATTTATCTCGGCGGCACGCTACTGAATCTTTCGACGATCGGCTATCTCGCGCTTTTGACCTTCGTCGCCGGCGGGCCGCATCACTCGTTCTTCTCGGTTTCGGCGGCGCTATTGGTAACGGGAATAGCCAGTGCCTGTTTCGCCGCGATGCAGGGAACACTCACCTATCTCGCGGCCCCGCCCGAGTATCGCAGTCGCGTGCTGGGTGTCCTTACCCTCTGTATCGGGACTGGCCCGATCGGATTCTTCAATGTCGGTTGGATGGCCGAATCCTTCGGCGTACCCGCCGCGCTCGCCATCATTTCCGCCGAGGGATTGTTCGTCCTGCTGGTGCTGTGGGTCTGGGGTGAAAGCCAGGATGAAGAGCCCAAGACTCCCCCGGTCAAGCCGGTCCCCTAAGATACGATAGCCGCCCGTGCTCCCGTCGCCCTTGCGAAGGCAAGGGCTTTTGCCGCCGGCCCCGGCCTCGTGCCGCTCCGTTGCCCGGTTCGCTCGGCTTCAACGATCGCGGCAAGAGCCCCCCGCCGCCGCTGGGGCGACGGTGAATTTGAGGGATCAATGCCCGTTAACCGCCCGCGGTTTCATTAGCCAGCACAACGATCCGGTCCACAACTTCCGCGCCTAGGTTTTGCACGATCCGCAGCGTCTCCGCGTTGAATCCATCGGCGCGGGCCGAGGCCAGGACAAGGGCCGCAATTACACGACCGCGCCACCGCAGGGGCACCGCCAACATCGAACGCATGCCGCTTTCCAGAACCGGCCCAAACCTCGGAAAATCCCGCAGAAGCGTCTCCACGTCACCGCCGAAGAACGCACCGTCGCCCGCCTGTATCGCGCGCTCGACCACCGTGCCGTCCAAGGTCCGCTCATGGCCGACGGCCCGGCCCGCGACGTTCTGGCCACTGACGAAGGCGTCCGTGAACATGTAGCGGGTCTCGTCGATCAACCCGATGTTGAAACGCTGAAAATCCACAAGAGGGGTGAGCCTTTCGACCAGATGATCACCCAACTCCTGAAAATCCGCCGCCGCAATCACGGCGGAATCGGTTTGCCCAGCCATGTACCGCTCCCGCTCTACCCAACCGTCCATTCCGCGAGATAGTCCGGATCCATGTCGGCCAGGAACTCCTGACCGTTTTCCCAGTAGGTATCCCGAATATAGGCGATCATCTCCAACTCGGCGGGCTTGATCTCGCGCCACGGCTTGGCGGGCACGCCGGCCCAAACCTCGCCTGATTTCACCACCTTGCCGGGCGGCAGAAGCGAATGGGCCGCGAGCATGGCGTGGCTTTCCACGACGGAACCGTCCAGCACCGTCGAGCCCATGCCGATGAAGGCATTATCGTGGATGGCGCAGGCATGAATGATACAGGCATGACCGATCGTGGCGCCGTCACCGATCGTGGTCATGAGATGCGCCGGCTTGTCGACATGCACCACCGTCCCGTCCTGAACATTCGCGCGCTTGCCGATCCGGATCGCGTTGCCGTCGGCCCGCAAGGTAACGCCGTACCAGATGCTGGCTTCGGTCTGGACCTCGACGTCACCAATCAGCGCGGCGTTCTCGGCGACGAAACAACGACCGAGAATACGGGGTTTCTTGCCCTTGAAGGGGCGCATTAGGGGGGACATGGCTCAAGGCTCCAAGTGGGTATCAGCGTGGGATCGGCGTGGTGCTGAGCACCATCTCGCCGACACCGTTCAAACCGCGATAAACCAGCGCGAACTCCCGCTGAAACGCCCGCCAGCTCAACCCGCCCGGCATCGACCGGTGGATCTGCTGCAGCGTCTTTTGGCCGTCGATGGCGCGCAGAATATGAGGAGACTGATCGGTGCCCGGCAATGTCATCTTTCGCACCAGTGGGCCGCATCGCATGGTGATGCCAAAGCCGCCATTGATGATCTGTGGGGCTTGGCCCGCGGGCACGCTGATCATGATGGGAATGGCGTTCTTCGCCTCCAGCAGGGCGTCCGGGCGCGTGACGGTCGCCTCGGCCACCATGTAGAAGTTATGCATGCAGATATCGCCGTTGAACTTCTCGGCGAAGATGCAGCGCTCGATCCATGGCAGCGCGGCGATCCGGCGCCGCAGTTCCGGATCCTCGAGGAAAGGCACGGGATCATACATCAGCGGCGGCGCGAAGGCGGCGATCTTCATCCCAGCCCCGCGGGCGAGATCACGAAGCTCCGCGACATCAAAGGCCCGGTCCGAGGGATTCAGATACCGGTCCGCGATCTCGACATCCGGCTCGGGCGCCGTGTTATGGAAGACCGCGTTGCGCTGGTGCCAATTGGTTTCCGGCAGCGCCGAGAGCAAGGCCCGGGCGAGGCCTATATCGTCCTGGCCCGCGCCCGCCTGACGCAACATGTCCTGAACATGGTAGACGCCGGTTCGGCCCAGCTGACCATAGGCCATGACGCCAATCCCACCGCCGGGCGCGAGCAGACCCGCCAGAACACCGAGCACCTCTTCCTGGTCGCCGACGTGATTTATGACGCCGCAGAAGTCGATATAGTCATAGGGGCCGGGTGCCAGTTCCGGCAGGTCCTGGATGCGTCCGGTGTGAAACCGCGCGCCGACCAGCCCGAGGTCCCGGGCCCTGCCCTCGGCGATCTCGCGGGATTTCGCCGACAGGTCGATATAGTCAAGCTCCGCCGGGCATTGCATGAGCGCGAGCTGGCGGCCAAGGCCAATCACCGCGTCACCGGTCCCCCCACCCGCGACCAGCACCCTGAACGGTCTGGTAAAATCCCGGGTCCCGCTGAAGATGAAATGGTTGATGAAACGGATATCGCTGGGAATGCCGATCAGACTGGAATCGTCGCCATGACCGGCGGGACGATACGGATAGGGGTGTTTCTCGTAAAACCGGACCACTTCGGCTTGATCGAAACTCATGCTCTCCCGCCTTCCCCACATGCGTCCCGAGCGGACCGAGACTCGCCCGACCAGTATTCCGAGGTTAGGGGAAGTCGGTCAATCCCATCGCCCTCGAGGCCCGCGCTTCAGCCGCGCCGGGTCCAATAACTGTTCTGATATGGAAGGGATTGCGTTCCCTCGCGCATGGTCGAGATGCCGTCGACATTGGTTGCGTTGGACAACGCGACACGCTCGAAATCCGGGAACGCCGCCTCATAGGTGGCCATGGTACTCGGCGCGAGGACGCCGCCTTCCCCGGCCCGGCCTGGCGGCTTGCCATGGAAGAACTGCATCAGGAACAACGCATCCGCGAAGCGCGAGACATGAGCGGCGTAGTTAGCGACCACCTCGGGCTCCATCTCGCCAAAGCTCGCGGCGTTCCAGAACAGGACCCGGCCTTCGGGATTGAGGTCCTCGACCGCGCGCGGCGACAGAAAATGCACCTTGCCGGGCGAGAGCGCGCCGTCCCAATCTCCCGCGCGCGTGTCTCGATAGGGAACCAATTGGCCAGGCAACGCCTTGGTGAGAAAACGTTCGGCGAAATAGAGTTGCGGCGCCAGGTCCATCAGTACGACGGTCAAATGCGGGTACAGCATCTTTAGGACCTCCGCCTGCCCGCCGTATCCCGAACCGATCTCTACCACCACATCGGTTTCGGAAAGACCGCCGGCGCCGGCGGCGAAACGCGCGAAGTTATAGTAATAAAGCGACCCGAAACTGGCGTGGCGACCACCCGCCTCGAACCCTATAGGGTTTCCGTGGCGCGAGAACGACAGGTGCGAGGCCGGCGTGACGCCGACCGCCGCGCCCTTGGTGTCGGCGATCGTCATGCACATGGCGAGGAACTCCGCCGCCGAGATCATGCCCGGCCCGACATGCGCGCCTTGGTTCCAGAGCTCGGTCATGCCGCCGACCACGGCGTTGAACAAATCCCACGTCCCCTGATCCATCCCGCCCCGGTCCGGCACCGCGAAAGCGGGCGGGACGTCGATGGCACCGAATCGGGACAAAATCTCCGCGTTTCGGCGACGAAAATCCCCAAGCCCGTTCGCCCGGATTTCCGCCACGACCTGATCGCAATAGGGCGCCCAGTAATTGGTCGGCTGATACAGCCGATCCGAGGCGCCCATGTCCTCCAGCATCAAATCCAGGAGATCCGGGTCGTCATCGACCTGATAGGCGGAAGAGTCGGCTGGAATCATCGCTCGGGCCTCCGAGGCGGCAGCGGTTCCCTTGAGACGTCAGTCGTCCCCGGCATTGGCGACAGGCTGTTCCTTGATCACCGGGATGCCGCCGCCGCGATCGGTGAAATTGCTCGCCGGGACATTAACACCGGCGTTTTGTTGCCGCTTACCGGCGGACAGCACAACCGGCAGTTCCTCATCCGAGGGCATCTCCATGCATGTCTTGCGCGCCAGCGCCGCCTCTATGTAAGGGGCGAGTTCGGCCTGTTTCTTGGCCTGTCGCGCCGGTTCGGCCGCCTTGAAGCGGGGCATCACCTGCTCGGCGAAGATCTCCAGGCTCTCGCAAATATCCGCGTGTTTGTTCTTGCCGTGCTGTTGGACGAAAATCATCTGATCCATGCCCACCTCGGCGTAGCCCTCGAGATGTTCGGTGACCTGCGCGGGTGTGCCGATGCCGCCACGACCGGCATTGTCGGGCAAGCTGTCCCGCACCCCCTCGAAGGCGCCCCAAATATCGGTACGCCCGGGCTTGTGCTCGCCAAAATTGGTGAAATGCGCCAGCGAGTATCCGAAGAACCGAAAGCCGTCGAGGCCTCGGGCAATCGCCTCATTCTCGTCCGGGTGCACCGACAGGGCCGTCACCGCGGCGATATTGGCGTTCACCGAGTGGCCAAGCGGCACGCACTCGTCCGACTTGATGATGTCGTAGTACTCCTTGATCCAGGCGCCGGCCTGCTCGGGCTCGACAAAGCCGAAAACCAAGGCCCCGAGCCCAGCCCGCGCCGCCCGCAGAATGCTTTCACGGCGCGAACATCCCATCCACATCGGCGGATGCGGCTTTTGTTGGGGCTTGGGCACCACATTGCGCGGCGGCATCGAGAAGTACTGCCCCTGGAAGCCCGGATAAGGCGTCATGGTCAGCATATTGGCGATCTGCTCGGCCCCTTCGCGCCACATCGCGGTCTTCTGATCCTTGTCGACATGGAAGCCTTCCATCTCGATCAGGGTCGCGGACTCGCCGGTTCCCCACTCGACCCTGCCGCGGCTCACGAGATCCAAGGTGGCGATCCGCTCGGCGACACGGGCCGGATGATTATAAAGCGGCGCGGTAAGCGTGATACCGTGACCAAGCCTGATATTCTTGGTGCGCTGGGACGCGGCGGCGAGAAACACCTCGGGCGCGCCGGAATGGGAGTATTCCTCGAGGAAGTGATGCTCCACCTCCCAAGCGAAATCGATTCCCAGCTTGTCGGCGAGTTCGATCTGATCCAACGCCTCGTGAAACAGCCTCGATTCCGTGTCCTCGTCCCAGGGTTTCGGAACCGGCAGCTCGTAAAACAATCCGAATTGCATGGCCCACGCCTCCACCTCGTTGTCCGTCTCCCAACTAGGATGCCCAAGCCGGACGCCGGTTGCACCCCTCGCGATCGGTTTTCGATACGGGAACGGCTATGTGATTGGACTCGACGATCACTTCAACCGGTTGGAAAAAACCTTAATCCACATCGATTTCGGGGCCCATGCAGCCCCGACCGCACTCCACGCTTGTCCAAGACAGCGCCCTTCGCTTATACAAGATCTAGCGAAGGGATATCCAATGGCCACAATATCGGCTGAAATTCACGAGACCAAACTCGCCGATGCGTTGAGCGAGCGCTACTTGGCATACGCATTGTCGACCATCATGGCGCGCTCGCTGCCGGATGTGCGAGACGGGTTGAAACCGGTACATCGCCGGCTGCTCTACGCGATGCGGCAATTGCGTCTCGCGCCGAACGAGGCATTCAAGAAATCCGCCCGTGTCGTCGGCGATGTCATGGGTAAGTATCACCCCCATGGCGACACCGCGATCTATGATGCGATGGTCCGCCTCGCACAGGAGTTCGCCCAGCGCTACCCACTTGTCGACGGGCAAGGCAATTTCGGTAATATCGACGGCGATAACGCCGCCGCCATGCGTTACACCGAGGCGCGGCTGACCGAGGTCGCGGAACGGTTGCTCGCCGGCATCGACGAGGACGCGGTTGACTTTCGCGATACCTATGACGGCGAGGACCATGAGCCCATGGTTCTGCCCGCCGCCTTTCCAAATCTGCTGGCCAACGGCGCCCAGGGCATCGCGGTTGGCATGGCGACCTCGATCCCACCAAATAATGTCGAGGAGTTGTGTGACGCGCTGCAGCATCTGATCAAGCACCCGAATGCCGGGTTCGATACGCTGGTGGGACTGATCCCCGGCCCGGATTTTCCGACCGGCGGTATTTTGGTCGACAGCCGCGAGGCGGTGATCGACGCCTATCGCACGGGACGAGGCAGCTTTCGGCTTCGGGCCCGATGGGAAGTCGAGAAACTCAAGAACGGTACCTACCAGATCGTGGTTACCGAAATACCCTATCAGGTGCAGAAATCCCGTCTGGTGGAGAAGCTGGCCGAACTGCTTGAGGCGCGCAAACTGGCGATGCTCGGCGATATTCAAGACGAGTCCGCCGAGGATGTCCGCCTGGTTCTTGAACCCAAGAGCCGCAATGTCGACCCCGAAGTCTTGATGGAAAGCCTGTTCCGGCAGAGCGATCTCGAGATTCGGGTGAGCCTCAATCTCAACGTGCTCGACGCCGAACAGACGCCGCGTGTCATGTCGCTTCGTGAAGCGCTGTTGGCGTTCCTCGACCATCGCCATGAGGTTCTGATCCGGCGCTCGAATTTCCGCCTCGGCAAGATCGAGCATCGCCTGGAGATTCTGGCCGGCTATCTGATCGCCTATCTCAACATCGATGAGGTGATTCGGATCATTCGCGAGGAAGACGAGCCCAAGGCCGAGATGATCCGGCGATGGGAACTCACCGATGTCCAGGCCGAGGCGATCCTCAACATGCGGCTGCGCGCCCTGCGCCGGCTCGAGGAAATCGAGATCCGCAAGGAGTTTGAGGACCTAACGGCGGAAAAACTGGATATCCAGGATCTGCTCGGCGACGAGGCGCGGCGCTGGAAAGTGGTGGGCGCCGAGATTTCGGCCTTGCGCAAGGATTTCGGCAAGTCGACCGCGCTCGGCGCCCGGCGCACCGAGATCGGCAGCCCGCCCTCGGACGTGGTGGTGCCCTTGGAAGCAATGGTCGAGCGCGAGCCGATCACCATCGTCTGCTCCGAGATGGGCTGGATCCGGGCGATGAAGGGCCACATCGCGCTCGACAGCGAGCTGAAGTTCAAGGACGGCGACAAGGGCCGCTTCGTGATCCATGCCGAGACCACCGACCGGCTGCTGGTCTTCGGCTCGAACGGGCGGTTCTACACCGTCTCGGCCTCGAACCTGCCCGGCGGCCGCGGCATGGGCGAGCCGCTCA
>Ga0181593_10001253_pt1 | contig 22808 bp, 18 predicted proteins | sample 071ome_19_FD_133756 | JGI IMG/M metagenome (GOLD analysis project Ga0181593, IMG submission 133756) | Coastal salt marsh microbial communities from the Groves Creek Marsh, Skidaway Island, Georgia - 071413AT metaG (megahit assembly) | ecosystem: Environmental > Aquatic > Marine > Intertidal...
ATTCCTGTAATAAGCATCAATATGAATACGTAGCCCACAATGAAAATTTCGCGCGCACCCAATTCAAATCCGAATAGTGTGGTTTGCATTTCCAATGGAAATAGTGTGCTCCAGCCAACGAATGTGAGCAACAAAGGCACCATCAAGACGTAGAAGAGTTCATCTAAAAATGCCGTAATCATGACCACCGCGGTACTTCGTCCCAAGGGGATTTTTTCTCTGTTCACAATGAATATTGCCACACTTGACCCTCCAACTACCGATGGGGTAATGCTTGAGGCAAACTCCCATAGCATAATTACTTCGAAGGCTTGGCGCCAATTGAGTTTTTGGTCTGTGAGAATCCGGATACGAATCATATATCCAATATCTCTTAAAGCCACCATGATAAGGGCTACACCAAGCCAACCCGTGGTGTGCCATCCCCAAGAAAAGCTTTCAAATGCGGCTTTCTGGTTTTGGAAATCACTGTAAATGAACCACGCTACGATGGCTAGCCCAATGCCTATGGGTATAAAAACCTTTTTCGGATCAAGCAGTTGTCTTATTGGATTCGATCTTTTCGCCATCTGGACCGTGAAAATCTACTTTTGTGGGCTAACTGCAAAGAATGATTTTGGTCGATTCTGAAGAAGTCTTAAATAATCTACAGCACACATGAGAAAAATTTATCACTTGAGCACATGTAATACCTGCCAGCGTATACTTAGTGAAACTGGAACAAATGGGTTTGAAGTGATTGATGTCAAGGAGCAAATCATCAGCTCAGAAGACCTAGATCACGCCAAGGCCAAATTGGGTTCTTATGAGGCTTTGTTCAACAAAAGGGCAATCAAGTATCGCCTGCAAGGCCTAAACGAGCAGAGTTTAAGAGATGATCAGTTTCGTGATCTCATACTCAATGAATATACGTTTATGAAAAGGCCGTTATATTTTATCGAAGATGAAGTATATGCGGGAAATGCTAAGAAAACCGTAGAGCACATTAAGGTCCACTTAAGTGAGTAAAGTATTGCAGGCACATATTGTGCTATTCATTGTTGGGGCTTTTTATGCGATCAACTACATCGTTGCTAAAGACATTATGCCCACTTACATCGGTGCAAGTGGGTTTATTTTTTATCGTGTATTGGGAGCCACATTGTTGTTTTGGCTCGTTCATTTTTTTATTTCAAAAGAGCGGATAGATCGGAAAGACATTCCACGTTTGGCGTTATGTGCGCTGTTTGGAGTAGCCATGAATCAGCTATTTTTCTTTAACGGACTTAGTTTGACCACACCGATCAATGCTTCGGTAATTATGACCAGTAACCCTATACTGGTTCTGCTTGCATCAGCGGTCATCCTCAAGGAAAGGATTACCCTTTCACAATCCATAGGAGTGGGCTTGGGAATTGTGGGAGCGCTACTATTAATCTTACTTCCTATCATCATGGGTCGAGATACGTTGGCTTGGTCTCAAGGAGATTCCACAGGTGACCTGATGATATTTATTAATGCAATGAGCTATGGTCTGTATCTCATTTTAGTAAAGCCATTGATGAAGAAATATGAAGCCATGACTGTAATTAAGTGGGTGTTTACGCTGGGCTTGATTTATGTCATTCCCTTTGGTTTTGAGCAAGCTATGGAAGTAGATTGGATGTCAATGCCTCAGGATATATTTTTGGGAGTGGTTTACGTAGTGATTTGTGTAACCTTTCTGGTTTATTTTCTGAATGTATTTGCCATGAAAACGGTAAGTCCATCGGTGGTGAGCGCCTACATATATCTTCAACCAGTGCTGGCTGGTGCTTTGAGTATTTCTTTGGGAAAAGAAAAACTCCACTGGATTCAACTGCTGGCTGCAGTGCTTATCTTCAGTGGAGTTTACTTAGTTAGTATTCGAAAAAAACCTTCTACTGTACGATAAGGCTTTTGGTTTCGATGTTGCCATTCTGTAATACAAACTTGATCATGTACAAGCCATTTGGTAATTGTGGTTGCATGGTCATGAATGTCTCGCCAAGTCCGTTGTAGTTGTATACGTTTCTACCAGTTAAATCGAGAATTTCCGCAGACTCAATGGGCAAGTCAGACTCAACATTTACAAGCCCATTTGTTGGGTTAGGATAGACTTTGATGTTGCTTTCAGCCTTGATTCTTTCCGTGCCAAGACCTGTATCATCTACTGCAAAATTCCAAGTATCACTCCATTCTGACGGATTGCCATCTTGTATATATCGCACCCTCCAATAATAGGTTGTGCTTAACTCTAGGTCTTCAATGAGCACTTCGGTATCTTCATTGTTCGGATTCGAATTAATGAAGTCTGTAGTGCCTGTGATTACATTACCAGAGCTGAAATCCGATTTTGTATCGAGTTCATACTCGTAACTATCTACAATTCCAGCCGACTTCCAGTCGAGTAACACATCCTTAGCCATTCCTCTATTGCCGTTTTCAGGGCGTCTCAGTAGTAGGTCTCCACTATACTGCCCACTTATTTCAAAATCGTCTATATATAAGTTGTTGCCACCGAGACCTTCAAAGGCGAATTTCAACAACACTCCTTCTTTCATATAAGCCGATTGTATCAGGTCGATGGATCTATCTTGCCATTGATTAGCTTCAGGTACAAATGGTCCTGATATAGCCTGACTTACGGTTTGCAAGGCAGTTCCACTTTGAGCCCAAACGATACCCCAAGTTTCTCCACAGTTGGCACTAGCATACATGCGTAAGAAGTTTTGGTTTGGACCAACCGCCCGTGCATATGCTTGGGCAAAACGAATGTTTACCGATGAATAGGGCGAAAAGTCAAAGCTCCGAGTAACCAACTCATCTCTTGTTGATCCACATTTATCGTAATTATCCATTTTGATTGACTTATCCCCAGAATAGGACGCCTCGGTAGTGAGTTTCCATTCGTGCTCATCATCATCAGGATCGATTGAATACCAATTTGAATTTGAGATGGAATTCGCTTCTTCTAAATCGTCTGAATACGGTGCAAACTGTCCTTCTTCAGAAACCACAAAAACGGAACGCGTGGTGGTAGCAGATTGACCACTATCCGAAGCGGTGTATGTAACTGTGTGGTATCCCTCATATGGGAATTGAACCGAGGGGTTTGATTCGGTCGATTCTGCTGGTCGTGCTTCTCCACCAAATTTCCAAGAAGTCGCCACACCAGCATAACTTGAATTGTCTGAGAAAGTCACTTGCTCAGTGTTACAAATAATATCAGTAGAGGTAATGAAGTCTGCTTCTACAAGCCCATTAACACCGGTAGCGATAAGGTTTTCTTCGCTTACTAACTCCTCTAGTGGGTTGTAGGTATTCAAGGCGGCAATCATCCTATTTTTTTGACCAGCCGAAAACATATTTTGGCAGCTGTTGTAGCTCATGTAGTTTTCGATTTGGTCTGGGGTGCCCGAATTATATGGTGACCCACTTCCACCGTCATTGCCACATGAGTTGGTATTAAATGAACAATTGTATGTTGCTCCGGCTGCGGGAGGAGTATCGCACACACGGTCTCCTGTGAAGCTACAACCCGAACCGCATCCATCTTGGAATGTATGCAAAAGGTTTAGGCAATGTCCAATTTCATGAGTTAAGGTGCGTCCATCGGCATTTGAAGTACCTATTGTTCCGAATGCATCATTTCGTATCACAATTCCATAAGTGTTCCAAGAACCAGAACCTGGAAATTGGGCATATCCTAAGATAATGCCACTCGTTCCTGTGAAATTTTGGATCGACTCAACCACCCAAATATTCATGTATTCATCGCTCGGCCAATAGGCCAGTGATTTCACATTGTTGCTGGCATTGGTTGCAATACCCGCTTGTATGCGATTTATTCCATCAGTAGGGTCTCCTGAAGGATCAAGATTGGCAAGCCTGAACTCAATGCCAACGTCCACGGCATGATCTTGAAATACTTCGCGTGTTATGGAAGTATCGGCATTAGTTCTTCTGAAGTCTTCATTGAGCACTCTTAATCCATCCTCAATCTGCGACTTTGAAATATTGCCCTCACAGTCGCTGTAGATCACGTGAACTACCACGGGAATAACATATTCTGCATCCTCCCTTGATCCTAATCTTTGAGCGGCAATCGCATCGAATTCTGCTAGTTGTTCTAGATAGGCATCCCGCGAAGCCTCATCACCGAGTAACACATTGGTATATTCATCGGTAGCACACCCATAATTCTGAGCCTGTAAACCGATGCTCATTAAAACAGCTCCAACGGCCGTCAATACATTCTTGATCATTATTGTTTTCTTATTTTGAAATCACAAACTGCTCATAAATTGAGCTGCTTTCTGAATTTACTTGTAAGAAGTAAATCCCTGAACTGAGTCGTTGACTATTCAAACTCAATTCACTTACGACACCGTCTGTCAATTGATTGTTCAGCAACACCTTCCCGTCAAGTGACATAACTCGAATGGATTGTACATTTTGAGGTTCAGACAATGTGATAAATAGACGGTCTTTCGCTGGATTTGGAAAGATTGAAATTGGTTTTGCGTTTTTCAAGTCTATTCCTACCCCATTTGCATCTACTTCAAACTCCCATGTTTCGCTCCAGTCAGAAGTAACGGAACCATCAACGCTTCTCACTCTCCAAAAATATTTCTCACCTTGTTCAAGTCCTTGAATCAGCACTTCTGTGTCTTCACCTTCTGAGGTCTCATCGATGTATGAGGTTGAACCAGATATTAATGAAGCTGAGTTGAATAGATTGATTTGATCAACTTCATACTCATAGCCTGAAACTTCTGGAACAGCACGCCAGTCGATGGTGGTGTTTTCGCCCTGATTGGTGGCGCCATCTACCGGATATGCGAGAACGGGCACAACACTGTAATTACCAGTGACATTAAAGTTATCCAAGTATAGATTATTGCCAAGGTCACTCGTAAACCGTACTCTAAAAATTGTGTTACCAGAAAACCACATGGCTGGTAGGTTATTGATGGTGAAGGTCTCCCAATCAGAGTTTTCAGGTTCGAAATTGCTTGTAGAAAGTGGGGTTGAACCTGCGAGATTTGCTCCCGATCGACTCCAAATATTTCTCCATGTCGCTCCACAATCTGTGCTGATTTGAATCGAAAGCTCGTCATCATCAGAATTGTTTAATTGCGAATAAGCCACATCCAATGAAATTGAAATTGATGTCAAAGATCTTAAGTCAAGGCTGGCAAGAATGAGGTCGTCCCAGCGGTTTGGTGGCGAGCCTAAGGCATTCATTTTAAAGCAACCGTCTCCATCAAAACCAATATCGCTTACGTGCTCCCAAACATCGTCTTCATCTTCTTCCTGATTGTTATCGCTTATCCAGTTGCTGCCATCACTAAAGTCATCAAAGAATGGTACAGCTTGACCATAAACACTGGAAACCATCACTGCACGCTCTGCCGTTATCGATTTCGTATCATTTCCATCGCTTACTTCAAGCGTTAAGGAATACAATCCTGGCATTTTGAAAACAATCTCGGGGTTTTTGCCGCTAGAAGTAATGGTTTGATAAGGGCCTTCTAATTTCCATGACCAACTAGTGGCACCGTAGGTTGAAGCGTCATAAAACTTTACAGTATCATTGATGCAGTGACCAGGGCCATTCTCAATGAAATAATCAGCCTTGGTCAACTTGTGCACTCCGGTGCTTGCTAAATTACTTTCCGTCCACAGCTCGTCTCGATCGGCCAAAGAGTTGTTGAGAACGTTGCGCATAACATTAACCTGTCCTTTGGTGAAGTTTGCCTCACAACTTGAGTAATCCATGAAGTTTTGAATATTATCTAAAGAGCTACAAGTGGTGCGGTTCAATTGACAATTGCCACCAGAGACACCGAGACAGTTGGGGGTGTCATTAATGCCATCATCCAAATTACAATTATTTACACCATCGCAAGGTGGATTTGGATTTGTGCCGTTGCAGCCAGGTGCATTGGTTTCTCCCCATGTATGGGGTAGTCCTAAGTAATGCCCAATTTCATGGGTTAGAGTTTTGCCGCTTGTGTTACTGGCAGTGCTAATATTGCCAACATATCGATGATTGGAAATGATGCCATCAGCGGTGGGGTTGCCATCTGCAGATGGGGGACGATAGGCATAAGCTGCCGCACCTTGAATGTAGATCACGTCTGTCACCCATATATTTAGGTACTTGTCTCGAGGCCAGTTGTTTAGTTTAGATCCGTCATCGCCCACATACGTTTCATCAGAGAAAATATGATCGATTCCATTTGTAGGATTTCCACTGGGGTCTTTCTGGGCTAATCGAAACTCAATGTCTGCAACGCCAATGTCATCAGTAAAAGCCGCAACCACTTCAGAAAGCTCATCGTTGATAGCTGCATAGTCTTGATTCATTATGCGCATTGCGTTGTGAATTTGTGCATCTGAAATGAATTCGGGTCCGTTGTCATGAACGATGTGAAACACAACAGGAATTACAATGAGTTCGGCACGCGCTCCGCTGTGGGCTTGCTGTGTAAATACTTGGGCTTGGTAGTCAATAAATGACTGGTCCAAGATAGGATCTGCTAGGCGCATTTCCTTCTCAATAATGTGTTGAGCACACGGTTCTTGTGCGACACCTTGAAAACACATTAAAGCCCAAAGGGCGATAAAAAGATAAATTGACTTCATGCAAATAGTTAGGTCAGGCGAATATAGCCATCAAACCTTGGATTTCATGACCCAGCGCACAATGATGCTCGTAGTTCTAACGTGCTTATTCGTTGATATCAGTGAATCGTTTGATGTCTTTTACCTGTCCAAAAATCATGAGTGTGTCGTTTTCGGTAATCATAGTTTTTGAACTCGGTACTCCCAACACGTGCTGCTCGGTAACGCTTTCTCCATCTTTCATCTCTTGAAATTCACGCTTTATCGTAATTACAGTCAATTTGTATTTGTCTCGTAAGCCAACATCTTCTAAAGATCGGTTGATGATTTTTTGTGGTGCACGTATTTCAACGATCTCAAAATCATCGGGTAATTCTAGGAAGCTTAAGATGCTTGGATTCAACAGTCGCTCTGCAACAATTTTTCCTACTTCATCTTCTGGAGTAAGAATTTCACTCACACCAAGTCGCTCTAAAATCATACGCTGATGTTTACCGTGGCATCGAGTAATGATTCGTTTACAATTCATTTCAAGCAGGTGAGCTGCACAGAGCAGGAGCGATTCAAAGTCTTTTCCTATGGCTAATACAACAGCATCAAGCTCATGAATACCATGAGCTATCAGCGCCTTGCGATCGGTAGCATCCATGCATACAACAAGTGCCACATCATCTTTGAGTTGATCTACATGCTGAGGATTGTTGTCAATGGCTACTACCTCGGCTCCTTTTGACGCCAACGCTGTTGCGATGGCACGGCCAAATTGCCCAAGCCCAATTACCGCATACCTTTGAGACATATTCACATAATTTGACGCAAACCTACTTCATTTGATTTTGGCAGAATCGCGAATTTTTTCGATCATCTGTAACTAATTAGACCGAGGTTCGTTTCATGTGTGCAACCGAGCTGAAAAATTGAATGTAAAAACCTACAATAAAGTCGTAGATAAACATGCCGATGGCTTGTATCGGTTTGCCTATTCCATGTGCAAAAACGAGGATGATGCTCAGGATGCGGTTCAAGATGCGTTTTCGAAATTGTGGGAACGAAAGGATCAAGTGAATCAAGAAAAGGTGAAATCATACCTCTTTACTACGGTGCACAATAAGATGATTGATCTATTCAGGAAAAACTCAAAGTATTCAAGCGTTGAAGTTCATGAAAATGCTGCGGTATCTCAAAGTATTTCGCCAGACCTACAAGAGGTATTGCAATCTGCTTTGAATACTTTGCCTGAGATACAGAAATCAGTAATCCTTTTGCGAGATTACGAAGGCTATGATTACAATGAAATTGCGGAGATTACAGACCTCAGCTTGAGCCAAGTGAAGGTCTATATTTTCAGAGCTAGAAAAAAACTTAAAAGCTATATCGGAAGCTTGGACCTAGTAATATGAGCATCAAAATAGACATATCGAATTATGAAGTGTATGTGCTCGATTACATTGATGGTGCGCTACCACCGGATACGAGATTGAGTTTCGAATCATTTCTGGCGGCACACCCAACTATTGCAAACGAAATTGAGGAGCTTGGAACGCTTGATTTAACCTTAGACCAACCCAAGGTTGAAATAGATAAAAAGGCTTTGATGATGGAGCTTAATGGTTCAAGTCATATTCATGAAGATAATTATGAAATGGCTTTTGCCGTAGAGCCAGAATCGGCTACTGTTACTGAGTTTGTTGAGCTAAACCCAAAGCTCGAACGCGAGGCAAGACTGTATGCTGCAACACGACTGAAGCCCGACCCAACCATAACTTTTGGTGCCAAAAGCGAATTGAAAAAGGCCTTACCAATTTGGGAGGGGATGTCTAATAATACCTGGCGCGCAGCAGCGGCAATCCTGGTGTTAATCGGCTTGATTTCTGTTTTGAACAACGTTGAACAGGTTGTTTACTCGCCCCGGCAGGATGTGAAAGATTACGTTTCATTCGAAGATCAGATGGGTGCTTTTGAAACCGTTACTCTTGCTCAATCCAATGCGCAAGATGGTGATGTGAAGTCAATGGCTCGTACAACACAAGATATGGATACGGATGAGTTGGAGCTTTTACCAAAAAAAGTCGAGCAAAGTACATGGTCTCCAGGAGAGATAGAAAATCGACCAACACCATCCTATGCATTTCAAGCTCCTAAAATCATTGAAAATTCTTCTTCGGAGATTGCCAAGCCGAGGCTCGAATCTGATGAATTGTCCATTGCACAGCTCATAGGTAAAGAGGTTTTAGGCATTGATCCGGCCAAGGCACAAACCACCCAAGCTTTGATAAAGGAAAGCGCAAAGAAGATCATTGATCAAACAGATCAACTCGCCTTGGATAGTGAACAAACCAAAGACAAGCGAAAGATCTTTAGGTTAAAGGTTGCAGGGATAGAATTCAGACGAGTTCGATACCTAGCTTCGAATTGATTTTTATTTCAATTAAAATCACCAACTAGCTTCTTAATCAATCTATTAAACTACTGATTAATAGCGGCTTCATAGATAATGGTAAGATTCAAGCGCCTACCTGTAACTTATCGTGATTGGTCACGTCAAACCAATGACATCAGCAATTAATGAATTTGAAAAAACACGAACTATGAAACTAGTTTCTACAATAACGATCCTCCTTATTTCCACCAGTGTGGGTTTTTCTCAAGAAAAAGTCACCAAAGACTCAACCGCGAATGATTCTGTTGAGGTGGTAATCACTCCAAAAAAGGGACAAGACTCCACCATTGTAAAAGTCGGTGGGATGAAAATTATTGTACTCAATGACGAGAAAAACGAACCACGAAAAATTGTGGTAGATACAGAGATGGATGACAGCGATACGATAGAAGTTAAGAAGCCCAAGGACAAGGATGTATCACACTGGGCGGGTATTAGAGTTGGCGTAAATGGCTATCTTCATAACGATGGACTTCCAATTCCTTCAACGCACGATTATTTAATGCTTGACTATGGACGCAGCATAAGCTTAGGTGTAAACTTAATTGAACATGATTTTAGACTCTACAAGCAATATGTTGAATTGGTGACCGGTCTTGGATTTCAATTTACCAACTATACGTTTAAAAATAAGTACACCACACTTACCAATACTAATCCACTTTCGGCAAGTGTTGACTCTACATTTATTCTCGATAAAAACCAGCTTCGAGCGACCTATTTAACTGCTCCATTAATGTTGGGATTCAGCACTCACAAAGATGAAGACAAGGCCTTTCGACTGGCTTTTGGCGGACAAATCTCTTGGCGTATGGGCTCGAGACTTAGACAACAATACAGTTTTCAGGGACAAACGTTTAAACCGAGAATTAGATCATCCTATGATTTAAATCCATTCCTTTTTCATGCAGTTGCCTCTGTTGGCTATGGGCCATTGAATATTTATGCAAACTATGGTTTGAATACGTTATTTGAGAAAAATAAGACCATTCCAATTACACCATTTGATCTTGGCGTACAAATCATGTTTTAATTAAAGCTTTTTAGTTAGGTTGTAAAATCCCGGATAGGCCTTGGCATATTCGGGATTTTCTTTGCTGTAATGTCTGCACGAATACCTTTGCTTTACATCGCTAAAAACGGATTAAAAGACAGAACATGAAGGAGAAATTTGATTTGCTGAATGAGAAAAGGGAAGAGGCAAAGCTCGGCGGAGGTCAAAAGAGAATTGACGCCCAGCACAAAAAGGGAAAGCTTACGGCAAGAGAGCGTTTAGAATTACTTTTTGATAAGGATTCGTTCGAAGAAATTGGAATGTTGGTGCAGCACCGTTCCACCAATTTTGGACTTGATAAACAAAAGTTTTTAGGGGATGGAGTCGTTACTGGATACGGCTTAATTGAAGGACGTTTGGTATATGCCTTTTCACAAGACTTTACCGTTTTGGGTGGATCGTTAGCAGAAGCACATGCAGAGAAAATTTGCAAAATCATGGACTTGGCGGTAAAAAATGGAGCTCCAGTAATTGGCCTCAATGATTCTGGTGGTGCTCGTATTCAAGAAGGTGTGGTATCCTTAGGTGGCTATGCCGACATTTTTTATCGAAACACTTTGGCCAGTGGAGTGGTGCCGCAGTTAAGCGCCATCATGGGCCCATGTGCAGGGGGTGCTGTGTACAGTCCAGCATTGACAGACTTTATCCTCATGGTTGAAAACACAAGCTACATGTTTGTGACAGGTCCGAATGTGGTTAAAACCGTGACCAATGAAGACGTTACCTCCGAAGAATTGGGAGGAGCAGAAACACACGCTTCGAAATCTGGGGTTACCCACTTTGCTTGCGAAAATGAGGTTGAGGCGATCAATCATTTAAAGCAATTGCTGAGCTATATGCCTTCCAATTGTGAGGACGAGGCTCCAAGATTAGATTATCAAGGTACCAACGAAACACGAGAAGCGCTCAACGATATCATTCCTGAAAACCCCAACCAGCCGTATGATATCCGAGAAGTTATAGCACAAACCACCGATGCAGATTCATTTTTAGAGGTGCACAAAGACTACGCTGAAAATATTGTGGTTGGTTTCGCGCGATTGGCGGGCAGAAGTATTGGAGTGGTGGCAAATCAACCCGCGGTGCTGGCTGGAGTGCTCGATGTGAATTCATCTAAAAAAGGAGCGCGTTTCGTACGCTTCTGCGACAGCTTCAATATACCATTGTTGGTGTTTGAAGATGTGCCAGGTTTTTTACCCGGTACCGATCAAGAGTGGAATGCCATCATCACCAACGGGGCAAAATTGCTTTATGCATTCAGCGAAGCTACCGTGCCTAGAGTTACGGTAATTACACGAAAGGCATACGGTGGGGCCTACGATGTGATGAACTCAAAACACATCGGTGCAGATATGAACTTTGCTTGGCCTTCAGCGGAAATTGCCGTTATGGGTGCTAAGGGTGCTGCAGAGATAATTTTCAGAAAAGAGATTGCCGAGGCCGAAGATTCTGCAGCTAAATTGGCAGAAAAGGAAGCCGAGTATGCTGAGCTGTTTGCTAATCCATATAATGCGGCCGCTCGTGGATATATTGATGAAGTCATCAGACCTGATCAGACCAGAGAAAAACTGATCAAGGCCTTCGGTATGCTTGAGAATAAAGTTGACAACCTTCCGAAGAAAAAGCACGGTAATATTCCACTATAAGCAGATATCCGCGTTCCGATTTAATAGATAAACATTTCCATTCCAATGAAGGTGAATGCTCCAGCTATGTATCCAACAAAGGCGAGCAATGAAATCTTCTTCACATACCAGATGAAATCGATATTTAAGATACCCATCACCGCAACTCCAGCTGCAGAGCCAATAATTAAACAGCTACCACCTGTACCGGCACAATAGGCTAAAAACTCCCAAAAAGAGTGGTCTACAGGATAAGCTGAGCCTGCAACCGCTTCTGCTCCAACGGGCAATAATTCATACATACCCATGGCGCCAGCCACTAGAGGCACGTTGTCTACGATGGAACTGAGCACACCAATCACCATGTTGATCACATACAAATTACCAATGGTGTCATTAAGGAATTGAGCCATTATGCGCAAGTGACCTGCGGATTGAAGTGAGCCCACAGCAGCAAGAATTCCCAAGAAGAAAAGTACACTCGGTGTGTCAACCTTTTGAAGCACTCCGATTACGGAGAGCTCAGACTTGTCTGCTTGGTTTTTTGATCGATGCATGATTTCTGTGACGGTCCATAGTACGCCTAAACCAAGCAATACGCCCATATATGGCGGTAGGTGAGTAACTGTTTTGAAAATGGGTACAAATAGGAGTGATCCCACTCCTAAGAAAAGTACCGTCTTCTGCTCCGTTGGTGTGGTGCGGTCTACAAGATGATGACGCTCTACCATACCTAGTTTTCTTGTGATCTCGCCTTTCAAAGTGAAAGATAAAATGGTCAATGGAACAAGCATGGCCACCAAAGAAGGCACGATTAACTTGACCACGATATTGGCCGCAGTTACTTGTCCTCCAATCCATAGCATTATGGTTGTAACATCTCCAATTGGAGACCATGCGCCTCCAGCGTTGGCAGAAATGATTACCATACCCGCAAACAGCCACAAGTCTTCTTTACTCTTAATGAGCTTTTTCAATAACGCAGACATCACGATTGCCGTTGTTAGGTTATCTAAGGCAGCGGAAAGGAAGAACGTCAATACACTCAAAATCCAAACAAGCTTCACTTTGTTAGCCGTCTTGATTCTATCGGTAATTAGCGCAAAACCTTCGTGGGCATCAATCAACTCAACGATGGTCATCGCGCCTAAGAGAAAGAATAGAATCTCAGCTATTTCTGAAAGGTGGTGGCCCAATTCGTGGGTAACATAGTGCTGTGCATTAGTGGTTTGGCCATCATTGAGCAAGGCATATTCCTCTAGGTATTTCAGAAAACCTAACGAATCAGCCAATATAGCATCAGCATTCAATGCAAAGATGGTCCAAGTGATGCCACCAATTAGAAGAGCACTTGCGGCCTTGTCGATTTGGAATGGATGTTCAAAAGCTATCATAGCATACCCAATCACAAATACAACAACCATTAATAAAAACATAGTCTATTCAGTTTTAGAATTTTCGAGATGAATTGTTTGAGTAGGAAATGCAAACTCGACTCCATGTCGCTCCATTATCCGCATTATTTCAAAATTTACTTCGGCCTTTATTTTTAGAAATACACTCCAATCCATGGTATCAATAAAGTAGAGTACCATAATATCTAATGAACTCGCTCCAAACTCTATGAAATGAATTTCTCCATCCTGATTTGTGTTGGGGTGTTCATCTATGAATTTTTGGATATCGGTGACCACATTTTTGAGTTGTTCTTCCGTGGTACCATAGGGGGCTCCTACATTAAAGTTTACTCTGCGGAAGGTTCTAAGTGATAAATTGTCGAGAATGTTGTTGACCATCATCAAATTGGGTATGGTCAAATAGCTTTTTTCGAGTGTTCGAATTCGGGTACTTCGAAACCCAATTTTATCAACTGTTCCCGTTACTCCATTAACTGTAACCAGATCTCCCATTACAAATGGTTTATCAAAGAAAATAATGAAGGATGCTAACAGATTTTCGAGGCTTTCTTTTGCTGCCAATGCTAAGGCCAATCCACCAATCCCAAGTCCAGCAATCAATGCACCAATGTCTACTTTGAATACTGCTCCGAGCAGCACAAATACGGCCAAGACAATAATTATGATGCGAAATGCCTCAACTAAAAATGTAATAATTTGATCGTCAGCTTTACTCTCCGTAAGCTCGGCTCGCTCCATTAAAACAATGCCAACAAACTTCATAAAGCGCAACAAAGCCCAGGTAATAACCACCCCAAGACTGAGTAGGTATAAACGGTGTAATACCATTTGAAAACCAAACTCATTTCTAGGCGACATCTCGCATTCGGGTGGATACTCCAAATGATCGGTACAGATGTACGCTACAATGAGCATGATCAATATCCGAAGTGGTCTTCCCACTAGAACATATAGGTCTTCTTTGTTGAGTGCCGTTCCTTGTTTGGAAATTAGTTTAAAAACAAGATCGCTTATTCTATGTACTATAAAAAACTGAAGGATTAGTCCAGCAAGTATGAAGCCAACGACCCAAGCATAATCTTGGACGGTATTGCCTAAATAAACTTGATCTAAGTAATGCTCCATATTGATTTAAATTAATTGTGCTAGTGCAATTTCGAATGCTGTTTTCGCGATCTTTTTCGTGTCGTTGTTTTTGTTGTAAACCGCTTGAAGCGCTTCACCAATGGTTATGGAAGCATCAGAGAAAATGGCTTCATCGGTTTGTTCGTAATTATCACTCATGCAGTAGGCAAAAACTCTGGCCATTCCGCAGTTGGCAATAAAATCTGGTAGTAAACTCACTTTATCATCAGTGTAGTCACCAATGGGGCCGAAGAAAATTTGTGGGTCAGCAAATGGAACATTCGCTCCGGAGGAAATCACTTCAAGCCCACCACCAATCATTTGATCTACTTGCGCGTGCGTAATGAGTCTTGATGCGGCACATGGTAAAAAGATTTCAGCACCCATGCTCCAAACTTTCTCATTGATCTCATCAAAAGACATCATGTCTTTTGCTCCTAGTGCATTACCATTCTTGTTCAAAAACAAGTCTGTAATTTCTTCGAAGCTGAAACCATCTGGATTCATCACTCCGCCCACACGATCTATAATTCCTACAACCTTGGCTCCGGCTTGCGCCATATAAAATGCCGCAGCGGAACCCACATTACCCCAACCTTGCACGATTACCCGCTTGCCCTTCACGTCAGTGTTTTTCCAAATCTTATAATAGTGCAGCACTGCCTCTGATACTCCATATCCTGTAATCATATCGGCTACTACGTATCTATTGCTCACTTTGGGTGAGTATTTTTCATCGTCCAAGACTTTTGAAACTCCTTGCCTTAGGTGCGTCACTTTACTTAAGTGCTGACCAGCATCGGGTTGAAAGTGCCCGTTAACAATTCCTTCTTGCGGGTGCCAAAGGCCGTAACTCTCGGTAATTGGAATCACCTCGTGTATTTCGTCAACATTGAGGTCACCACCTGTGCCGTAATAGTTTTTCAGAATAGGATAAACAGCCTTGTACCACCTGCGCAAAACACCGTCTTTTCTTGGATCGCGTGGGTCAAAGTTGATTCCTGATTTCGCACCGCCAATGGCTGGTCCAGCCACCGTGAATTTGACCTCCATGGTTTTTGCGAGAGACTCTACCTCACGCTTGTCAAGACCAACGCGCATTCTAGTGCCACCACCTGCAGCGCCACCTCTCAAGCTGTTGATTACCACCCAACCTTTAGCTTCGCTTTCAGCATCACTCCACTCGAATACAATCTCTGGAGTTTTGTTTTCAAATTTCTCTAATAGGTCTTTCATAAGGCAATCTTTTTACCCGTGCTTTTGGGGCGGCAAATGTAAAAAATGGATAATGCTAAACCCTATGTGAATCAGTCTATTCGACCAACTGGAATTTATTTATCACGGTTGGTATATGCATCCTGCAATCGAATCGCTGTTGGCGCCCGTTACACTTGCTTTGATATTGATGAGGTTTTGCAGTCTCAGCGCTCCAAGAAATGCAAAATCTATGGCTTCTTTGAAGTCGACAATCTGCCTATCTGGAATAGTGATATTGCCTGAAATATTTTTTTCGATGCGTTCGATCAAATACCTGTTGTTAGCACCGCCTCCGGTAACCAGAGCAGTCCCACTTTTGGGCAAGACATTTCCAATTTGCTGTGCTATATGCTCTACCATTGTTCTTAGTTTATCCTCGGTGGGTAATGGTTTGGCCAATAGAGGTAGTATGTGTTCCACATACCATTCATGACCTAAAGACTTTGGCGGAGGAGCTTTGTAAAAAGCTAGATCATTTAAATCATCGAGTAACCTTTGGTTGATGGACCCTTTCCTGCTGTGATCTCCATTAGCATCAAATGGGCTTCCATTAAGTTGCTGTGTAAGGTCGTTTAGGGCTTTATTGCAAATGCATACGTCAAAGCCAGATAGCGACTCATTTTGGATGACCGCAAGGTTGGCAAAGCCACCTAGATTTAGGGTGGCATCAAAGTCAGAGAAGAGCAGTTGGTCAGGGTAGGGAACCAGCGGTGCGCCTTGTCCTCCTTTGGCGACATCTTGGCTGCGAAAATCACAAACGGTGGTAACGTTTGTTTCACTCGCAATCACAGCTCCCGATCCTATTTGTAAGGTTATTCCTTGATCAGGCTGGTGAAAAATGGTAACCCCATGGGAGGCGATATAGTCGGGTTTGATCTTGTTCTTTTCAATGAAATCATTGGTCTCCTTGCCAAAAAAATGTCCGACTTCTATATCAAGTTGTGCCAATTCTTGAGCGGTTGAATTGGTCGCATTTTGAAGTTTTGTTCTAAGTTCAATGGGAAGTTCGATTTCATCCGTATGCACGCATTCGAACTGCCATTTACCCTGGGTTTGTCGAAAGCTACAATACGCCAAGTCCAAGCCATCGAGCGAAGTACCGCACATTAAACCAATTCCTCGAATGACTGTTCTAATCACATCCAAAAATTACATTTGTGGCCCCAACTCGGGGTCGAAACAACAATAATATAGACTATGGTATTTGAATTGACCGAAGAACAAAAAGCAGTTCGAGATGCAGCCAGAGATTTCGCACAGAATATGTTGAAACCAGGGGTGATAGAAAGAGATGAAACACAAACGTTTCCTGCGGAAGAAATTAAACAACTCGGTGAGCTCGGTTTCATGGGCATGATGGTGTCTCCAGAATATGGAGGTGGTGGCATGGATACGGTTTCATACGTGCTGGCCATGGAAGAGATTTCAAAAGTGGATGCAAGCGCATCGGTGTGTATGTCTGTGAACAACAGCTTGGTATGCTGGGGACTTGAAAAGTTTGGCACCGAAGAACAAAAGCAGAAATATTTAAAACCATTAGCCACGGGAGAAAAAATTGGTGCCTTTTGTTTATCAGAACCAGAAGCTGGATCTGATGCTACGTCACAAAAAACTACTGCCGAGGATAAAGGCGATTACTACCTCCTAAATGGAACTAAGAATTGGATCACCAACGGAAGCACAGCCTCAATTTACTTGGTAATGGCACAAACCGATCCTGAAAAAGGTCACAAAGGCATCAACTGCCTAATTGTGGAGCGTGGAATGGAAGGTTTTGTGGTTGGCGCCAAGGAGAACAAGTTAGGAATTCGTGGATCAGATACGCACACCTTACTTTTCAATGATGTGAAAGTGCCAAAGGAAAACCGCATCGGTGAAGACGGATTTGGATTCAAATTCGCCATGAAAACCTTGGAAGGCGGTAGAATAGGTATCGCTGCACAAGCGCTGGGAATTGCTTCGGGTGCGATGGAATTAGCTGTGGCTTATTCCAAAGAGCGAAAGGCATTTGGAAAAACCATTAATCAGCATCAAGCCATTGCATTTAAAATTGCGGACATGGGCACTGAGATTGAAGCTGCACGCCTCTTGTGCTTGAAATCAGCTTGGTTAAAAGATCAGAAAGAGCCATTTGGAAAATACAGCGCCATGGCTAAGCTTTACGCATCACAGGTGGCTATGAAAACTACTGTAGAAGCGGTGCAAGTTCACGGTGGATACGGTTTTGTGAAGGAATACCACGTTGAGCGTTTGATGCGTGATGCTAAGATTACTCAGATCTACGAAGGAACCAGTGAGGTTCAGAAGATTGTGATTAGCCGAGCGTTGCTCAGCGAGTAAATACAATTGAATTAACTAGATAAGCCTGAGCAAATTGCTCGGGCTTTTTTAGTTGTCTGAGTCGTTAATTTAGAGAACGAACAAAGGGAAAAATCTTAAAGCAGCTCCAACAATTCTTCCAGTTTCATGCTCCTCGAGCCTTTGATCAAGATGGTAGCGTTGTGTATCGTGTTTGATTTAAGGAATTGTGCGGCTGCGGCAGTGGTTTCAAATCGAGTTTCATTGGCATGTGATTCCGAAGCGGCAGCAAAAGCTTTTCCTACCAGTATGCATTCATCTATGCCATGTTCGGTCAATCGCCTAATGCTTTCATTATGCTCCAATTCTGTGCGTTCGCCCAATTCAAACATGTCTCCTAAAATAGCGATGGTTTTGCCTTCGGGGTGTTTGCCGAGATTTTCAATGGCAGCATTCATACTGCTGGGATTGGCGTTGTAGCAATCAATAATTAAGGTGTTGCCTTTCTCCGTTTCCTGAATTTGTGATCGGTGGTTTTCTGGCGTATAGTTGGCAATGGCTTGGTTGATCTTTTTAGAAGAGACTCCAAAATACCGGGCTACGGTGATGGCCGCCATTACGTTCGAGAAATTGTAGAGTCCGCTCAGTTGAGTTTTAATTCGGTTCATTTCTGATTCGTCAGACCGTTTCCATTCAACAGTAAGTCGGTCGTTTTCCAAGGTTGGCTCCCCGCAATAGACAGCTTCATTTGATTGTCCATATGTAGTGCCTGAATGACCGTTTGCTGCCCTCACCACCTTTGGGTCATCGATATTGAGGAATAATTTTCCTTCATACTCGATGATGTGATCAAACAGCTCTTTCTTGCCCAAGAATACACCCTCTTCACCTCCAAAGCCTTCCAGATGAGCTAACCCAATATTGGTAATCAAACCAAAATCAGGCGTAGCGATGGTGCATAGTTCCTCAATTTCGAGTTGATGATTGGCGCCCATCTCAATGATGGCAATCTCATGGTCTTTGGTGATTTCCAACAGAGACAGCGGCACGCCAATATGATTGTTTAAATTGCCTTTGGTAGCATACGTGTCGTATTGCATCGACAGTGCGGCATGCATGAGCTCCTTGGTGGTAGTTTTTCCATTGCTGCCGGTTAAGGCCAGCACGGGTATCTTGAGTTTGCTGCGGTGATGATGGGCTATTTGTTGCAGAGCAATAAGACTATCCCCAACTACCATGACTCGCTCTGAGCCAGTGAATTCTGGTCGGCCTTCGTCTGCAATAGCGAGCCTGCAACCAGCGTCAAGCGCAGTTTGAATAAAGTCGTTTCCATTAAACGATGGTCCGCTTAAGGCGATGAAAACTTGATTTTCCTTGAGCTTACGTGTATCGGTGCATACACCTGCTGACCGCAAATAGATGGAGTAAATTTCTTCAATCATAAAGGAAGATAAAGGGCTCGAAAATTATAAAAATGTTACACCCTTTCGATGACGGTTGCGTAGCCTTGACCAACACCTACACACATCGCTACAAGCGCATATTCCTTTTGTTGCTTGTGCAGTTCAATGGCGGCCGAGTTTAGAATTCTAGCTCCGGTCATTCCTAGCGGGTGGCCAATAGCAATGGCTCCTCCGTTGGGATTGATGCGGTCATCATCATCATCCACACCGAGTTGTCGGGTACATGCCAGTGTTTGAACGGCAAATGCTTCGTTAAATTCAAGAATATCCATGTCGTCCATTGTCAAACCCGCACGCTTTAGTGCGAGCTTCGATGCTTCTACTGGTCCAATGCCCATAATGCGTGGCTCAACACCGGATACTCCCGAGGAAACAATTCTAGCCTTTGGAGTTAAATCGTGTTGTTTCAAACCATCTTCACTGGCAATGAGCATGGCTGCTGCACCATCATTTAATCCTGATGCATTGCCGGCTGTTACGCTTCCACCTTCTTTTTTAAAGGCTGCGCGCAGACCGCTCAAAGCTTCCATGGTTGTGTTTCCTTTAATGAATTCGTCATGTTCAAACACCAATGGGTCTTGTTTTCTTCTTGGAATTTCTACCGAAACGATTTCTTCCGCAAGCCTTCCATTTTTTTGAGCTTCACTTGCCTTTTGCTGCGACCAAAGCGCAAACTTATCTTGGTCTTCACGCGATATGTTGAATTCCGCTACCAAGTTTTCTGCGGTCTCACCCATGGCATGCGTACCATAGAGTTCATGCATTTTTTTATTCACGAATCGCCACCCAAAGCTTGAATCATAGAGTTTGCTGTCGTTACCAAAAGGCTTTGAAGCTTTGCTCATAACCCATGGTCCACGAGTCATGTGTTCAACTCCGCCTGTCACAAACAAGTCACCTTCATTCGCGGCTATAGCTCTTCGCGCATGTATCGCAGCACTCATGCCCGAACTGCATAGGCGGTTCACCGTTTCACCGGGTACTTTCCAAGGCATGCCTGCAAGCAGCAAGGCCATACGGGCAACGTTTCTATTGTCTTCGCCTGCTTGGTTGGCACATCCTAGGATTACGTCATCCACCTTTCCCCAGTCTACCGATGAGTTTCGAGACATTAGCTCCTTTATCACGTGGGCTGCTAAATCATCCGTTCTTACAGGTGACAGTGTCCCTTGAAATTTTCCAATTGGCGTTCGTATGCCATCAACGATGTATGCGTCTCTCATTTGTTTGCTCTTATATTAATGTGCGTCCTCCACGAAGTCAAATTTCGTTTCTGCAAATTTCCAATCCTCAGCATAATATGTTCGGACATCCTCTAAAAATTCTTTATCGATTAACGGTTTATTGCTTACCCAGGATGAGGGAATAAAGCGAGCTAAAAAAGCAATTGTGTGAATTTGAAACTCATGATATTTATACCAAGTCCGATTCAGAAATCGCGTGTTTGAGCCCAAGTGCTCGTATTGATAGAATTTGTTGAAGGCAAAAACAACACGATTCTGTTTCAGGGTCCAAGCCTTTTTTCGCGGATTAATTACATCCGTTCCTGGCTTTAACTCAGCGCCTAAAAAAGAGGTAATTCGTTGTACGTATTGTTCAGGATCATGCTTTAACTCATGGTAATTCAAGAACAGAATTTTACCCTTAATTTTTGACTCGATGTATTCGATTTTTGGTTTCAGATAAAAACTCTCCTTTTTGAGAAATCCATCATCATTGCGCAAGTCTAAGAATTTAGAAAATGGAGTTCTGCCATGTTTTCTAATGTGGTAGTTGTACTTGGACGATAGCCAGCTGTCTTGCCTTCGCAGGATTAAAATGATGTTGGCCTCGGGAATTTTTTCTGCTACGATATCCACTGTGTTGAACAGTTCTGCATCTGTTTCAAACGTGAAAAGGTGTTTTTCTGTGGGGTATTTAGAAAGTAATTTCGGGAAGTATTTGAATCGGCTTTTGCGGTGATACCGAATACCCTTTAGGTTATTGAAAATGGAATACTGTAAAAAGGTTGACCCAGTTTTTTCCAACCCAAGATGGAAAAATACCATCGCGAGATTCACTTGATCCGAAATACTGTTTTTAGCGTCTGTTTGTTTATTCACAGCAAGCGAACTGGCTTTGGGCGCAAAGGAAAGATATTATCTAAACAGACCACGATTTGCTGGTTCGATATACGGTTCCTTTGAATAGCGCCACCATTTTTGAGTCTTGATTTGTAATCTCTATATGATATATCCCAATCTTGTTCGAAAGGCTCATTTCCTTGGCAGTGGCCGTGATAATATCGCCTTCTTTCAGTGATTCGGTGTGCGAAATGGATGTTTCGACCGAAACCGACATTCTTCCATGACCATTGCTGGCAAATGCCAAAGCCGAATCTGCTAAACTGTAGGTGATCCCGCCATGGGCAATGTTGAATCCATTGAGCATTTCTCTTCTAACGGTCATGCGCAATACAGACTCTCCCGGACCATCCTTAATGCGCTCAATTCCTAACCATTTGCTAAAAGGGTCGTTATTGTACATCTTATCTACAACTTTTGCTGCCAAGGTTTCGTCACTCATGTGTTTGTAAATTTTGCAATGCTAAGGTAGGCGCAACCATTCTATTGATCTTATTTGAATTATGATGAAAACAATTGCCTTCTTCTTTTCTGTACTCATTACAACAATATCCTTCGCTCAGAAACCTGCTGATACACCCGTGTGGTTGGCGCTTCAAAAATTGGAGCAAGATGCAGGTTTGCTCAATGGCACGCTGGCCGTCAAGGCGGTCAATTTGAGCAATGGGGATGTCATTATTGACCATAATTCTCAGAGGGCTATGGTGCCTGCATCCATTCAAAAACTGCTTACAACTGCGGCAGCATTAGAAACGCTCGGGGCAAACTATCAATTTGAGACGAAGCTCATGGCAGAGGGGGATATTGAAGGTGGAGTAATCTATGGTGATGTATATGTGATGCCATCGGGCGATCCAACGATACAATCGCGGTACTTTATGGGTGAGACTTCAAGCTTGGATGTAATGGAAAACGCATTAAAGAAGTTTGAAGGATTTGAGGGTAAACTGGTTCTTGATGCCTCACTTTACGCACCGCATGCCACTCCACGAGGTTGGATTTGGGAAGATATGGGCAATTACTTTGGAGCTACACCCACCCCATTGATGTGGAATGACAATACACTCGAAATGTATTTGAATTCTGGACAAGTGGGCACCCGGGCTATGCTGAGCTCAAAAACTAAAAATGTTGAGGGTTTTGACGTTGATATACAAGTGAAGGCATCGAGTGAAAATCGTGATAATGCTTGGTTTTTTAGCGCGCCAAATACCGATAAGATTTATGCCACGGGCACCATTCCTGCTCACCAAACAAATTACCTAGTCAAAGCATCGCACCCTATTCCAATGCAGCAGTTTTGTATCGATCTTAAACGGAGGCTGGGTTGGTCTGAGACAGAGTTTCGTATAGACCATGATTACATTAAGCATCC